>Ga0129301_1001047_pt1 | contig 14306 bp, 9 predicted proteins | sample ConPoolayeHmetaG_FD_94489 | JGI IMG/M metagenome (GOLD analysis project Ga0129301, IMG submission 94489) | Hot spring microbial mat communities from California, USA to study Microbial Dark Matter (Phase II) - Cone Pool mat layer H metaG ...
GTCTTGGATAATAATTTTTCCAAAATCTCTCTTGCTTTTTTAGTTTTTAAGGGTAATTTTTTAAGATCGTCAACAACCATCATTTTTTGGCGATAAAACCTATCACTTAAAACTGAAAAAAAAGCTAATCTTTTCATTTTTTTAGAAATTTTCCGCTTCCAATTTCTGTTTCCTCGTGGTCCATGGGTAACTCCACCGCCAACAAAAATAGGTGCTTGCCTATCTTTATGCCTTGCTCTGCCAGTCCCTTTTTGAGGCCAGATTTTAGCTCCCGAACCAGCAACCTCGCCTCTTGTTTTTGTTTTAGGATGGGCATTTCTTTGCCGAGATAAAAAAACTTTTACTGCCTGGGCAACCAAATTAATATTAGGCTTAATTCCAAAAACTGCCGGATTCAGTTGGATCTGGCCTTTTTTTTCTCCAGTCAAATCAAAAATTGGCATTTCAAAACTTGGTGATTTAGTTTTTTTCTTTAATTTCATCTTGTTTTTCCTCTCTTAATCCTAAAAAATTCTTCTTCGCTCCAATTTTTTTAATTAATAACCAACTTGAATAATACCCAGGCACTGCCCCTTTAACCAAAACCTCATTCTTGTTTTTGTCGACATTAAGAACTAATAAATTTTTTATTGTTACTTGCTGATTGCCAAAATGTCCTGGCATTTTTTTCCCTTTAATCACCCGACCAGGGGTTTGGGCGCCAATAGAACCGGGGGCTCTTTCTCGATCTGATTGGCCATGGGTTTTTGGCTGACTTTGAAAACCCCATCTTTTAATTACTCCAGCAAAACCTCTCCCTTTACTTAAACCACTAATATTAACTAGATCACCAGGCTTTAAAACTTGATCAATTTTTACTTCTTGGCCAATTTTTACTTCTTCATCTGCTCTAACTTCAGCCATCTTAAAAAAATTATCCTTGATGCCTGCTTTTTTAAGAATACCCTTTAAAGGTTTTGTTAATCTCTTTCTTTGTTTGCCGCTACTTATTAATTGGAGTCTTAATTCTTGATTGATTTTTTTTACTTCAGTCACAAAACAAGGATCAGCTTTTAACACCGTGACTGGCACTAAATTGCCTGCCTTGTCCCAGGCCTGGGTCATTGACATTTTTCTGGCTAAAAACCCTTTAATCGTCATCTTTGCCAAATTAAAATGGGGCCAGAGGCCCCATTGATCTTAATCACTAACTTGACCAAAATTTTATTTTCTTTGAGTAATCAAAAAATATTTTTTAACCATCATTAATTTTTGGCCTCCTCACATTTTGATTTCTACTTGAACTCCTGCTGGTAATTCCAAATGCTGCAAGCTGTCTATCACTCTGGTGTTAGTTTCTAAAATATCAATTAGCCGCTTGTGAATTAAAATTTCAAAATGTTCTCTGGCATCTTTATCGGCATGGGGACTGGTAGTAACCACAAAAAGTTTCCTCTCTGTCGGTAGAGGAATAGGACCTACTACTTTTGCCCCGCTAGTCACTACTGCCTCAATAATCTTTGCCGCTGCCTCATCGATAATCCGATGATCATAAGATTTTAAACGTACTCTAATTTTATTCACTGCTCAAACAAATTTCTTAATATTAAGTCCTTTTTAGCCAACAATCTCGGTAATCACTCCCGCCCCAACTGTCAATCCTCCCTCTCTAATAGCAAATCTTTGCCCTTTTTCTAAAGCCACTGGTTTGATTAGTTCGATTTCAAGGTTAGCATTATCACCAGGCATCACCATTTCTACTCCTTCAGGAAGTTTGATGTTGCCGGTAACATCGGTAGTGCCAATATAAATTTGTGGCCGATAGCCACTAAAGAATGGCGTATGTCGACCACCCTCTTCTTTCTTAAGAACGTAAACTTCGGCTTTAAATTTGGTATGGGGAGTAATTGACCCTGGTGCGGCTAAAACCATTCCTCTTTCTACATCCTCTTTTTCAATCCCTCTTAAAAGGATACCAACATTATCTCCTGCTTGGCCTTCATCCAAGGTTTTTCTAAACATTTCCACCCCAGTAACCACAGTTTTTCTTGTTTCTCTTAGACCAACGATTTCTACTTCCTCATTCAACTTAATCTTGCCGCGAGAAATCCTCCCGGTAGCAACAGTTCCTCGTCCTTTAATAGAAAAGACATCTTCAATTGGCATTAAAAATGGCTTATCTAATTCTCTTTCTGGGATAGGAATACTATTATCCACTGCTTCTATCAACTGAAGGATCGATTTCTCCGCCTCAGCATCGCCTTGTAAGGCTTTTAAAGCAGAACCTCGAATAATTGGAACATTATCACCATCATACTGATATTTTTTCAAAAGATCCCTAATTTCTACCTCAACTAATTCTAAAAATTCCGGATCATCAACCAAATCAACTTTATTTAGGAAAACCACAATCGCTGGAACATTAACTTGTCGGGCTAAAAGAACATGCTCTCTTGTTTGAGGCATTGGTCCATCAGCAGCAGAAACAACTAAAATTGCTCCATCCATTTGGGCTGCCCCAGTAATCATATTTTTCACATAATCGGCATGTCCTGGACAATCAATATGGGCGTAGTGTCTTTTCTCAGACTCATACTCCACATGAGCAACAGAAATGGTTAAGATTTTGTTGACATCTCTTACCGCTCCTCCTTTGGCAATTTCCTCATATTTCATCTCTTTTGCCTTGCCTTGTTTAGCCAAAACTTTAGTGATTGCCGCAGTCAAGGTAGTTTTTCCATGGTCAACATGACCAATAGTACCAATATTAATATGGGGTTTTACCCTTTCAAACTTTTGTTTTGTTGTTTCTGCCATTTTTATCTCCTTTTAAACTAAAAATTAACTTTAGAAATTGTAACATCAAGTTAGGCTAATTTCAAATTTATAAGGATTTTTTTCCAGCAATTTTTTGGGCAATAATCTCTTCTTGGATATTTTTAGGCACTTCTTCATAACAAGAAGGTTCTGCATAAAAAGAACCTCTTCCCTGAGTTAAACTTCTTATTATTGTAGCATATCCGCGAATATTAGCAAGCGGGATTAGGCCCTTAATAACTCGCATTTGACCCCGACTTTCGCTGCCTAAAATTTGTGCCCTTCTTGAAGAAAGATCGCCAATCACCTGCCCCATATATTCTTCAGGAGTAGTTACTTCTAATTTCATTATCGGTTCAAGCAACGTTGGTTTTGCTTGTTTTGCCGCCTCTTGAAAAGCTATCGATCCCGCAATTTTAAACGCCATATCAGAAGAGTCAACCTCGTGATAAGACCCATCATAAACCGCTACTTTAAGATCAACTAAGGGATAGCCAGCTAAAATTCCTTTCTCTGCTGCTTCTTTGACTCCTTTTTCGATTGCAGGGATGAAAGCAGCCGGAATTGCCGCTCCCTTTATCTCAGAAACAAATTCAAAACCTGTACCTCTTTCACGAGGTTCTATCCGCACCAAACAATGACCATATTGACCTCTGCCACCAGTTTGCCTAATATATTTCCCTTCTCCCTGAGCGATTCTGGTAATCGTCTCCCGGTAAGCAACTTGCGGCTGGCCAACATTAACTTGAACACCAAATTCTCTTTTCATTCTCTCAACAACAATCTCCAGATGCAATTCTCCCATTCCAGAAAGAATTGTTTGGCCAGTTTCCTCATCTGATTTTACTTTTAAAGTCGGATCTTCTTCTAAAAAACGATTAATCACCTGGCCTAATTTCTCCTGATCTGCTTTACTTTTAGGTTCTATCGCAATCGAGATTACTGGCTCAGCAAATTGAATTTTTTCAAAAGTAATTGGATATTTGGGATCACAAAGAGTATGACCAGTTCCTGATTCTTTTAAACCAATTGCCGCCACAATCTCTCCAGCAAATCCTTCCTCGATCCCCTCTCTTTTATCAGCATGCATCAAAAGTAAACGGCCAATTCTTTCGCTTTTCCCTTTATTGGCATTCAATACAGTCGCGCCAGTCCGCAATACTCCTGAATAAATTCTTAAATAAGATAACTTACCCACATGGGGATCGGTTTGAACCTTAAAAAGTAGAGCAGAAAAGGGTTCATTGTTATCAGTTTTTCGTTGTTCTTCTTGGCCTGTTTTTGGGTTTATCCCTTTCACCGGTGGCAAATCTACTGGCGAAGGCAAAAAATCGACCACCCCATCAAGAAGTGGTTGCACTCCTTTATTTCTTAAAGAAGAACCGCAATAAATTGGCACTAATTTATTAGCGATCACTGCCTTTCTTAAAACTTTTTTCAACTGATCAACTGAAATCTCTTCGTTCTTAATAAATTTTTCTGTCAATTGTTCGTCCTGAGCAGCAATCTCTTCAATTAAACGAGAGCGGTATTCTTGAACTTGGGCTTGAAATTCTTGAGGGATATCTAAAACTGAATATTCAACTCCTAATTCGTCTTTATCCCAAATTAGCATTTTTTGCTCCAGAAGAGAAATTACTCCCTTAAAATCATGCTCTTTGCCTACCGGAAGGGTTAAGATTGCTAATCTTTTGCCAAATCTATCTTGAATCATTTTCACTGTATTGTCAAAATCAGCCCCAATTTTATCCATTTTATTAAGAAAGACTAATTTAGGCACTCCATATTTATCAGCTTGATGCCAAACAGTCTCTGATTGAGCCTGGACGCCTTCCTCAGCATCAAAAACCATAATTGCTCCGTCTAAAACTCTTAAAGATCTTTCTACCTCAGCCGTAAAATCAACATGACCTGGAGTATCAATTATATTGATTCTGATCCCTCGCCAAAAAGTGGTCACCGCCGCGGAAACAATAGTAATCCCGCGCTCTTTTTCCTGCACCATCCAATCAGTCACCGTTGTTCCTTCATCAATATTACCCATTTTGTAAGTTCTACCGGTGTAGAAAAGAATTCTTTCAGTAGTGGTAGTCTTACCAGCATCAATATGAGCAATAATACCGATATTACGGATTTTTTCCAAAGGAACAAGTCTATTTTTAGTCACTTCAATTACTTGAGCCATAAAAATTTGTTAAAAAAAATAACCCTTTCAGGTCAAAGATTAATATACCATAAGCTTAAGATTAAAACAAACCTAATTCTTATCCTATCTTGCGCCAAAGATTAATTTATCATGGGGATACACTGGATCATTAAAAAAAGCAGACAAAGGCTTCTTCAGTGGCAGACCACAGCTTCTTTTGCCTTGGTTGCATTTCTCTCCAGAACAAGGAGGTCCAGCTTGTTGAAAAACTACTGGCATTTCTTCCCAAAGCTGACGAGCAATTTCACTAATCACAATATCTATCTCCCATTGGGCTCGACCGCAAGTTCGTTTAGGAATTAGCTCAAGCCAAACCCGCCGATTGCCAGAAACTACTAATCGGGTAGCTGTCGCATTAGGCAACAGAAATCGGGCATCTTCTGGAAAAACATTGTTCGCTCTTAGAAAATAATATCTTTTTAAGGATTCCTTTAATCCGCTTAAAAATTCCTTTATTAGATCAGGTTGAGCACGGATGGAGGGAGGGATCACAAAAGGAAAAATCATTTCCTCCTTCTCTAATTTACTAGGAGCGACAGAATCAACATATCGTTGGCTTTGTTGGCTAAAACTTAACAATCGGTGTCTTACAAACTGGTGAGAACATGCCCGGGATATTCCCTCAATCAAAAAACTAGGACCTCTATGTTCAATAATTGACCAATGGCCGGTAGGAATAATATTTTCTCTTAAAAATTGATTAATCTCTTGCTCATTAGCAGATTTTGCTTTGGCAATCAAGTCCTCAGTTTGTAGTCCAGAATAACAATTTAGGCTAGCCAGATAATATAAATGAAGATCGCTAGGAAGAAGAGTATCCACTCGCCAAACTTGAGCCACTACTGGTTTTAAAAAAACCCGGCCTTGTCTTGACCTCCCCTGTTTATCAACATAATCAACATCCAAAATTAAATCTTTTTCTTTTAAAGAGTATTGGATGATTTCTCCTTGAGAAGTTCTTGCTTTTATCTCAAAATCACCATTTTTAAGTTCGGTATAAGTACCTGGCAATTCTTTGCGCATCTTTTCCTTCCTTTTACCTATCTTAAGATTCTTTTTACCATCTTAGGTGAGCAAAGGCACGATTAGCTTCAGCAATTTTCTCTACCTCCTGTCTTTTGGCCACTGCCCCTCCTTCGCCTCTTGCTGCCTCGACAATCTCGGCAGCTAATTTTTCAATAAAAGTATGATAACTAGTATTTGGCCTTTTTCTTGCTTCACTCACCAACCATCTAATTGCCAAAGATTCTTTTCTTTTGGGTTTTACCGGCATTGGCACCTGATAAGCAGCTCCACCAATTCTTCTCGGTCTTGTTTCTAATTCTGGTTTGATATTTTCTAAAGCCGATAAAAAAACTTCTAGGGCATTCTTTTTTGTCTTCTGTTCTACTAAACTAAAAGCACGATAAACTTGTTTTTGGGCAACAGTTTTTTTCCCATTCCGCATTACTTTATTAATCAGTTTGGTAACCAATTTATTATTATAAATTGGATCAGCTAATACTTCTTTTGGTCTAACAGATCCTTTCCTTGGCATTGCTTATCCTTGGGCAACCTCCTGATTGCCTTGTTTCCCTTCTTTAACCAACTTAACTCCATATTTGCTTCGGGAAGTTACTCTCCCTTCTACTCCCCCAGCATCTAATTTCCCTCTGATCAAATGATATTTTACTCCTGGTAAATCTCTCACCCTGCCTCCTCGAATCAAAACCACGGCATGTTCGGCAATATTATGGCCAATACCAGGAATGTAAACCGTGATTTCTTTTTTATTAGAAAGCCTGACTTTGGCAATTTTTCTTAAAGCTGAGTGTGGTTTTTTAGGGGTCATTGTTTTTACCAATGTTACCACCCCCCGCTTTTGGGGAGACAAAATCGACGTCATTCTTCCTTTTAAAGGATTAGCCACTCCTCTTAACGCTGGACTTTTGGTCTTTGTCTGTTTTTTCTTTCTTGGTTTTCTCACCAGTTGACTAAAAGTTGGCATTTGAACAATTCCCCTACTCAACAATTAAATTTTAACCCTCTCAGGCTCGGTGGGGATTAATCTTCCTATAATAACATTTTCTTTCATCCCAATCAATTTGTCCTCTTTACCCAAAATTGCTGCTTCAGTTAAAATATTGGTTGTTTCCTGAAAGGAAGCTGCTGATAGCCAAGAGTTAGTATTCAAAGAAGCCTGGGTAATCCCAAGAAGTACCCTTCTCCCTTTCGCCGGTCTCCCTTTATCTTTAATTACCTGCTTATTCTCCTCTTCAAAAACAGCTTGCTCCACATATGATCCGACCAAGAAAGAGGTATCGCCGGAAGCGGTAATTTTAATCTTGCTGCTCATCTCATGAATCACCGTCTCAAAATGTTTATCATGAATAGATATTCCCTGTGATTCATAAACCTTTTGGATCTCATTCAACAGATATTCTTCTGCTTCTTTAAGCCCCCTGAAATCCATTAATTGTCTAATATTAATCGAACCAGCAGTTAAAGGCATACCTCTCTTAATTAACTGCCCCTCGTTAACCAACAGTCTTGCTCCTTTGGGGACAAAATATTCTCTTGTTCCCTTTTTGCTATTGCTTTCTCTAACTTTAATCAAAAGACTATCTTTTTCTTCTTTGATCAAAACAATTTTTCCTTCGATCTCACTTAAGAGAGCAGGAAATTTTGGTGTTCTGATTTCAAATAATTCTTGAACTCGTGGTAAACCTTGAGTCACATCAAGCCCAATTACTCCTCCGGAGTGCTTAGTTTTTAATGTTAACTGAGTCCCTGGCTCTCCAATAGATTGGGCAGCAATAATGCCGACTGGCAGACCAATCGCAGCTAATTTATGATCTCCTAGATCCCAACCATAACATTGAGAGCACAGACCACCTTTGGTTTTACAAATTAACGGTGATCTGACCAAAACTTTTGTCACCCCTGATTTTCTGATTTGGGTAATTTTTTTCTCATCAATAACCTCGCCTTTTTTTACCACGATTTTACCGTCTTTGTCTTTTACATCTTTAGCCACCACCCGACCCATAATTCTAAATTCAAAAACATCTTTTCTCTCGCCTTCTTTTTCTATTAAAATTCCTTCTTTGGTACCACAATCTTCTTCTCGGATCAAAACTGCATGGGAAACATCAACCAATTTTCGGGTTAGATAACCAGCATCGGCTGTTTTTAAAGCAGTATCGGTTAAACCTTTTCTTGATCCTCTTGCTCCGGCAACATATTCAAAAACAGATAAACCTTCCCGAAAACTCGATTTCGTCGGTAAAGGAACAATTCGTCCCAAAGGGTCTACCACTAGACCCCTAATCCCTGATATCTGCTTAATTTGATCCTGGGAGACCCTTTTAACACCGGCGTTGCTAATAATTTTAATTGGTGAATCTTCATTAAGAAGCGCCCAAGTTAAAGCGGCAATTTTATCGGTTGTCTCTATCCAAACATCGCGAGCCGATCTTTCTTTTTCTTCGCCAGTAATCAATCCTTCTGTATAGGCGTTCTCTATTTCTTCTATTCTTTGATTCGCCTCTTTAATAATTTTTGCCTTTTCCGGTAACCAGCCACAGTCAAAAATTGCCAAAGACAAACCAGAAATAGTCATTCCCCAAAAGCCAAAATCTTTTACTTTATCAACCAAACTTACATATTCTTCTCGCGAATGGGAATAAAATATGTCGGCTAAAATTCTTTTAATAACGCCACTAGTGATTGATTCATTAACAAAACCATAATCTTTTGGCAAAGACTGGTTGAACAAAATTCTTCCCACCGTGGTCAAAATCAAATCCTTTCCTCTTTTCACCCCAATTAATTCTCTAAGCACAATTTTATTTAACTGATAGGCTTTAACTGCTTCTTTGTCGCTAGCAAAGTATTTAATTTTTCTTGGCCATTTTTTGTTTTTTTGATATTCTTGCCAAAGAGGAATGTCCTCTTTTCTGATGGAAGTCCCATAATAACAACCAACCACCATCTCCTTCCCCGGCACATTTACCGGTACTCCATCAGCTGGTTTCAACAGATTTTTAGTGGCAAGAATATTGTCTTTAGACTCTTTTTGACTCGCTTTTGACAAAGGCAAAAATACTCCCATCTGATCACCATCAAAGTCAGCATTAAAACCGGAACAGACACAAGGGTGGAGTCTGATGGCCAAACCATCAGTTAAAACTGGATAAAAAGCTTGAATGGAAAGTTTATGCAAAGTCGGCGCTCTATTCAACAAAACTAGTTTGTTTTTTACTACTTCTTCAAGAATATCGTAAACTTCTGGAATTCGATGATCTAAAAGAGTTTTAGCGCTTCTGATATTCGGCGCTAGACCTTTTAGCATCAATTCCCTTAAAATAAACGGCCTAAACATTTCTAAAGCAATTTCTTTGGGTAACCCACATTGATCGAGTCTTAATTCCGGACCAACAACAACCACGCTTCTCCCTGAATAATCAACCCTTTTCCCTAAAAGATTTTTCCTAAATCTTCCTTTTTTGCCTCGCAAAAGATCAGATAAAGATCTTGGTGGAGTTTGTCTTCTGGTCAATCTTGCTTTAGCTTTGGTAGCGTCAATCAAAGTATCAACTGCCTCTTGAAGCATCCTTTTTTCATTTCTTAAGATAATATCCGGCGCCCCTAAATTAATTAGTCTTTTTAAGCGATTATTTCTATTAATCACCCGACGATATAAATCATTGAGATCAGAAGTGGCAAATCTCCCACCAGTTAATTGGACCATTGGCCTTAATTCTGGAGGAATTACTGGTAAAGTTCTTAAGACCATCCAACTGGGTTGGATTTGGGCTCTTAACATTCCATTGGCAATTCTAATTCTTTGGATAAGTTTATTTTTCTTCGGCCGACTGGTAGTTTTCCTCATTTCTTCTCGTAAAACTTTTACTGTGGCTTTAAGATCAATTTTTGAAAGCGCGGCCAAGATTGCCTCTGCCCCCATTCTTGCCTCAAAAAAATCAGCCGCCTTAAAACGGGATAGATGATAGTGTTCTTGTTCAGAAAGGGTCTGAAAAATCTCCAAGGATTTTATCCTTGCTTGCAAACCATCAGCCAAATTTTTCAACCTCTCTCTTTCCAAAAGAAATTTTTCTTTAGCTTGTTGAATTTTTTGGTTGAAACTTACCGTTAACTCATCCTGGGCTATTTTTAATTGATCTTTATTCCTAATTCTTTCCGCTAAAAGCTCTTTTTCTTTTTTTAATTGATCTTTTAACTTTTTCCTTTCTTCTAAACTTTCTTCTTTTAGCTTCTTAATTTCTTCTTTAATTCCTTTTTTCAGATTATCTTCAGCTTGACGGACTTTTTTCTTCTCAATATCAATAACTAAATAACGAGCAAAGTAAACTACCGCTTCGATTTCTTTTTGAGGAATTTTTAAGAGCAAAGAAATCGGCGAAGGAGTATTCTTCAAAAACCAAATATGAACTACGGGAACGGCCAAATCAATATGTCCCATCCTTTCCCTTCTTACCTGGGAAAGAACAACTTCAACACCGCATTTATCACAGATAACACCTTTAAAACGGATTCCTTTATATTTTCCACAATAACACTCTAAATCTTTTGTTGGGCCAAAAATTCTTTCACAAAAAAGACCGTCTTTTTCTGGCCGCCAAGTCCGATAATTAATTGTCTCGGGCTTAGTTACCTCTCCGTAAGACCAAGATTTTATTTCCTCGCTCGAGGCCAACTTGATTTTAAGCCCTTTAAAGTCAATAATGTTTTTATCAAAAAAATCTTTTTTCATCTTAACTTTTTTTAGATTTTCTCCTTAGTTTTTTTAGTCGATTCTGGCTCCTTTTTCTTAATCACTCCTACCGGAGAAACTTCCAGGGCTAAACCAGCAAGTTCTTTAACTAAAACCTTAAATGATTCGGGTAAGGTTGATTGGGGAATATCCTGACCTTTAATAATTGCTTGAAAAGTGCGGGTTCTTCCCCCAGTATCATCTGATTTAACAGTTAACATTTCTTGAAGGGTATAAGCAGCTCGATGAGCTTCTAAGGCCCAGACTTCCATCTCCCCAAATCTTTGACCACCCATCCTCGCTTTTCCACCCAAAGGCTGCTGGGTAACTAAAGAATAAGGACCGGTAGACCGAGCATGGATTTTGTCGTCAACCATATGATGGAGCTTGTTAATATAAGCAATTCCAACCGCTACCTTCTGATCAAATGGTAAACCGGTTTTCCCATCATAAAGAGTAACCTTGCCTGAAACTGGCAAGCCAGCTTTTTTCAAAAAATCTTCAATAACTTTTTCCAGTGAGCGAGTAAAATTAGAAACCGCAAATTTTTGTCCCAATTTCCGACCAGCTAATCCTAAATGAGCCTCTAACAATTGACCCAAGTTCATTCGGGCAATAACTGATAAAGGTGAAATAATAATATCCACTGGCCGGCCATCTTCAAGATAAGGCATATCATAAACTGGCAAAACTTTAGCAATGACTCCTTTATTTCCATGCCTGCCGGCCACTTTGTCTCCTTCCTTAATTTTTCTTAATTGAGCAACCGTCACCTTAACTACTTTATTAACCCCTGCCTCCAATTCATCACCTTTCTCCCGATCTAACATCCTTACCCCAATTACAATTCCGCCTTCACCATGGGGAACCCGCAGACTAGTATCTTTAACCTCTTTTGCCTTTTCCCCAAAAATTGCCCTTAGTAATCTTTCCTCTGGAGTCAATTCTTTTTGACCTTTGGGTTCAACCTTGCCTACTAAAATGTCATTTGGGTCGACTTCGCAACCAATCATAATGGTTCCATCTTCAGTCAATCTCGCCAAATCTTCTTCACTTACTCCGGGAATGTCTCGAGTTAGTTCTTCTGGACCGAGTTTAGTATCAACCACCTGCGCCTCATATTCATTAATTTTAATTGAAGTCATCACATCTTCGGTGACCAACCTGTCAGAAACAACCACCGCATCTTCATAACCAAATCCTTCAATGCAGGCATAGGCAATTAATAAATTCTTTCCCAAGGCTAACTCGCCATCTTGAGTAGCCGGTCCATCAGCCAACAGTTGGCCCTTCTTTACCCGTTGGCCAACGGTAACTACTGGTCTTTGATTGTAACAAGTGCCATTAGGACTAGTAATTCTAAATTTAAACAAATTATAAATATGATACCCATCTTTGATGGCAAATTGATTATTTATTTGAAAATTTTCATCTTTTTTATCTGGTTTAATAATAATTTTTTCCGAATCAACATAAATTACTTTACCGGCTGCTTTTGCCTCAATTATTCTCTGCATCGTTTTGGCAACTACTTTTTCCATTCCTGTCCCAACAATTGGCACTTCTGGTTTTACCAGCGGCACTGCTTGACACTGCATATTGGCTCCCATTAAAGCCCTATTAGCTTCATCATGAGCAACAAAAGGAATTAGCGAGCCAGAAATCCCTATTATCTGTTGATTAGAAAAATCAATCAATTGAATTTTATTCGCCTTAACCTCAAGGAATTCTCCTTTATAACGGACTGGCACTACTCTATCAAGAATATAACCGTCTTTATCTATCTGAACACCGCCGTGAGTAATGTAATAATTCATCTCGTCATCAGCTTGCAACCAAACCACTTCATCAGTTATTTTAGGCAATTTTCTGCCTTCTTTTTTCGCCAGAATTACCTTCCGATAAGGGGCTTCTAAAAATCCATATTTATTGATTCGAGTAAATAAAGCCAAATAATTGACTAAACCAATACTCATTCCCTCAGGTGACCTGATTGGACAGATTCTTCCGTATTGAGAGCTATGAATATCGCGGATAGAGAATGTTGCTCTTTCCCGGGTAATCCCCTCAGGCCCGGTAACTGTCACTTTTCTTAAAAGATCAAGTTCGGCTAAAGGATTAGTCTGATCAAGAATAGAAGACAACTGATTAGTTTTAAAGAAAGAATTAACTCCATTAATAATCGCTTGAGCATTAATAATTTGAGAAGGTCTTACATTCTCTTTAACACTCACCAAACTCATCCTCTCTTTTACTGTTCTCTCAAATCTTATCAACGCTCTTCTTAAAACTGATTGAGACAAAATTTCTCCCACCCGACGTAATCGACGGTTAGCCAAATGATCAATATCATCAAGATTTTTTTCCTCTCCTTGATAAAGCTTGATTAAATAGTGAATTGTTTTTGTAATATCAATTCTATTAAGAATCCAAAATTCAGATTTGTCCTCAGGAAAATTTAATCCCAATCTTTTGTTGATTTTGTAACGACCAACAAAGGAAATATTGTAAGTTTTGTTATCAAAAAATAAGCTTTTAAAAAGCTTTTGGGCATTATCTAAAATTAGTGGTTCTCCTGGCCGCATTCTTCGATAAAATTCAATCAAGGCCTCAGTCTGGGTTTTAGTTGAATCGATGTCCAAAGTTGGTTTAATAAAGGAAGAAAACTCTCTTATTAGTCCTTGATCATTTTCAAAACCAATCGCTCTTAATAAAACTGTTGCCAAGAATTTTCTTCTTCTATCTATCCGGGCATAAATTATCCCTCTGGCACCCATTAAAAATTCTAACCAAGAACCATAAACTGGCCTGATTTCCGCCCTAAACAATTCTTTCCTTGACACCGGATCCGTTTCAGAAACAAAATATACCCCAGGAGATCTAATCAGCTGATTATTAATACATCTTTCTATCCCGGAAATTACAAATGTGCCTACCTCAGTCATATAAGGAAAATTCATCAAGAAAACTTCTTCGCTGATTTCTTTTCCTGTTTTTTTGTTCAACAATCTTGCTTTCACCCGTAAAGCACCACTAAAAGTCAAGCCTTTTTCTTTAGCAAACTCAGGAAGAATTTTTGGTGCTTCAAGAACAACATCATCTAAAAACAAACTCCAATTTTTTCCAGTATAATCATCGATCGGCGAAATAGCTTTAAATATCTCTTTAATCTGAAAAGAAACAAATTCTTTCCAGGCATCTTTTTGGATCGCAATCAAATCACTAGGTTGAGGCAGAAGTGGTTTTTCGCCTAAAAATATTCTTTTTATTGGCCGCATTTTTGTCCTAAAGGGGATGATTAATAGGCTATTTTTTTAACCGCAAAAATTGGGCGGTTTACCGCCCTTTCTCAACTTACAAATTAAACTAAATTTGTATTATAAGGCCTACTTTGAAAAAAGTCAAGGCTTTGTCCAGGTTACAGACTTTTTAGACATTCCTCCTTTCTCAAGTAAGTAGTCTAAGGGTGATTTAAAAATTAAAGACTCATGAACTCTTTTGGTATTGTAGAATAGCAGATATTCTCCTAGTTTGTCATTAAAGAGTTTA
>Ga0129301_1001051_pt1 | contig 14290 bp, 5 predicted proteins | sample ConPoolayeHmetaG_FD_94489 | JGI IMG/M metagenome (GOLD analysis project Ga0129301, IMG submission 94489) | Hot spring microbial mat communities from California, USA to study Microbial Dark Matter (Phase II) - Cone Pool mat layer H metaG ...
ATAGTATACTCGGTTCCAAGCTTCCTATGGAGTACCTTCCCAGCGTTCAACGTTTTCCCTGAGGAGAAGAGAACCGAGCTGATAGGGTTAGCCGACATGCTTCAACGGCTTCATACTCCTTACGAAGTCGTTATCTTCGGCCATCCTGATTTAATGGATGACACGTATTACCTCAGCAGGTTAAAGAACTATGACCTCATAATACTTCCAGACGTCAGCGATGTTTCACGCATGCAGATTCAAGCAATTGAAAACTATGTTGGAGCAGGAGGGAAAATTCTTTTCACGGGCAGCATCCCTGCTTATGACCATGACCATAATAATCTTGGTGAAGAAGGCCAGTCGCGTTTAAACAGAATTCTCCAGGAGCATCCTAATCAAGCGGTTCTTATCAAGGATCTCTTGGGCTGCGAATGGTATAGGAACCTGGTGAAAGGCTACTCCGAGAATGAGGAATATAATAACACGCTGAACGAGTTTAAGAGCCTTCTGAGCAATCTGGTAAGAAACCCCCTGATAATTACTCCTAACCTTCCAGAGTCTGTGGAGGTAAACATTCTGAAGAAAAATAATAGTGTTTCAATACACTTCGTAAACTATCAGTATGATCTCACAACAGATAATTTTCAAAAAATAGATAACGTCCAGATTATGATAGATGCAACCATAGTGGGAGAAGTAGAAAACATCACCTTTCTCTCGCCTGAGTTTATAGAACAATTAAGTTTCAGCCGGGAAGACCAATACTTGAATATAACGATTCCCTCTTTAAACTGCTGGGGCTTCCTGTTTTTCAACAGGCCTGAAGCATTGTTTCCCCCCAGATTTGAGGTTAGCGATCTAAATATAGATCCTGTTGCAATCAGAGTTGGCCAGACGACAATAATCTCAGCCACCGTTAAGAACACTGGTGGAGAATCGGGCTCGTATGAGGTTATTCTTAAGATTGACAACCTGCTTACGGATGCTAAGACTGTCACGCTGAACCCGGGCCAGTCCACCACCGTAAGCTTCACATACACGCCGGAGAAAGAGGGAACTTACAGCATCGACGTGAACGGTTTAACGGGAAGCCTAACCGTAAGCAGTGAAGAAACCCCGACAGCAACGTCAGAAATACCGTGGCTCCTCGTGGGAGTCACGATAATAGCAACGATAGTTTTAGCAGTATTGCTCTCAAGAAGGAAATATTTCCATCCTGCACATTTAAAATCGCCTAATAGGAAAAGATCCAAGTAGTGCGTGCTAAAGAAAACTTGATTTCCTAAAGCTTAACACCCCACGGGTTATTCTTAACACAACGACTATACTAGCTCCAATTCAGATCGTGTTGAAAAAAAGGCTTACGATGCTGGATGCAACATGTTGTTGTTTTCGGCAACAAACGCTTAAATTATCCCTACCCTCTATCTCAAGGGGTGTGCTCCTCAGAGTATGACCTCGTGTGCAAAGACTGTAGAAGAAGGTTCGACAGGATATTCAGCGTTAAAATAGAGTCCGTGGAGCAGGAGAGAAGACTACTGGCGAAGTGGCTGAAGTCGCTCTGCAATGACTGTAAAAGGCTGCTGAAGGAGGAAGGATTTATAGCTAAAGAGTAGAAGCAATGGTTGAAAAACCTAGTTTCCTAAAACTTAAGCGCATGCGTCTACAGAAAGAGCGGCATAAGGTAATATCTTTATGGCCTTTAGAGCAGGAGGGCTTCCACTTCCTTAGCGCACGCTTATATCCAAGAAACCTTGACCACATGCGCGAATAAAAAGTGGACAAAAATAGCACGATATAGAAGCTCGAACATAGATCAGTGCTTACTTAAGCGGGTGCTAAAGAGTGAGGATAAGGCACTAAACCGAAAAGGTTAAACCTGTTCCAGGAGACATATGAAAAATTTAAGTTGATGGGCTAACGATAATCATAATGTGACGATTTGGCTACCGATATTGTTTACATTCATATTTTCCTTAATAATTGGAATCAGACTATATAAGAAAAAGAAGCTGAGGGAAACAAGGAATCTATTATCAACTTACCTTAAGGAGAAAGATGCTAGAAAAATTTACGATCTATTAATAAGGAGAGAAAACTATGCAAGGGAATTACTTAAGAAGGAATCAAGCCTAGTGAACGAGAGTATTGATCTCTTATTTTTTAAAGGAGAATTTGACTTGTTTTCAAAAATTCTTGATAAATTGCGTACCGATGATGAAAAGAGAAACTTCCTATATCGCAACACAGACGTCCTTGGTGTTGATATTGAAACAGAGATAGTTATGGAGACAGTGCCAAGAGAAATAGGGTTGGTTGGTGTTAGAAGTACCGATTGGGGAATAACCGCTATCCTTAAGATAAAGGATTTTACTTCCTTTGAAAACAGGTATGGCGTAACTCCCCAATACTTCTTGAAAAGAATGTTGGAAAAAGATTTCAAAGCAATAGTAGGGCATAACATTCTAGAATTCGATACTAAAATTCTAAGAGAATGGGAAATAGAGCTTCCTAAGGGAAAAATAATCGATACATATTTCCTATCGTTAATGGCAGTTCCTGAGGCTCCTTCACATGCACTTGAATATTTGTCTCGCATGTTCGGTATAAAATACACTCCTCACGAAGCTCAGGAAGATGCTTTAGCATCGGTTCTCTTATTAACTTATTTAGTGTCGATTGCCAGCAATAAGGGAATATTAGAGGAAATTATCGAGTTGCACTTGGAACCTCTAAATGGATTAGGGTCAATCAGTATTTTAAGAAGAGAGGTTCCGCCTCCACCGTGCCTTAGGCTTGCTAAGCCTCGAACAGTCCACGTTACGATCGATGCTCAGGATGCAGAAGACGCTTGGTATCCCTATAGGGTAAGCTTACAGAAGCTTGAATCACTCGTGGCTAACTCTGTTTACGATTCGTTTGCAAAGATTGTGGTGAAATCGTTCGTCAAAGCGGGTAAAGGCGATCCACTAAAGATAGTGAAGCTAAAGATCGCTGAAGAGTATTCGGAGGCTTTGATGAATGTGACGAGCGCTACTATAGAGCCTAACTATCCTTCCATAGAGCATGGATTTACGGTGGAGTATAAATACCTGGGCGAGCTGTTAAGGATCCTTGGTTCGAATTCACTTTCCGGAGAGGAAATCGTGTTTAACGGCGCGTACCTTTTAGACTTGTTCTTCCCAGGAGGTATTGAAGAAGCTATAGAATGGGCTTCTAGAAATTTTAATACAGTAGCCTTGCGGTCACTGTTTCCACTTCAAATATCAGCCTATAAGGAAAACGTGCGTCATGAGCATGTCAGGAGCAAACCTGTCGTCATCGTGGAAGAGGGTTTAGACAAGAGCTCTAGGCATCTCAACTTCATAGCTAGACTGGTTGCAAGCATTGCAAAGGAATCCAAGAAGATAGTTGTGTTGACATCTACTCGTCTCGAAGAATTAGCACTGCAATCCTTATGGATGAGCACTGGTTTCAAATTAACTTCTGTCGAGTATAAGGAGTCCGAGTTGGCTGAAATTCTTCTAGGACTCTATGACTATGCCAAGCTTGGTTTCCAAGTAGTAGTGATGTCAACTACTTTCATGGTTAAAAAACACGGATCTGACGACGTCTTTAGATTCTTGAAACTTATTTCTGAAATGTTTGCACTCTCTCCGAACAGAATCTTGATAGTGAACTCGTATTCATGGACCTTTCAAAAACTCTCTGAGATTATAGAAAAAACTAGTGTGAAGCCTTCTCCTGATGTTGATGTTAGAATAACGCCATTCGTTTTCGATTCGGTAGGTAGCGCGATTAATGAGGTGGAGGAAGTGGTGAAGGAAATTTGGGGTTTTAATTTACGGCCTTACCAAAGGAAATGCGTAGCGAGGCTTTTGCTTCCCTACTCCAGAGAGGGCTTAGGACTTACACGTCCCTTAACCATTGTTATTCTGCCAACAGGTTCTGGGAAATCGCTGATATTTCAGTCTGTTGCAAAATCGCTTAAGAGGAAAGTCGGGGGCACTACCATCGTAATCTCTCCACTCCTAGCATTAATAGAAGACCAGATAAACAGTCTCAAGAAAAGAGGTTTAAATGTATGTGCTATCACCAGCATGGCGGGTAGAGCACTCTACTCCTATATTTCAGGCCTAGCTAGAGGAAAATATGACATCGTCTACATAACCCCTGAGCAATTTGAAAAGGAGGAGGTTCGAAAAAGCTTTGAAAAAGTCGATATAAACTACCTAATTCTTGATGAGATTCATACCCTATCTAAATGGGGGAAGACCTTCAGACCAAGCTATTCTTATTTAGCGAACTACTTGAAAAGCAAAAGAGAAGAGGGCTACTGGATACCTGTTGCAGGTTTCACTGCAACCCTGCCCCAAGAAGAGCTGGAAACCGCTGTAGAAATGATAACGGGTGATAAAATCTTTGACCTAGAAGAAATCGATTTTCACTCCGATTACGAGGAAACATCCCGAGACTTACTTAGCGAAAAAAAGGTTTTGAGAGGCCCGGTTCTGAGGGAAAACATATCTATAGACATAAGTGCTACTTTTGAAAACAAGTACAGGCTAGAGGATTTGTTAGAAACTATAAAAGACCTCTCATCTTGGGCTGACAATATTTCTAGAGGGAAAACATGGATCGGAATAATTTATACGGGCTTCGTCAAATCGAAAGTGGAGCATGAAAATACAGAATACATAGCTTCTTATCTAAGTAAGTCCTTGGGCGAGAAAGTTCTTTACTTCCACGGGCAAATGAGCGATACGGAGAAGAAGAACGTGTTAGAACTACTTTACGATGTAGCCTGTGGAAAAATAGCCAAGCCGAGGATAGTTGTTGCAACCAAAGCTTTCGGGATGGGAGTTGATCTTCCTAACATTAGATGGGTAATCCACTACATGATGCCAGAAAGTATTGAGGACTATTACCAAGAAATAGGAAGAGGGGGAAGAGACGGTCAGGATTGTAAGGCCGTAATGTTGTACTCTGAAAAAGACTTCTCTAGAAGACTTATGCTGTTAAGAAGAAGCTTCATAAAACCTTGGTTCGTAGTACAAGTATACAATAGACTCAGACGGGTGGATGAAGGAGGCTCAGTACCGCTAGCATTACTCCTACCGGCACTTAGATACAGACCTGGTTTCTCAAAGGCACTACGAGAATTAACTAGACGTAGAATCATACGGGAGAAAGAAAAGAATGCTCTAGAAAGATCTTTAAGTATTCTTTCCGAAATAGGCGTACTGGATTACGATATGACGCGCGAATCCTTCATCTTATCAAAAGTTCCTTTAAACCTTCCAAAGTACAGGTTAGAAGCAGGAGGACAAAATCTCTACCTGATTTCAGAAAGGTCTTTGAATGGGACTCAACGCAGAGGAGACGGTTTCCTCTACATGGACGAAGAGGGACGGGTTTATTTGACTTCCGAGCCTATAAACGAAGGTTTTCCCCTGACCAACGGGAAGTTGGATACGATTAGGGTGAATTATATAAGCAGTTCCCTCCGACCCATAGAGATATATAAGGCGGTTTCAAAGGTTCAAACGATAGCACTTATGGGACTCAGCTTAATGGAAGAATATTCAAAAAGGCTTCTTCAAACATCGGGTGAAAGCACAAGGGAGCTGGCTAAGAAACTAATATCCGAATACCTTGCAACCCCAATAGAAAAAATATACTGGAGAATGGTTGAAGAAAGAAGGAAACATATTGTACGAATTTGCCCTTATTGTAACGAAATAGTTAGAGACCTTATTAGTAACGAGCACGTAAACCTGCGGAACTATAAGATAAGCCAGCATGGTAAAAGATCAAGATCTATGAAGACTGTCGCAGGACTGCTTACCCTATACATGTTGGAAAAGAGGGTCTTCCCTGGGGAGATGGCAATCATTATTCCCTACGGTCTTAAATCACACTTTGAGAAGGCTTTTAGAGAGTTCATGGGACATCTGAATATTATAGCACATAACTATCTTGTAATCTCTATAACTAGGGAAAAATTGTTGAACATTAACAGGACAGCGAAAGAGGTTGAAGGAATACCGGTAGTAGCCATGGTAATTGCTAGGTATAGAACCTCGATGATGAATTTAGCAAGGAAAATATCTTCATCAGGAACAAAAGTCTTAGTAATAGAAATATGATAATAGTGCATTTTCTCAAGGTAGGGTTTAAGCGCGCTAGCTTATTCTTTCTTAGCTTTCATCAGGTTTACTTATTGTTTACTTACTCTTGGATTAGCCGAATTTAAACCGTGGCTAATATGGTACTTTTTAAACTCCTTCTTAGCGCACGTTACTATAAAGGTAGGATAATGTAATTCCGGAATAATGGTTAAACTATTCTTTCAATACCGCATCTCCTACATCTCTTCCTGACAGCTTTTTTTACTACTCTGATCTCATCCGGCTTTGCACCAGGATATGGTACTTTTTCTCGAATTTCTTCCCAATCATGCGTATCTCTTTCTAATCTGGATAATTCGGTTTGATAGGAGTTGATTTTATTAATGAGACTAGTGATCCTAGAGATTTGTTCAGATATCTGGTTCTTGCAGTCCTCGAGTCTTTTTCTTATCTCATCGTGCTTTGCTTTAAATTGTGATATCTCCTCTGGTAATTGGGTTTTCAATACTTCCTTCTGTATCGCCAGCCATAAAGAATAGATTGCTACTTGTTCGTTGAGATTATTGAAGTGGCCACTAATGTCATCTTTTTTCGCTTCTAGTGTTCCCTTATAGCCTTCGAGGATACCTTGCCCCTTATTAAGATTAGCCTTGACCACATCTAAAAGATTCCTGTACTCCTCGTAAACACTTTCATACGATTGTTTTAAAGATGCACAATCTGGACGCGCTTTTCTCAATCCACCTACTTTGGCATCAATATCCTTTAGATATTCACAGAATTCGTCTAATGGCTGTAAAACTTTTTGAATTCCCTCTAGTTTAGACAGAATTACATCAATTTGTTTTTTGAACCTGTCACATGAAATTAAGATTTGATTTTTTATTATATCATCTAGATTATTGAATGATCCAAGGGCCATTACCTAATTATATGCATGGGAACTTAAAAAGTTTAATTTCATCCCGAATTTCCAGCTCTTCCTCCTAAATAGGAGTACGAGTCGCACACTATAAAAACCCCAATGAACCGTTTGAACGAAGCAGGCTTAAGACCTGGCGCGTTAATGACTGATATACTTTTAAGCAAGTTCTTAATGACTTCCAATAGGGCTTGCCGGGGCAGTTGATAGAAAGAAAGTTTGACTACTCATTCTGGGTAGAAGAGTTTAGAAGTTTAGGATATCCTGTTATCGAACAGAAGTTGGACCTTGATTTCCTTCGTAGCCAAAACGTTATTCCGAAGATACTGAACGTTTCTGAGGTGAAACGTATCTATATTGACGATTATACAGAGGCAGCCATTATCAGGATAAAGGACAGCATGAGTAGAAGCCTATGTACGAGAATAGCACGTGAATGGAAGAGGAGGAGGCTTATCAGACCGCTTCTAATTTTCACTAACGATATTGACAGCTATTGTATAATTGTTCCGGGTCCAGGGGTTGAAGGGGAGGCTAGGGTTCTCTGGCTTCACGGAGAAATCTACAGGACCGACAGAGAAGTGTTAGACTCGTTAAGATACAGAGGGGATCCGGAGAAGCTTAGGGAAGCCTATGACTCTGAGTTCCTTCCATACGAGAAGGTAAGGGAAGACTTCTTTATAGGATATAGGGATCTATATCAGAAGATTGTAGAGGCCATTAAGAGAGTGCTTAAGAATGAGGCGGAATCATATGCTCAGAGATTCTTAGGTAGACTGATGTTTCTCTACTTTCTTCAGAGGAAAGGATGGTTAAAAGGAGACAGGCATTTTATAGATAGGATAAAAGATTACATGGAACTCAACCGGATTTTTTACGAAAGCCTCAATAGGCCAAATGGTGAAGAGGGGATTCCGTTTCTAAATGGTTCATTATTCGAACGGGAGAAATACTTTACCAAAGATCTGGAAACAAAGCTTTATCCCATTATGAATGAAATTTTCTCTGAAGCTAGGGGCTTCTTCAACAGATACAATTTTACAGTAGACGAAACGTCACCTATGGAAGTTGAGGTTAGCGTAGACCCGTTGCTTTTAGGTACTGTCTTAGAAAACATGCTCCCGGAACACGAGCGGGGCAGTAAGGGCACATTCTACACGCCGCCGAGTGAAATAGGTTTTATGTGTAGAAGAGCTTTAGCCACATGGCTGGGTATCGAGGAACGTGTAGAAGTTTTGTCCGATGGGTCAATGAGGTTCATAGATGGCTTATCCGAGTTTATGGAAAAACTGAAGAGCAGGAAAAGTGAGAAAGAAGTCAGGGAGTTTAGGGATAAATTATTCTCGTTAAAAATATTGGATCCAGCCGTCGGCTCAGGAGGTTTTCTTATAGTGATGATGCAGACAATCCTCCAGCTCATTAAAGAGACTGAGGAATCTGTAGGATGGAGAAGCGACATAGAGGGGTATAAGAGGAGGATTATACCGAACCTCTATGGCTTCGACATAGAGCCTGAGGCTGTTGAAATAGCCAGACTCAGGATATGGCTTTCGCTCATAGTCGATCAGAAGGAGCCCGAGCCTCTGCCGAACCTCGATGTGAACATAATGACGATAGATGATTCACTTGTATTTCCCAAGAATGATTCACGGTCCCTAGGCATTTACATGGATGAAAAATTCAAAACCCTTAGTGAGGAACTTGAATTAATCAAATCCAGATACCTTGAGGAGCATAGAGTTGCAGAGAAAGATAGACTAAGGCAGAGAATAAAGGAACTACAGGAAGAGCTGAGATTAGTAAAAGGGAAAAAGATACCTATAGAAGAGATACCTATAGAATCCTACCTGCCTACTCTCGCGGATATAATAGTCATGAACCCGCCGTATGTTGAGCAGGAGAGTATACCTAAGCCTAAAAAGGAGAAATACGTTGCTGATTACGGATTAGATAGAACCTCAGATCTATACGCATACTTCATGATAAGGGCTATAAAATTGTTAAAGGACGGAGGCGTGGCAGTGCTAATCACCTCAGACAAGTGGCTTGAAGTATCCTATGGAGAGACGCTTCAGAACATGCTTAAGCCATACATCGTGGCTGTCTATGGGCAGAGGAGACGAAGCTTCACAGCAGATGTAAATACGGTCATAATGGTTCTAAAGAAAGCATGTCTCGAAAACCCTGTACAATTCATCTACTTGGAAGCCTATAACGGCGATAAGGTTAGGAACTATAGGTCTCTGAAGAGAACTGAGCTTAGGCCTGGAAAATGGTATTATCTGAGAGCTCCACGGATCTTTGAGGAAGTTCTTCTTCCGATGATGAAACATAAGCTGGGTGAATTCGCAGAAATACGACGTGGATTTACTACTGGTGCCAACGAGTTCTTTTACATGAAAGATGTAAGCCACCTTTATGAGGCAGATAGGCTGGCTAACCCTAGGAAGTTTGAAGAGCAGGGAGTTAAGGCAAGAACGCAGAGAGATCTGGAGAAGGAAGGACTAATATACATAGAAAATGAAGGAGGGGAGAGGTTCGTAATAGACCGGGAAGATGTCAAGCCTCTCGTCAGAAGCCCCAAGCAGGTCAGGAGCTATAAAGTAGAACAAGTGAATACTCTCTGCCTATATACAATCAAACCTGGAAAACACACTAGTAGGTACGTAGCTTGGGGAGAGAGCAAGAAGTTTCATCAGAGGCCAACGTGCAAAGGGAGGCAACCTTGGTTCGCTCTTCGTGAGTTTAAGCCAGCACACATCCTCCTCTCGAAGTCTTTAATGGATTCAATCTATATTCCCTATAGTGAAGAACCTTTACTATGTACCGATAGATTCTATGGTCTCTATTATCACGACCCACTCAGGATTTGGAAGTACTTGAACTCAACTTTGTTCTTTCTTACTGTTGAACTGTTCTGCAGGAGGCTTGGAGGTGGAGCCACCGACATTATGGTTGAAGACTACGAGGAGATGCCGGTGCCCGACCTAAATAATATGAGGATAGATTTTGATGCAGATAAGCTCCTCTCCAGAAGGCCTCTGCGATACTTCGAAGAGGTTAAGCAACCTGATAGGCGGGAATTGGATAAGGCAGTACTTAGGGCCATGGGCTTTAAAGAAGGGGAGCTAGACTTAGTGGATGAACTCCATAAGGCTTTTGTAGAGGTCGTTGAGGACAGGTTGATAAAATCAGGCAGACCTTTAGTCCGTACTAAGAAGTCTATCAAAGAAGGGGCTGAAAGGGCTGAAACTTGACAAGGATAATCGATAATAAACGAGAGTCGCTCTCGAATCTTCTTAACAGAGAGTTTCCGGGTGCAGATGAGATTGCCATAGCCTCTGCTTACTTCAACGTTAGAGGGTACGGCGCGATAGCTGAGGGTTTGGGAGATAAACCTATGAGGCTTTTGTTGGGTCGTGAGCCAACGGAGAGCGTTAAGTGGGAGGACGAGATACTTAGGGAGCTTGAGGAATGTGAGGACGAGCCGGCCTATTTTAAATTGCTTCGGAAAGCAATCGAGTACTTTAATAGCGATAAGAGGATGATTAGAACTGTTGAAGGGCGTTTCTTCCACGGTAAGGCGTTCATCGGCGCATCCCCGTGTCTTAGAGAGGTTAGGAATGGGATAGGTGTTGTCGGCAGTAGCAACTTCACCTACGGTGGCCTAGTCAGCAACAGGGAGCTCAACATGCTTAACACTGATAGGGAAGTTGTTCAGGAGCTCTGCGATTGGTTCGAGGAGCAGTGGGCTTCATCAAGAGACTTTAAAGGAGAGTTTCTCTCGATGCTGAGCAACTACGTAACCGCCTGGAGCTCGTATGAAGTGGTAGCTAAGGCTCTATACGAGACCTATAAGGAGAGCCTTGTGGAAAGGGAAGCCCGGATGCTGAAGAATATGTTTCCGCACCAGCAGCTATCCTGTGCAGATGCATTGGAGAAACTGGAGAAATACAACGGGGTTATAATAGCTGACTCAACAGGGTTGGGTAAGTCAATGGTTGCTTTAGCAATCGCGCATAATGCTATAAGAGAGGGTAAACTTCCACTTCTTATAGCTCCGAAAAGTATTCTCGAAACTACTTGGAGGGATGAGATGAGAAAATGCAACATAACAATCGAGTCTCTTTCAACTGAAAAGCTGTCTCAAGATCCTTCATGCATTGAAAAATACAAAGGAGATTATGCACCTAAGCTGATCATCGTCGATGAGGCCCACTACTTCAGGAGGCAGTCTACAAACAGGTATGAGGCATTAAGAGAACTTGTGACGACTAACGGTGCTCAGGTAGTTCTGATAACGGCTACTCCAGTCAATACTAGTCTAATGGATCTGTACTCGCTGATGAGTCTCTATCTTCCTGAGGACTGTATAACTGACCTCGGATACGACACCCTGAGAGGCCGATTCATATCTGAACAATCTAAGTGGATGAGAGGAGAACCTATAAACATGGATGATGTTTTAAGGAGGTTTATCGTGAGACATTCAAGGGAGCTTGCCAAGGCGCTGGATAGGGAGGGAAGAATAAAATTCCCCATACGGCTTTTTGACGATAACATAGGGACGTATAGGATTACAATCGGGCCTCAGGAAGTGTATAGTGAGGTTTCAGAGCTAAAATTGGCATTTTATGATCTTTCCATTGAAAGACTTTCGTCAGATTTTCGCCTACCCGATGGGACGCTTGTTTCAAGCTACGCTAGGCCGGAACAGATGGAGAATCTGAAAAACCTTGTAAAAACTATATTCATCATAGGGCTTTTCAAAAGGTTAGAGAGCAGTTACGCAGCGTTCGGTGAGTCGTTAGAGAGAATGAAAAAGTATATAGAAATAGCTAAGAAGTACGCGTTACAACACAAGATCTTCATCCCTCCTAGGATGAGGGGTGACATACTTACTATTTTCGGGGGTGATGAGGAAGTGGAACGCCTAATAGAGCCGGAGGAACTTTTCTCCAAGCCGAGGTATAATAATCTTCTACAACAATGTAAGCTAAGTGATGATGAAGCCAGGATTTTCGTTGAAAAATGTGAGGAGGATGAAAGGAGAATTGAGAAACTGCTCCGTATGATTCCCGATGAAGATCATAAGTATCGTGTTTTAGAAAAAAGAACACGAGAAATAATGAACACCATAAAAGATACAACGAATGGAATAATCATATTCACCCAATATGCTGATACCGCCCATTATCTATATGAGAGGCTTAAGCAAGCCTTTGGAAAAGTAATGCTGGTAACTGGTGCTGGAGGCTATGATGACAACGGAGAGTCTGCTGATGAGGCAGATATCGTGAAGAGATTTCAGAAGATTGGTGGAATACTTGTCAGTACAGATGTTTTGAGCGCAGGTCAGAATCTTCAGAATGCCCAGTATGTTGCCAACTATGATTTTCCATGGAATCCTGTAGTTATCATTCAGAGGGTTGGAAGAGTAGACAGGATTGGCTCTCCGTATGATCAAGTATATCTCATTAATGTTTTACCCGAGAGCAGTAGCCCTGAGGATCCTGAGAGCCTTGAGTTCTTCTTAGGGCTGATGGAGCGTCTTTACAAGAGGCTGGAGATGATTAGAAGCACCATAGGATTAGACGCTTCAACGCTTGGAGAAGAAGCCGCTCCTAAGGACTTCAGTATACAAGCAATGATAGCTAAGAAGGATAAAAAAGTTCTAGAACTATTAGAGAAAAGAATAGAACAGTTTACTAAAGACCCCATAGATATCTTGGCGAAGATACTTAACGAGAAGGGTCTTGACTGGGTTAAGAAAATACCTAATGGAATAGGAGCTGTGAAAGATGCTGACTTCGAAGGGTTATTTGTCTTATTAACAGACGGCACTAACTTCTACTGGAGGCTCCACAGATACGATAATAATTCCATAATCACATCGCCGACAGAGATAGTGGACCTTTTGATGGAGGGTGAAAGTCAAAAAAGAGGCGAGATGATAGATTATGAAACCATTATACCGTTGCTTAAGAGAAGCAAGGATGATTTAAAAAATGAGTTGGAGAAAAAGGAGCTTAGAGAGATAACGAGCATTGGTCCAGACAAAATAAACAAAACAATAATTGAGATCTTTGACCGGCTTTCTAAGTATGGACCGGAAGGCGAGAAGCTGGCAGCCATGTTTAGAGAATTGTCAGATAGGCTTCCCGTTGTTAAAGAGTTGAAGAAAGCTAGTGAACGGGGAGAGCTTCTGGAAAAAGCTAAAGCAATATTGCCAACCATGATGGAAGCAAAGAAGAAGGAAGATTATAAAGCTATGGGTAAGACTCACCTGAAGAGGATTTGCTGGTGTTATTTCAGGCCTTTTAATCCCTAGCTGTTTTATAGAAGGATGCCGAGTTGAGCCTCGAGGTCACGGTATGTCTTCTTAAGGTTGAAGAGCTCGATTATTTTATCGCTCTCTATGATCCTTACTTTACCCTGTATCTCGTGGAACGCTCCCTTAAGCAGTTCCTGCGCCTTCGCTACATCACTTCCAGCCACTATTAGGAATATGTTGCTGTTCCAAAGGTCGTAGGCGTGTTTCAACTTGGTCATCGCATGGTACAGGTCTCCGCCTGCTTGAACCTCGAACACGTAGGTTGGCACGCCTCTCTCAACCCTTCTCCAAACCACATCCAGCTTACCCCCGTCCATGTCGTACTCGCTCTCAGCGATCATCTTCTGAATGCGCCCTATTTCAACGAGCTTAGCCTTAATCGACTCGTGGATCGACTCCTCCTTACCCGGCTTCACAACCCCAGGGAAGCTGCTGACGATTTGAACCGCCAACTCCTCGCTTATAGGCTGGAAGCCGATCCTAGGCATGAGCTTCTCAGAAGTCAGCCTCCTACTCTCCCATGCTTCCCTCGGCAGGCAGTAGGTAACGTCGAACTCGAACCGGTAGGGCCAGATAACCCTGTTCTCCTTGACCTCCTGAGGCCAAAGAGGCTTATCCTGCTTAAACTTTGAGCGGACCACCCCGTATCCTATCACGCCCTTCACAGGGTCGGTCGCATAGAATAATATGCCGTCGCCGTTCGACAGGCTTTCCCAATGAGCCTTAAGCGTCTCCCTCAATCCCCAGATGTTACCGTTCTTAAAAGCAACCTCCCAGTGCTCAGGCAAGCCCACTGCAAGCCACCATCTCGCCATATCCTGTTGTTTAAAGATGAACTCCAATATTAAGTTTTATAATGTCAAGCCCTTTCGAAAACCCTTCATCTTGAAGAATAAGAAGGGCTTTGACAATCCTGGTGTG
>Ga0129301_1001052_pt1 | contig 14268 bp, 14 predicted proteins | sample ConPoolayeHmetaG_FD_94489 | JGI IMG/M metagenome (GOLD analysis project Ga0129301, IMG submission 94489) | Hot spring microbial mat communities from California, USA to study Microbial Dark Matter (Phase II) - Cone Pool mat layer H metaG ...
AGGGAAGAGCTAGAGTTAGAGAGGTCTTATCAATTGGCTCATGATTACTTTTAAGCAATTAAGCCTCTCAATTTTGAAGGTAGAATACAAATGGATTTAACTCCATCTAGCAATTTTGGGACAATGCCTAAAATTATATATTGATTTTTTTCCCTTGTATCCTTAAGTTCAGCCTTTCAGACAATCTCAAGAGTAAAAAGAGAAGTATCGAAAAAGGGGAATTCTGACACGGCCTCACATTTTAAAGGAGTCGATTTTCTGTCCTTAAGATTTTTCATTAAGATCCAAAAGATGACTCTATTTTGCCTATTTACCAAAAAAGTCGCAAGTGTTAGAAATGAAGAAAGGGGAAAAGCTTGAAAAAAAGTTTAATTTTTATTTTATGGCTTTTCTCCAAATTACAGATTTTCTAAAAAAAATATCGCATTGAAGGGAAAAATGAATCATTCAAAAATAAAATGATAAAGGAAGTTGTTGTAAAGGAATTAAGAGTTGGAAATAGATTTTACTTTTTTTTAAAAATTAAAAAAATAACCATTAGAGAAAATAAATGCCTATGGCTAATAACCCGTGACTTACCTCTAAGCTTTCCTCAAGGATATCTTTGCTTTTCCCGGTAAAAGAATTATTTAGCACTAATCGAGAGATAGACTAAATTCATTTTGCACATGAAAGATTAATAATATTATGCTAACTTGGAAGGAGAAGCTCTCTGATAAGGTTTGTAGAAAAATTTCTTAATTTTATTTATATTTTACAATCAGGAAATTGACGAAGTGTGCCAGGAAATTTTGAGCTTTAAGAGAATGAAGTTCTCCTCACGAATGACATTTTTGATGTTTGTTTTGATAATTTCTAAATTTCTGCGGGGTGTTCCTTCAGCAGAATTTGAGATTACAGCCTTCAAAGTATTAAGCCCGATCAGGGTGGACGGAATCCTTGATGAACAGGAATGGGAGCTGGCACAAGGAATAAGTGACTTCACTCAGAGGGAGCCCAAAGAAGGAGATCCAGCCACCGAAAGAACAGAAGTGGCGGTGCTGTATGATGAGGAATTTCTCTACATTGGTGCCTTCTGTTATGACTCTCAGCCGCAGAGAATCGTGGCTACCGAGATGAGAAGGGATGCTGAGCTCAGGCATAACGATTATTTTGAGGTCTTCCTCGATACTTTTCACGATCACCGCAATGCCTTCTATTTTGCGACCAATCCCCTTGGTGCACGCCGTGATGCTTTGATTAGAGAAGACGGGAGCAATATAAACTGGAACTGGGATGGAATCTGGGTTGTGAAGTCAAAGAAGACAAGAGAGGGATGGAGTGTTGAGATGGCCATTCCTTTCTCCACCCTGAGCTTCAAGAATGAAGAAGATTCTTCCTGGGGAATAAATTTTGCAAGACACATAGCACGCAAGAGAGAGGAGAGTTTCTGGTCGCCCATTTACCGCGATTTAGGTTTTTTTGGAAAATACAAAATTTCTTATTTAGGACATCTCAAGGGTATAAAGAGCATCAAACAGAGGAAGAGAATTCAACTGATGCCTTTTGTAATTGGTGGGGGAGTTCAGGAAGAGGCACGTTCTCTAAAAGGATCGGGAGATATTGGTCTTGATTTAAGGTATCGTCTGACATCTCATCTCAGCGCCGATTTAACCCTTAATACTGATTTTGCCCAGGTTGAAGCGGACGAAGAGAAATTCAACCTCACTCGCTTCAGTCTTTTCTTTCCTGAGAAGAGAGGTTTTTTCCTCGAAAATGCAGATATTTTTCGATTTGGAGAAAGACATCGAGAACACGAACCCCCTTCCACGCTCTTTTTTTTCAGCAGGAGGATCGGGTTATCAGAGGATGGGAGGGTGATACCTATCTTAGGTGGTGCGAGAGTGACGGGGAAATGGGGAGCTTACGACATAGGACTCATGGATATAGTCACCGAGAGAACTTCTTACCTCGAGGAAGAGGAACTGGTGGAAATAGAAAGGATTAATTTTTCCATTTTTCGGCTGAGGAGAGACTTTCTTGAAAAGTCTTCTTTAGGGTTGATGTTCCTCAGCAAGGATTCTCTGGATAGCTCAAATTTTAATCGCGGCGCAGGAATGGATTTTAATCTTTCCCTGGGACAATCGACGAGAATTACAGGTTTCGTTGCCAGGACATCGTCCCCTGAATTAAGAAGAAGGGACTGGGCGACCAATTTGGATTTTTCATGGGATACAGATTTCTGGACGGTTGAGGGTTCATACACAGATATTGGCGAAAATTTCAATTCCGAAATGGGGTTTGTTCCTCGGGTAGACATCAGAAAAATAAGAGCAAATTTCGGTATCGGTCCCCGTCCCAAATTCTTTAAGCTCCGTCAGATATATCTCTTCTCCCGGATTGACTATATCGAAAATCATGAGGGTCAAGTTCAATCCCGGAATAAGATGTTGGCCATGTTCAACATTTTTCAGGACGGAAGCCACATTTTTCTCAGCTTGAGGGAAGACTATGAATTTCTTGAAGAAGAATTTGAGCTGAAGGAAGATGTTTTGATTCCTCAAGGAGAATATTCATTCACCCATCTTGGAGCTTTCTATGAATCCGATGAGAGCAAGAATGTCTCTGTCAGAGCAGGCGGAGATTTTGGAGAATTTTACAATGGCAGCCTTTGGAGAATTGAGAGCGGAGCCTCTCTCAAACTTTCCCCTCACCTTAACCTCGAACTAAACTACGAAAGGAATAAGTTTGACCTTCCCTTGAGTGGAGGGAATTTCGTGACAAACATCGCCTCCACAAGAATTGTGTATTCCTTTAGCCCTGACTTTTTCGTAAAAGCTTATCTCCAGTGGAACAGTGAAGAGAATGTTTTTAGGAGTAATTTTCTTCTTCGCTGGATTTATAAACCAGGTGCAAGCCTGTATTTAATCTACAATGAAACTAGAGAAAGGGGAGGAGTAACTCCACTCAAGGAGAGAATGTTGATGCTCAAGGTTAGTTTTCTTTTCAATTAATAGTTTCTGAAAAGAGAAAAATATCAGGGAGGCTTTGGACCTTGAAAGAGGTACCTATTTAAGCCTTTCCAGCCGAGAAGCTAAGGCTAAGAATTTAAATAGCCTAGAAAGCAATAATTTAGGGAAGAATGGGAAAGGAAAGTGTTTTTTGTCGCAGGTTGAAGGCTCGTTAAGGGAGGTAGTGAGCAAAGCCAGGCGGGAACAAAATCTAGATTCTTTTGTGAAGGCTCTGCTCCCTCATCTCCTGAAGGGACGTAAACCCTGTATCCGTGTTGGATGGGATTAAAGGAGAGTTTGGTCATTTCCTCACCCCGTGGAGGTTTTTAATTAATTTTATTTCTCCTTTAATTTAGCTATAATAATTCGCTCAAAAAGTAAGAGAAGGGAGGTATGAGGTGAGAAGATTACTCGTTATGTGCTTCATCATTTTCTTCTCGATTTCATCCCCTTTTGCGAAAGAGAAAAAGAAGAGTTTTGAGGTTCAATCCGCATTAAGTTATATCCGAGACCTTTCCTCAGATTCAATGCTCGGAAGAAAAAGCGGGCAAAGGGGAGGAGGGCTCGCAGAGGAATATGTGGCTTTAAAGTTTAAAGAGTGGGGTCTTGAACCTGGAGGAGAGAACGGGACTTATTTTCAGAAAATTCAAATGGAGTACTGGAACTTGGAGGAGGGAGTGGTCATGGAGATAGTCTCAGGGAGAGAAAGAAGGAGTTTTTATCATGGGGAAGAATGGAGGGTGGAGAAGTTTTCTGGTTCTGCTCACCTAATGGAAGAAATTGTTTTTGTGGGTTATGGGATTAATGCTTATGAAGGTAAGTATGATGATTATCAGGGAGTTGATTTAAAGGGGAAAATTGCTCTTCTTTCTGTAGATATTCCAGAGAAACTCAGGTCAAGACTCAAGGAAGAGACGATAGAAACAGGTCTTGAGGAGAGGATTCTTGCGGCGCGAAAAAGGGGAGCTTCCGGGGTGATGCTTTTCAGACAGGAAGGAGAAGAGGCTGGTTATTTTAGGTTAAGGTTGAAGAAGGATGTTTTTGACCCAAACTTCTTTATTGTCTCAGTCGAGAAGAAGGTCACAGATTTCATTTTCAAGGATCTCTCTCTTGAGCTTCGTTACCTTTTAAGAGAGATTGAAGAAAAAGGTTCTCCATTCTCGATTGAAACTGGGGTTGAGGCTTTTCTCTCCTTTAAGACTGATTTTGATGAAAAGAGGGAGGCTAGAAATGTTCTGGCTAAGATCACGGGGAATGATGAAAAGATGAGAAATGAGTATCTCATTCTCGGAGCTCATCTTGACCATCTGGGAAGAAATCCCTTGGGTGAGGTAATGAATGGTGCAAACGATAACGCTTCGGGTACGGCTGTGGTGATGGAGGTGGCAAGGGTTTTAAACACAAATCGCTCTCAATTCAAGAGGACAATCATTTTCGCTCTTTGGGCAGGGGAGGAACAGGGGCTTCTCGGTTCTAAATATTATGTGGAACATCCACTTTTCCCCCTGGAGAAGACAATTGTCTATCTTAACCTGGATATGGTTGGACAGGGAAAGGAGGCTCTCAATTTCTGGGGCGAATACTATGGACCTCAGATATGGCGTATTCTAAAGGAAAGGCTTCCCCACAAAATTCTGGAAAGAATAAAACCAGGTCGCGGCGGGCCGGGCGGTTCTGACCACACTCCTTTTTTGATGGAAGGGATCCAGGCCTTTGCTCTCATGAGCGATGGCTATCATCTAAAATATCATCAGAGCCGTGATGATTTTGATTTGATTCGACCCGAAGTGCTAAGGATTAGTGGCGAATTTGTTACGCAGGCTTTAGAAATTCTTTCTTCAGAACCCGAAGATTTTTTCACTCCCCCTAGAAAAGAGACCTTCTATCTTAAGTATCAGGACCTCATTAACCACAGATTTTTGTCACTCGAAACTTTCATCGCAGAACATTTCAGAGAAAGAGACTCTCATGTCGACATCCAGCTTGTGACTCTTCAGGGAAAGGGGGAAGAAAGAGGAGATATGCTCAGGATAGAGATACTGAAAAAGTTTCTTAATTCTTATGCCCAAATTGAAAAAAGCGAGGGACTTTCCCTCTATTCATCATCAGGGAAGATTAAGAGTGAGATTAGGATGGGGAAGACAACCATCATCCCGGGAGTGAAGAATATCGAGGTTTTTAGGGATGAACCAGAATGGGCAAGCTTATTTTCAAAGGTGGGTGTAATCTTTGTCTTTCTCGATGATGCTGAGAATTTCTTTGAGGAGAAAGGCTTGAACGAGAAAGGGAAGGAAGTTCTAAGTTCGCTTTTTTCAGCATCGCTCCTTCTTATTTTAAAGAATTTTGAGAGTCAAGAAATTCAAAGAATATACGATGAATTTAGTAAACCGATAGTAATACTAGATGATAATTTACCCGATCAAAGCCTGATTGAAAAAATAAAGAAGACAAAATCTGCTCTCGGTCTTATTATGAAAGAAGGAGAAGGGCCCCTGGAATTTTTCGAAAAATTAGATAAGGCAAAAAGTTTGCTGGGGAGTGAATTTCTCTTCATTTCCAATGAAAAATGTCTCTGGAATGAGGAAGGAAAGAAAAGGATGCTTGCCTTAATCTCCGAGCTTTTGAAGGCAGGGTATTCAAGAGAAGATTTTTCAAACCTTTTTTCTGAGACTTTCCTGAGAGTCTTGAGGGAAGCAAGAGGTGAGGCTCAACCAGAGAGGATGCCTTTTATCCCCTTTTAAGAAGGTCTGAGCAAGGCTCATAGCTCGCGAAAGCCAAAGGAAGTTGTAAGAAAAAAAAGAAGGACGTCATGGCTCTTCAAAAAATATCTGAAGGAGGTCATTCATAAGCGAAATTTATCTCCTCGGCGTCTGCTTGATTAGCTTTATTATTTACCTCTTTATTGAGCATCTTATTGTCATTCGCAGGGTAAGACGCATACCTCTCAGGATTTGTGTTACGGGGACAAGGGGAAAGTCAAGCCTTACTCGCCTCCTTGCTGCTTCGTTAAGAGAAGAGGGGTTCGAGGTGATTGGCAAGACCACAGGCTCTAGAGCAAAGGTCATCTTCCCCGATGGAAGGGAAAAGGAAATAACTCGTCATGGGCCGGCCTCCCTACTTGAAGTCAGGAATTTCCTTAAGCTTGCTTCGAGACTTAGAGTCAAGGCTTTTGTTGCAGAATTGATGAGCATCCATCCTGAATCTCTCCTTACAGAAAGCCTCGGATTTTTAAAACCGAATTATCTTCTCATCACCAACATAAGGTTCGACCACACAGAAGAAATGGGTTCTTCGGAGGAGGAAATCGCCGAATGCTTCGCCTCTGCTATCACCGAAAACTCAACAGTCATGCTTCTTGAAGAGGAATTCTCCCCTCTGCTTGAGGAGAGGGCGAGGAAAATGAAGGCGAGAGTGATTAAGATTCCCTTAAATATCTTCAATACCGAATATGAAAAGTTCAAGCCCAGTTTCCTGGAATTTAAGGAGAATCTGGCGCTTGCCCTGGGTTTAATGGAATTTTTGGGAATAAAAAAGGAGAAAGCGTTGCGAGCGATGGAGAATGCTACTCCCGATTTCGGCTCTCTTCGTGTCTGGGAGGCTCGGCTTCCAGAACCCTCCCCAAAGTTTTATTTTGTGAATGTGTTTGCAGCCAATGACACTCTCTCCACAAGAATTGCACTTTCAAGGATTCCTCAAGCTTTTTTCAACAAGAAGAGGATAATCGGAATCCTCAACCTTCGCCCTGATAGAGGAGAAAGAACCGTTCAATGGGCAAAAGCAATAAGAGAGGGAGTCTTTCCAGAAATAAAGGAAATCTGGGTTAATGGAATTCATTCTCACGCCTTCACCCGAATGCTCGGTGCGATGAAAGATATCAGGCTAAGAAGAGTAAAGGAGAAATCTGCACAAGAATTGATGAGCGCTCTTTTCAGAAAGGTGGCAGAGAATACAGTGATTGTGGGGATGGGAAACATCAAGGGACTGGGGAGTGAGCTTGTTGAGTTCTGGGAGGAAAAGGGAGTGCCCTATGGCTTATGAAACTATTTTTGTTGGCCTTCTTCTTTCTGTTTTTTTCATCGAAGCCTTCGGCATCTATCCAGGAGGCATCATAGTTCCAGCCTATTTTGCCCTTTACCTGGATGAGCCGCTGCGGATGGGTGTAACCATTCTCGCTGCCTTCATGAGCCTCTTGAGTTACAGATTACTCTCTCGTTTCCTCATCCTCTTCGGGAAGAGAAGGTTTGTGACCTTCATTCTCCTGGGGGCCCTCTTTTCCGAGCTCTGGTCTTTGCTCATTCCTCATCTCTCGAGCGACCCTTTAGGATTGAGGACCATCGGCTGGCTAATACCCGGATTACTCGCCAACAATCTAGAGAAACAGAAAATGGGAATTACCCTTGCTTCTCTTTTTGTTGTAGCCAGCGCCACATATTTTCTCATTCGCTTGATTTCCTGGATAAAGCCCTTTTCATGAACGAATGACTTTTTCACTAAATGGCAAAAACATGAGCAAACAGGAAAGCATCAAATGAGTCATCTTCTGACCAGAAGAAGATTCTTTCGACGGGAGAAGGCAGAGAAGGAGCAAAAACTAATTTTCACCCTCTTCGCCCTTTCTTTTCTCTGGCTTGTGCTTTTAAGAGTCCTTCCTTTGGGGGAGAAAGGAATTAAAAAAAAGATGATTGAGGCTTCACAACTGATGGCTCAGTCTATTGAGGCCATAAGAAAGTGTAGACAGGATGAAGGTCTTTCAATCGATAGGAAAAGTGATCCTAACCTCACGGGGATGATTGGATTGAAGACCTCAGCGCTCACTACCTCTCTCGGGAATCTAGAGGCAAAGCGCACGACCACAAACCCCAATTTTGCAGGACTCATGGTTTTTCTTTTTAAAGAGGCGGGAGTTAAAAAAGGTGACGTGGTGGCGATGGGAGCCTCAAGTTCCTTTCCTTCACTCATCCTTGCCGCAAATTGTGCGGCAGAGGTCATGGGATTGAAGCTCCTTGCGCTTATTTCCCTTGGCTCTTCTCAGTGGGGTGCAAACAATCCGGATTTTCACTGGATCAAGATAGAAGATTGCCTGCAGAGGGAAGGGCTTACTTCATTCGAAACAGTTGCGATTTCTCTGGGAGGGGAGAATGATACAGGGGAAGGAATGGCTCCAGATTTTCGCTTGAGACTCAGAAAAGATGTAGAAGAAAAAGGGATGCTTCTCGTGGATGAGCCTGATTTTGTGCAGAATGTGGAGCTCAAAAAGAGACTCCTTTTTCAAAAGGCTGACCCAAAGCCGATAAAAGCCTTTCTAAACATTGGAGGAAATACAACAAACATAGGAAGAGATTCGAGTATCCTTAATTTCGAACCAGGCCTTTTGCGCTTTAAACGAATTCCTCCCAAAGAGAAAAGAGGTCTTCTCCAGGAGATGGCACTCCTCGGAATTCCTCTAATCCATCTTCTCAATCTGAGAGGCCTTGTGGCAAAATATGGGCTTCCGTGGGACCCTCATCCTCTTCCTCAACCTGGAGAGGGAAGAATCTATAAATTAGTTAAGGAAAAAGAGAAAGGATTTTTTATCTTTTCGGCCTCTTATTTATTTCTCATTTTCCTTATCATCTTTTTAAGAAAATTCAAGAGGCCTTGATTGTTTTCTTTTTCCAAAATTTTAGTCACAAAAAAATCGGAAGGTCTAACTCAGTATCTTTCTTTGAGAGTAATGGATGAGATGCAATGATATGTCTGGAAACCCTTTCCCCTGCAGAGTGTTCTCTCAATGGTTAGGGTTCCTCGCGGATAATCCTTCCACTCGTAATGGTAGATATCAAGCTCTGAATTTGTTATTGAGATCAGTTCAGGCACAGGTCCTGAGACAGGTGGGAGCCCTAAATAATTCAAGACCTTGTTTATGGATTTTACATCAGAGATGTGGAGGAAGCGTCCATTTTTGTCCAGTTTAAGCGAAAGCTTGGGTTTTATCTCCCCATAGAATACATAGCGAATGAATTCCTCTCCATAACGTCCTCCGCGTTCTATCTCAAATTCATAGTTCATCATTTTCTCGGGAAAAAGCTTCTGTTTAACATCCTCGAGCGTCCATTTTTTAGATTCACTCTGCTGAAGGTAAACGAAGACGACGAGAAGCAGACAGAAGAGTAGCCCAGCCCTGAAGAGATACTGACTCTGTCTCTTGACGATTATCTTGAAGAGCCAGAGAGCCGAGAGGATGAGAAGGAAAGTTAGGATTCCTCTGAGCGTGATTATTTTTAGAATGTTTTCCATTTAGGTTCCCCTCTTTGAATTAAATTAACTCTCATCATTTATGATAAGCTCTTTGCACGGGTTTTCTGCTTTTTTACTGCATTCTATCAAAAAAAACTTTGAAATTAAATCTCAAGACACTCACTTTGACTCGAGAAATTTTTTTAGAGTATGCGAATTCTTGATGGCATATGCTCTATAATCGTTGTTGAAATAGATGAACCATTCCTTTATGTTTGATTTTTTTATTTCTTCTGCCCATGATTTCAATTCTTCTTCTGTGTAGTCATACCTATAGCCTCCAGTAAGCCCGTGGAAACGAAGATAACCCGTTTCTGATGTTTGCACCAACTTTCCGGGAACCTTCTTCGATGAAACTGAGCAGAAGGTGACCTTATAAGAGTTTAAAAGGTTGAATACTTCCTCTGTATACCAGCTTTCATGGCGGAATTCAATCACGTTTCTGTATTCGGGTGAGAGGGTGGAAAGAAATTCTTGAAGAAGCTTGATATTCAGGGTAAGGGAAGGGGGCAATTGAAAGAGTATGCAGCCGAGTTTATGTCGTAACCTGTCCGAGAGTATGTAAAAATATCTGACTTCGTTTTTAACTCCTCTTATTTTCTTGAGATGAGTAATCTGGCGGTTAGCCTTAAGGGAAAAAAGAAAATTTTCTGGAGTGCGCTCCAGCCATCCAAGGAGTGTTTCAGGTTTGGGGAAGCGGTAAAAAGTCATATTGATCTCGACGGTGTTAAAGTGCCCTGCATAAAAGGGGAGCCATTCTCTCTGGGGAAGCTCCTCTGGATAGAATATTCTTCTCCACCCTGCATAACTCCAACCTGAGGTTCCCAGATAATAAATCATATATTTCTGGAAGGGAAAGAATTAGATTGTTTATTCAAGATGATGCCCTTTTCCACTCAATCATAATGATATCATAATGATAAATTTCTTTTAAAAAAAATCAGGATTTAAATCTCCTGATTTTCAAAAACGATTTTTGAAATCCATAAAAACAGAAGACTCAACAAAAGAGAAGAAATAAGGGGAATGGTCCAGGAGCTATCAAGATTGCCTTTGATTATTTTTGCTCCAAAGTTATAAAGCCCTTGAGGCGTAAATTTACTTATCTCGGGAAAAGAACCGAGGATGATGAGCAGGAGATAAAACCCAACTCCTGAGATAGCAACTGTAGCCGTGTTTTTCAGTAGCACATTGAAGAAGATGATGATGGAAATAAAGGCAATGAGGTAGATAAAGAAGAAAAGGTTCAAAAAGAAAAGTCTCTTAAGCGGCAATTCAGCAAAGAGAAGATAGACATACAGGAGGCATGTGGCAAAACCTGTAATAATTCCGGAAAGGATTATCCCAGAAAAACATGAAAATTTAGAAAGAAGGAAGGATGAGCGGGAAATGGGTTTTGTGAGTACAAATTCAACAGTTCTCCTTGTTTTCTCTTCTGCTACAAGCCCCATCCCCAGAATGGCGATCAAAATAGGGAGCATTCCAAAATTCTTGTGATACTGGATTAAGGCATCTTCAACCCCAGGTTCCCTGAAGAAGACAAGCTCAATTCCCTGAACCTTTGATTTTGAAGCCATCATCTCAAATACCTTGGGCATAAGCTTGGCTCCTACGGGTGAGATGATACCCACAATGAGGAAAGCCGTGACTAAAATTCCCACCCTGTATCTTCTCACACTCTCCTTCCATTCTTTCTTTAAAGCTGCCTTGAAAGCTCCTTTTCTCATTCCTTTTCCCTGTTGACGAGGGTCACAAAAATGTCTTCGAGAGTTGGAGCCAGGATTTCATATCTCCTCAGGGTAAGCCCTTTCTGAACTATGAGTTGGGGTAAGATTTTTTCTCCCTGGTTGAAATCTTTAAGGATTATCTTGAGTGACCTGCCATTTTTTCCATTTTGGTTTAAACCCTCGACGCTACGCACAAAATTGCTTTTTTGGAGTAAATCTTTCAAGTCATCCAGATTTTCCTTGCATTCGATGAGCACAGCAGGGGAGATGTATTTTTCTTTAAGCACGGAAAGTCTTTCATGGAGAATGAGTTTTCCCTTATCGATGATGATTACCTCATCGCAGATGCGCTCTATATCATTTAGCACGTGACTTGAAACCATAACGGTTGATTTCCCTTTGAGCTCTTTTATCAGCTTCAAAACCTCGTTCCTTCCCAGGGGATCAAGGGAAGAGGCTGGCTCGTCGAGAAAAAGCAAGCGGGGTGAGTTTATCAAAGATTGCGCTATGCCCAGCCTTTGTTTCATTCCCGTTGAGTAAGTGCCTATTCTTCTTTCTGCATAATCTAAAAGACCGACGAGCTCAAGGAGCTCCTTGACCTTGTTTCGCAAATTCATTCCCTCCAAGCCATATATCTCTCCTGCACATTCAAGAAGTTCTCTTCCTTTCATCCATCTGTAAAAAGATGGTTCCTGACTAAGATATCCAACGAGGTTTTTAACTTTCATCGGATTTTTAAAAACGTTGACCCCAAAGATATATGCCTCTCCTGAGCTTGGTTTGATGAGGCTATTCAGGAGTTTGATGGTGGTAGTTTTTCCCGCTCCATTTACTCCAAGGAGGCCGACTATTATATTTTCCTGAACTTCTAAATTCAGGTTCTGTAAAGCCTTAATTTCTCCATAATTTTTAGAAAGAGACCTGCAGGAGATTGCGACACTCATTATTTCTCTCTTGATTCATTCATCTTTTCTACCAATCAAAAAGTATAACATCCAGCCAAAATACTGAAAAAAAATGATAAGCAGAGCCCAGATAATTTTGTTTTCGAAGAGCACTTTCTTCCTTTTGGAAAGGTCAAGGAGGGAAATTACCACAAAAATAAGATTTATTATCACCAGGGGGAGTAAGATGAGGATGATTTTTCTTATCTCCATGTCCATATTATATTATATCCATCTCTTAATCCTTTTCCATAAATTCTAGCTTTAAAATCCTTGCTGAGTATGATGAATTTTTTTCTTTAGCTCGGGGAGTTTCCCAGGGTTTAAATGTTCGTGTGAAATGTGTCTGTAAAAATTTCCCTAAAAAGAAAAATAACTTTTCATTGCTTCCGATCCCTGTTTCAAGGTTGAGTCTGGAGTATATACTTTGGAATCCTTTCCAGAACTTTGCTTTCTCAAGTAAAGGGGGGTGCGACTGCCTGTTTTAAGCTTAGAGTGGGTAAAAGAAGCCCTGGTTCCAAAAAATCAATTGGACTTAACTGCAGAAAAAAAGCAATTTAGAGGAAACTGAATAGCCCTGCTTCCTGAGTTTAAGATGAAAAAAATATGGTCGAGTTTCATGGTTAATCCAACGTCTTTTGCTTAGGTTACGAAAAAAGCCAAACAAGCCCCTCCTAGGGTCACCTTTGTCAGACTGAGGAGACCCAGTTTGAAATTTTTAGGACTAGATGTCTCAAGAACTCATCTCTTGGAGTTTTACCTCAACGGTGAAGCCTTTAGGTTTTTTCATTTCACTTCATATTTTTCTGATTCCAGTGGAAATAGCGGAATCTTTTTTCCCACGAAAAATAATCCCTCTTATGCAAATATTCGAGTTCAAATTTTAAGCTTTGAGATAGATTTTTTTTATGATAAAATAAATTAAAAATGAAGGGCTCGCTTAGAAGTTCTCATTTTAACGATTATCTCAAACCTTCACAGATAATCTTCGACCTTAAGGCCAAGGAAAAGGTTGAAGCAATTGAGGAACTCCTGGATGCCCTCGAGAAGCAGAAGCTCATCAAAAATAAGAAATTGATTCTAACCCGAATCATCGATAGAGAGAGACTTGAATCTACTGCCATAGGTCACAACGTAGCCCTCCCTCATGCCCGGGTGGATACAGGCTCGGATATTGCCATAGCGGTCGGCCGTTCCAAAAGAGGCATCGATTTTGATTCCCTTGATAGAAAAAAAGTCCATCTCATCATTCTTGTTGTCTGGAATCCTTCGATTCCTGGGCTTTTTAACCATCTTTTTGCAGGCCTGGCCCAGTTTCTCAGGAATCCTGCTTTCCGCCAGAGACTCTTTGAGGCAAAAAACAGAACTGAACTCTTCAAGGTTCTTTCAGAGATTGAGCTTAAGCTCCCCCAGGAAGATAGAATCATAAGCAGGGCGAGCCTTCTGGTAAAGCTTCAAGAGATAGAAATAAAGAAGAGAAAAGCGGATAAGGAACAACTTAAGGAACTTACCGAGAAAGAAGACCTGATAAGGGAGGAGCTTGATAAGGCTCTCCTGGATCGCTTCGACAGGCTCATGCAACGCTATGGATATGCAGTGGCGGAAGTCATCGACGGTGTTTGCCAGAGCTGTAATATCAATGTGGCTACAGGTATGAGTTCAGCGATTGAAGGGAGCAATGACATCTACGTCTGCGAAAACTGTGGAAAATTTCTAGTGGCAGGAAAGAAAAGAAGAAGCAGGAACCTCTCCTGAAGACTTCATTCCTCATCCCCCCTGAAGTTTTCTTTAAAGAGGAGATATGATGCTTCAGAAGACATTTGGAGTAAGAAGAGAGAAAGAGGAAGCACTCTATAAAAAAATGGAAAGTATGGGAATATTTGAGAAAGACTTGGTAGAGAAATTTGTGCGCTCAAAGGGAAGAGGAGGGCAGAGGGTGAACAAGGTTTCCACCTGTGTTTACCTGAAACACATCCCTACTGGAATTGAGGTTAAATGCCAGAGGGAAAGGTCTCAGGCTCTTAACAGATTTCTTGCTCGAAGGATACTCGTTCAAAAAATTGAATCTATGATCAAAGGAAGGCTGAGTGAAGAGATAAAGAAGATAGAGAAGATAAGGCGGCAGAAAAGGAAGCGTTCTAAAAGGGCGAAACTGAAGCTTCTAGAGGAGAAGAGGAGGCAATCCGAGAAAAAGAGGGAGCGAAGTTTTCGTCTCAAAGGAGGAGATTACGAAGAATATTAATTGCGAAGCACTCAGGATGCCAGTCTGATGAGGCATCTTAAGAGGAGGTTTGCCCCTTTTTCCAGGTCATTCCAGTCGATGTTTTCTTC
>Ga0129301_1001055_pt1 | contig 14245 bp, 10 predicted proteins | sample ConPoolayeHmetaG_FD_94489 | JGI IMG/M metagenome (GOLD analysis project Ga0129301, IMG submission 94489) | Hot spring microbial mat communities from California, USA to study Microbial Dark Matter (Phase II) - Cone Pool mat layer H metaG ...
AGTTTATACATCATATTGATTACCGATGTGGCCACAAAATGCTTTTGATCCTCGGTGTAAGCTTCTAAAAGATTTAATCCCATCGGTCTCTCTGTATCTCCTGGGTCAAAGTAGATAACATCTTCTGCCCGCTCGGGAGGAATTAAGGACAGAAGGTCTTCGATTGCATCGCCGTGCGGGTCCATAAAACAAAGCCCTTTGTTGTTTTTTATATCTTGCATTATCAGGTCTTTTAGAAGTTCCGTTTTCCCTGTTCCTGTCTTTCCAATAATGTACATGTGGCGCCTTCGATCGTCTTCTCGAATATATACTGGCCTCTTTATTCCTCGATAAGTACTCACTCCCATGAAAAGCCCTTCGCTGGCAATTTCCGAGGGCGCGGGCGCGGTCTTTGCGTAAAGCCAGTAGATGTGTGGGGTAGTTATTTGCTTGTTGGGAAAATGAAAAATACTAGCCAATTCTTCGCTATTTAAAATTGAAGGTCTGTTTCCGAAAAGATTGAACATTGGCTGATATCGATAGAGGAAGTCCTCCATAAAGGCACCTTTGTTTCTTATTTTTCTTTTTTTAAGGCTGTTGTTTTCTCCCGAAAACTGTTCAAGGGAGGCGGAAATATTTGAGAGATGCATTTTGGCCGTCTCTGAAATTTTTGCTGACACTACCACCCTAATCGAAGTCTCGAATCCGGGTTTACTTATTTTGGACTCTACGGCTTCTAAGGTTTTGGCGCTGGTAGCAAATTTCGCCTTTTCGGGATCAGATTCCTGTTTTTTTGTTTCTGAGATAAACCCTCTCCCTTCTTTCTGCCAAGAAGAGTTGGCAGGTGAAACTAAAATCTGAACTACCGCCCCTTCTTCCTCGCCCATCTTTGCCAAACCCGAGGTTAAAGCCGCCAGTGGGTCAGTCGGAAGGTCTTTATAGGTCTTTAAAGGGTAAAAGTTTGACCGGGAAAGCTGGAACGATGCGTAAGCAACTTTGCCTTTCTCGGAAAAAATGTTATGTTCTTGAACCTCTAGAACTTCCGCGTCGGGATATGCTCCATGAATGAGTTTTTCTATTAAATCTTTATATTCTCGGGGTGTCCAAACATAAAATCTGATATCTTCTTTTTTGGCAACTATTTCGAAAGAAATTGCCGGCTGGGCGGAAAATTTTTGCCTCCACCCCCCTCTTTTTATCGAATAAAGAGAGGCAAAAAGTTGTTCCATAGCATCAATTTTTATCTCATTTCCTCTAGGAACCGCCACCTGAAGCAAAACCGAATCAATCGACTGTTCTTCTCTCCCTCTAAATTTAAAAAGAACAAAAAAAACGTAGCCAAGGGCGATCAAAGCAAAAAGAAGAATGCTGGCCAAAACAAGAAGGAAAAAAACGATGGAGTAGTCGATCGCCCAAAGTTGCATTTAAATTATCCTCTTTCTAGCCGCTATCTTTCTTATTCTGGCAAGAATATTGCCGAGCCAAGTTGATGAACTATCAACCGACCCCTTGGCTAATAGTTCGATATCCCCTTCTAAAGCAGGAATACTGATTTCTTGTTTCTGGGACTCGGAGTTGATAATTAAATTTTGGGAGTTATTCTCCACCTTTACCGGTATAGCCGGCTCGACCGTCTCAATACCAGTCTCTTTTAGAAGCTCGGCTGGTAAATTGGGCGCTTGAGGTATCTCCTGAATAGTGGGTTTCTCTTTTTTCCCAAACTCCAATACCATGTCCTGTTCATTTTAGCACTTCCGGGGGGTAATCATCACTTCTTACTGGATTTCCAGATTTCCTCCTTAACTTCTTGTTGATAATTGATTTCTCGAGCAAGAATAAATAAGTAATCGGATAATCTATTCAGGTAAGCCAAAATTTCCGGCTTTAAGCCTTCTTTTTTGTCTAAACGGACAATTACCCGCTCTGCCTTTCTGACTAAAGCTCGCGCGTAAAAAAGATTGGCGGAAGTTGCTGTCCCCCCAGGAAACACAAAATTCTTTAAAGCAGGGAGACTTTTCTCCAACTCGTCGATTTTTTTCTCTAGTCTATTAATCCTTGTTCTTGGAAAAATCAAAGGGGCCCCAGCTATAATGGCGGCCACATTAAATAAATTTTTCTGAACTTCCTTTATTTGCTTAAGCTCTGGATTTTGCGAGGAAATGATTCCCAAATAACTATTAACCTCATCAACCGCTCCGACTGCCTGAATTCTCAAAGAGTTTTTTGAAACCAGTTTTCTTTTTCCCAATAACGAGGTTTCTCCTTTGTCGCCTTTTTTTGTATAGATAGCCATGGGGTCCAATTTTACAACTCGCAGGTGGAAAACCCGCAATATTCACATTTAAAACATTTTCCCTCTTTCTTGAGCTCAAGGTCGCAATTCGGACATTTCATTTTTTTGGGATAGTTCCGCCTTCCCCCAAATTCAAAAACTTGATTCTCCTTGGTTTTGTCTCGATATACCGTCAGCCCCTTACACCCCAGCCTCCATGCCAGAATGTAGGCTTCTTTTATGTCCCTTGGGGAAGTATTAGTAGGCATGTTAATAGTTTTAGTGATCGCATTATCGGTGTATTCTTGAAATGCCGCCTGCATTTTGATGTGATCTCGCCAAGAAATATCGTGGGCGACTTTGAAGATGGCCTGTAAATCCTTGGGGATATCTTTTATTCCTTGGACACTACCATGATTTTCAATAATTTTTTGGGTAAGCCCGTCCGAATAGATTCCCCTTTCTTTAAGTTTTTCGATGAAAAATGGAATTACCGTTTTTAATCTGATCCCCTCCATTACTACCTGCTCATATGCAACGGCGAAATATGGTTCAATTCCGAATGAGGTATCACATATAACCGCGTTTGATGAACTGGGCGGGAAAGTCAAAAGAGCAACGTTCCTGGGTTTCCGTTTTGCCTTCGCCCAAATAGAATCTCCAACAAGAGGAAAGGGTCCTTTTTCTTCGGCTAGCCGACACGATTCATCGAAAGCGTTCTCATACATCGTTTTGGCTATTTTTCGTGCTAAAAGAAAGGCCCGAGGGCTATCATAAGGAATTTCCAGTCGGGCTAAAGCCTCTGCCCAGCCGACCGCCCCAATCCCTATCCTCCGATGATTCTTGACGGTCTTTCGGACTTCCATTACCGGAAACCAAGAGGCTTCAATTACATTATCCATAAGCCTGACCGCCACCCTGATAACATCAGACAATCTTTCAAAGTCAAACTCCCCTTCCCTGATAAAATGGCTGAAATTCAGGTATCCTAAATTACAGGATTCGAATGGATATAAAGGAACTTCTCCACAAGGATTGGTGGCCATTATTGGCCCCCGCTTTTTCAAAAGGGGATTTCCTAAAGCGGTGCCGCGGTTAATAGCAGAAAGATTGATTATGCCCGGATCGCCAGTTTGCCAAGCCATACTCGCCATTAACTCAAGGATTGATTTGGCATTTACGGTGTTCACTACTTCTCCAGTTCGCGGATTGATTAAATCCCAATTTTTACCAGCAATCGCCGCCCGCATAAAATCGTCAGTTATCCCAACTGAAATGTTTGTTTTGGAAAGATAACCGTCGTTTTGCTTAGCCGAAATGAAATTAAAAATATCGGGGTGATTAGCGTTTAAAATCGCCATATTGCCACTTTCGTATTTACCCTCTTGTTTAAAAAGCGATGTCATCAAATCAAACATCTCAATCATCTTGACTGGCCCGGCTGCTAAATTCGGGGTTCCTCCAACCGTATCTCCCTCCGGTCTAATGCGGCTAAAATTATAACCACAGCCTCCTCCGTGCTTTTTGATAAGAGTAGATTTATGAAGAATTTCAAAAATTTTATCGATATCGTCCTCCACCGGCCAGACAAAACAGTTCGCTAATTGTGAATAAAGCTTTCCGGCGTTGGCGAGGGTTCTGGACCCTGGCAAAAAGTCGAGGGAGATCATTATTTCCTTAAATTTTTGATACCACTTTTGTTGTTTGTTCTTTCCTTTTTCCACCGACGCCAAAAATTTAGCCACCCGATCTATCATGCCGCCAGGAGTTTCAACGATTTCCCCTTTTTCGTTTCTCTTGAGGTATCTTTGTTTGAGAATATACAGAGAGTTATAGGAGAGACCAATATCATCTTCTATCCCCAAGGCCCTTTTATCTTGGTTTAGATGTTTTTTGTTCTCTCTATAGACAATAAAAGCCTTGGCCGTTCTAGCATGACCATTTTCGATGAGGATTTTCTCTACAAGATTGCCTATTTCCGCAGTTGGGACAGCCTCACCGTTTTTAAACTTGACCTTTAGAATGTTAACAACTTGGTTTCCCAGAACAACCGAGAGGGTTCTGTCGGTTCCGCCCACATTCTGGGCCGCCATAAAAATCGAGTTAATAATCTTTTCGGGTTTGAATTCTTGGCTGCTTCCATCCTGTTTGATAACGGTTTTGATCATTTCTTCAGCATTCAGAATAACCGCAAGCATGGCATTTCTCACAGCCCTCTTCGAAAATTAACGCACTTGCTCCACAGGCCGGACATATATCTCCCGGTCCCTCGACTAAAGTCTCGTTAAACGCGGCCGAAGCCGCTGTGGGGTCATCAGAACCCGCCAATGCGGGCTGGTCTGCGGGGGCAGAACCGTTAGCCGCCATAACAGCTTCAGCCACGTTTAACGCGGCTTTAACCTGGTCATAGTTAACATCTGCTTTGTTTTCAATAATATGGTTCCCATTTCCATTTATCTTAAATCCGCAATGATAAGAAAGTGCGGCTGCGATAGCATCGGGCAAAGACCGAATCTTATTTGGTCCAAAACCGACTGACCGACGACCGCCGATACCGGAAAGCTGTTTGGCGATCTCGTAGGCTCTCTCTTTCGAAGTTAGGCTACCCTTAAGCCTTAACGAGGTCGAAATGGTCCGACCCAACGCCTCGGCCATGGCCGCCACATCGCTTCCAGCCTTTCCAACATTAATGAAAACTTCCAGCGGGTCTCCGTTTTGATCTTGGTTGATAGTGACAAAAGCAGTCCCGACAGGTGTGCCAAGACGATAAGTCGAGCCGGTTACTTTAAAAGGCCTTTCTCTCAGGGATCCGCCTCCTGCTGCTCGCTCTGAATCGCCATCTTTGACTCCCAAATTTAAGACTTGGCTTGTCCGACTACCATCACGAAAGATGGTTATCCCTTTGCATCCGGTTTCCCAAGCCAGCAGATAGGCTCTCTTGACATCATTGACTCCGGCTTCATGTCGAAGATTTATGGTTTTAGAAACGGCATTCTCGGTATATTTTTGAAAAACCGCCTGAACCCGGATATGCCATTTGGGGTCGATCTCGTGAGCTGTTATAAATATTCTTTTTATATCTTCAGGAATCTCTTTAATTTCTCTGACCGTCCCTTTTTCCATAACTTTCTTAATTAAATCTTCCGAGTCTAGCCCTTTTTCTTCTAAGATCTTTTGAAAATTGGGGTTGACAAAAGTTAATCGTCTATCGATGTGTTTATCGGACACGACATGTTGATAAACGACCGCAAAAATGGGTTCAATGCCACTGGATGAACCGGCTATAATAGAAATTGTTCCGGTCGGAGCAATGGTTGTCACGGTAGAATTTCTTCTAGGTAATTCATTTTTGTAAATAGATATTGGCCAAAGCGGAAATGGTCCGCGTTCTCTTGCTAGTTCCCGACTTGATTCGACAGCCGTTTCCTGGATTAACTTCATGATTTTTTCCGCCAAATCCATGGCTTTTTCTGAATCGTATGGAATTCCCAGTCTAATCAGCATATCGGCCCATCCGCCAACTCCGAGCCCAATTCTTCTGATAGCAAGAGTCATCTTTCTTATTTGTGGAAGGGTGTAAGGGTTAACTTCAATGACATCGTCAAGAAATCTAACCGCCAACTTTGTCACCTCTATAAGCCTTGCCCAATCAACACTTTTCTTTTCTCCCTCTTCTTTAACAAAATGGTTCAAAAAAATACTGCCTAAATTGCAGGAATCGAATGGGTAGAGTGGCTGTTCCCCGCATGGATTCGTGGACTCGATGGGTCCCAGAGAAGGAACGGGGTTGGCTGGGCTTTTATTTATCCTATCAATAAAGACTAGTCCAGGATCCCCTGTTTCCCAAGCCTGCTGACAAATTTTATCAAAAACCTCAACGGCGCTGGCTTTGCCAACTGCTTTGCCCGTTCTCGGATCAATCAGACTATATTCGCCACCCCTTTGATAGGCTTTCATAAAATTATCGGTTAAGGCAACCGAAATATTGAAATTGGTTATTCCGCCATCTCTTTTACAGCGAATAAAATCCAAAATATCCGGATGGTCAACCCTTAAAATTCCCATATTGGCTCCTCTTCTCTTTCCGCCCTGTTTAATTTCGTTGGTAGCGGCATCGAAAATCTTCATAAACGATACCGGCCCAGAGGCAGTACCTCTTGAAGTCTTGACCATCGAGCCCTTGGGCCTGAGGCGACTAAAGGAGAATCCTGTTCCCCCTCCTGTCTGGTGAATTAATGCCTGCCATTTAAGGGCATCAAATATTCCCACTAAAGAATCTTCTATAGGAAGAACAAAACAGGCGGAGTATTGGAGACCGTTTCTGGTACCTGCATTCATAAGGGTGGGAGAATTGGGAAGAAATTCACGAGAAACCATAAGTTGGTAAAACCTCTTGGCAATTTCAATGATGGATGTCTTTTTTGCCCCCCAGATGGCCTCGCTTGATGCCACTTCCCACGCAACCCGCCAACACATCTCTTCTGGAGTTTCTATAACTTTTCCACTCCTGTCCTTAAGAAGATATCTTTCTTGAAGAACTTTTAGGGCTTGGGGTGTCCAGTTTCCTTTGGGAGCCGAGTGATAAAGCGGAGGCCGTTTTCCAACCAACTTGTCTATTTGATCCCTGACTTGATTATAGTCTGAAAACTCTAATGACTCGAAAGATAATCCTTTGGAATTCGTCTTCACGACCCTGCCGTTTTTACGACCTCGGCGTTTTTTTGTTCGACTCGCTTGTATGATTGTATTAAGCATTTTCTATTGCTTTTTCAAAATCGGTCAGATCCTCGAATTGTAAATAAACGCTGGCAAAACGAAGCCAAGCTACCTTATCGATCTTTTTTAACTTCCTCAATACCGACTTTCCGATCATTTTGCTCGAAATTTCCTCCGATCCGTGTCTTAATATTTCTCTTTCAACTTCGTTGATAATTTCTTCTACTGAATCAAGCGACACCGGTCTTTTTTCAATCGCTCTAAGTATTCCCCTTCTTATCTTCTCGCGATCAAAGGGTTCTCTCCGCCCATCTTTTTTTATAATCCAGAGAACGGTCCCTTTTACCTTCTCGAATGTCGTAAACCTTCTATGACAGCTCTTACACTCCCGCCGCCTTCTTATCGCCTCGGCATCGTCAACTGTTCTAGACTCTAAAACTTCGGTTTTATTGCCGCCGCAAAATGGACATTTCATATGCTTTCTTTATTTCACGAATGTAAATAAAACTCACTATTGGTAGAGACAATCATGATATTCCAACACTAAATAGGTTGTGTCAACTGCAAATTAATAACTCAAAGAAGATCACTTCACGCGTACTGTGAGGCTAAAAGAAGAAATAAGAAAGCGGAATTTTTGTTTCGGGAAAATTTTCCTGAAGAATTTTTTAGGTCAATCGAAAGAGGTTTAAAAAAGACTTGGTCACTTTATTAGCCCAAAAAACCAACTTAATCCCCATTAAATGGATTTGCTGGAACTGGCATCCCAAAAGAATTGAGAGCGTCGCGACTTTTTTCATAAACATTTCGCGAGTACTCTTCTATTTTTATTATCTCCGGTCTAGCGTCCTCCGGGGCGATCTCTAATATGTTATTTATCACCTGCCGATGTTTAAGGCTGGCATTTGCGAGTTTTGACAGGAAATTTTTCGTGTCTAGTCCTTTTTGGCGATTTGACTCTTCCTTCTTTTGGGCGAGTTCCAAATACTTTTCGGCTTTTGTCAAAGTCGAAAAAGCAAGATCGGCTTTTCCTTTTTCAAAAAGAATTCTGGCCGACTCTAGACGTTTGTCACTAAAGAGAAGGTAGAGTTCTGCCTTCTTAGAATTACTCGTTGTCGCTAGAATCCAAAGTCTATCTCTGAGGGCTTTTATAAACCATAGGGGATGGTCTGGTAAAATTTTTCCCGGATACGGAAGTTCGTAATTAATTCTCATGTCGGATTCGGAAGCCGGAAGCACTTGAGAAGTAAAGGCTAAAAATGTATGCTGCGGAGCGGCCACCCTGAAAATTGAAATTAAAAGAATTGAAAAAGCAAGAAAAACTACTGATGAAACAGCCAGAATGCGACGTTCCATTGGGTAAAGATTATGATACCGCCAAAGTCCCTAGAAATCAAGCCTACCTAAATAGAATTATTGGCCATTCCCAAAGGACATGAAGAAATATAGAAGAGAAAACATTTCTCGTCCTCGCAAAAACAAAAGCCGATCCCATTCCAAAGAGAAAAATTAAAACAAGATAGGCGCCGGCGGCGCCCAATTCCATTTCCCAAACAAAAAAAGTAATCGGAATATGAATTAGGCTCCAACAAATACTGGTCAAAACATTAGCCAGCCACTCATTCCCCAACGCCCACCAAAGCCGGTTAAAAAGATATCCCCGGAAAGAAATCTCTTCTGAAAAAGCGGTGGCAAATGATATCCCTAAAGAAGCCAGTACGGATTTCTCTCCAAGATTGGCCGTAAAGTTTAAGCCGCCATATTTAACAAAATTAATAATTAACCCTTCGATAGTAAAAAGGGCTCCCAAACCTATTACGAAATAAATAGCCGGAAATAGCTTTTTTCCACTAATGCCAAGGGAAGATATCGTTTGATTCTCTTTTTTTAAAAAGAAAACAACTGGAGCTAGCCAAATAATGGGTTTAACGAAGAGTTCTTCAACCTCTTCTGGAAGTTTAAAAAGCAGGCGGTAAAGGCCCCAGACGACAAACAGGTAGGCTGCTAATATCGTTGCGTGTTTGAGGACAATCTCTTTCTTCATCTATTTCTTTATTTTGCACTCTGCAAATGCCAAATCTGTGGCGGTAATTATCATTGATAGTTTGTTTTCTGCCTCTTTGATCGTTATCATATTTTGTTGGTGAGGAAACCAGTGAAAAATTTGATTTCTGGCTTCTTTCCATGTTTGCCACAATTTGTCGGCCAACGCCGGACCCTGACAATATTCAACAATTTTGTCGTAAACACCTTCTTTGGCTCTTATTCTTTCTTCGAGGGACGGGTTTAGGGCCTTCCCTATCCTAAAATGTTTACTATTGTACTCATCTTCGGAGATAAATCCTAAGTCCAAAAAAAGCTTTTTTAAGAATCCTTCATACGCTTTTGCAGCAGGAAATACCACGAAGGAGTAATCACAGAACTTCCCCGACCAGTTAACGGACTTTCTGTTAAGAAATTGGGCCAAAAGAAAAAGTTTTTGCAGGTCTTCCCCAATATAATTCCACCAAGCCTTCTCTGGCAAGGAAAAGTCCATTGAGATTATTTTACTCCAATAGTAGCAGAAATCGTAACTTTCCCTCCCTCTTCGGCAGCAATCCCGACAAACCCCTCCGTTTCTCCCTTCTTGAATGTGCTCGTTAAGGAACCTTGTTTTTCGTACGAGCTCACTATTGTCCAGCTCCCATCTTCAAGCCCTTTCTTGTAAAATTCGGCCACTTTGGCAAAAGGGTCGCCTGTCTCCCAAACGACAGATAGTCCATCCCCATTTTCTCCTTTTGCCGAAAAAGAGCTTACTAGAGTTGCTCCCGGGTAAATCGGAAAATCTTTAGGGAACCCCTCGGGCAACTTCCCCCCTGATTCAAAGGAGATCTCTTGATTTTCATCCGTTACTGTCACTCTGTTTCCTTCTTGGCTTATTTCCACTTTCTGGCCAGTAATTTTCGCGATTAATCCTTCTCCTAATCTGCCGGCAATTTTTGGAGAGATAATTCTACCTAGCCCGTAGAGAACGCTTAAAACTAACAAAACGATAATTACTAACCAAAATTTGTTTGATTTCTCTCCGAGCCCTTCCTTCCCAGGCTCTTCTTTTTCCTTTGTTTTATGTTGGTTGGTTCGAATTTCTTTATTCCCCTCGTTTTCTTCCAACTTTTTTCACCCCCAAACTTTTTGCATACTATTATCCTCTTGGTTTTATGTCAAGTCATTTTTGGCTATAATTTAGGGCTAGTCAATGAAAAAATTTTTTCTAGGAATACTTAGGCGGCTCGCCAAATCTCTTAAAAAAGAATATACCCGAAAAAAAATTATCTTCTTTACAGTTTTGCTGACCTTTTTTTTCTGGCTTTTTTGGGGAGTACCGCTTCCCACCAATCTTTCGTCGGAAAAATACCCCGTCTCCACCAAGCTTTTTGACCGAAAAGGAAATCTTATTTATGAAATTTATTCCGAAAAAAGAAGAACGCCTATTAAGCTGGACGACCTTCCGAATTATGTCCGAGAGGCAACTATTTCTATCGAAGACAAAGATTTTTATCGGCACTACGGGTTTTCTTATACAGGAATTGCCAGAAGTATTTATAACATCCTGGTCAAACAAAAGCTGCAGGGCGGTTCGACACTAACCCAACAATTGGTCAAAAACGTTCTTTTGTCTCCGGAGCGAACAATTAAAAGAAAGGTCAGGGAATTTTTTCTGACTATGATCACTGAGGGAGTTTACACCAAAAATCAAATTTTGGAAATGTACCTTAATCAAATTCCTTACGGTTCGACTGCCTACGGTATTGAGGCGGCGGCGGAACTCTATTTTGGAAAAGCGGCCAAAGATTTAAACCTAGCCGAGGCTGCCCTTTTAGCCGGCCTGCCCCAAAGTCCTACTAAATATTCTCCTTTTGGGGCTCATCCCGAACTGGCCAAAATTAGGCAGGAAACCGTTTTGAGAAGGATGGTTGAAGACGGATATATCAGCCAGGAAGAAGCTGACAAAGCCAAAAAAGAAGAGCTTAAATACGCTGAAGTTCGGCCACCGAGAGCCCCTCATTTTGCTTTATGGATTAAAGAGCAACTGGCAGAAAAATATGGAGAAAAAATCGTGGAGCAGGGAGGCCTAAGAGTGACTACTACTTTAGATTTGGAACTTCAGGAGTATGCCCAAGAAGCAGTGGCAACCGAAGTGGCAAAGTTGAAAAAGCAAAAGGTTGGAAACGGGGCAGTAATTGTTACTCGACCCTCAACCGGAGAAATTTTAGCCATGGTCGGCTCCAAGAACTATTTTGCTACTGATGAGGATGGAAAATTTAATGTTGTTCTATTCGGTAAAAGACAACCTGGTTCATCGATTAAACCTCTTAATTATGCTTTAGCTATTAAAGACAGAAAAATAACGGCGGCGACTGCTTTCGCTGATGTACCAACCTGTTTTGAAGTCGCTGGCCAACCTGATTATTGTCCATCAAATTACGACAATACCTATCACGGCTTGGTTACCGCAAGGTTTGCTCTTGGAAATTCTTATAATATCCCTGCGGTCAAGGTGTTGGCACTCAATGGGGTTGAAAATTTCGTCAAGTTTGGCAAAGAAATGGGGCTATCCACCCTTTCGGATCCCTCTAATTATGGGCTTTCGCTTACTCTGGGGGGAGGAGAAGTAAAACCAATCGATATGGCCGTGGCTTTTGGGGTATTTGCCAACGAGGGTATTAAACAGCCCCTTATCTCGATAATTAAGGTTGAGGACTGGAAAGGCAAGATCTACGAACAAGTGGACTTGGATAAAATTGAGCTTTCGGGAGAAAGAGTGTTGGAGCCCGAGGTAACTTTTTTAATTTCCCACATACTCCTTGATAACAATGCCAGATCGCAAGCCTTTGGCGAAACCTCCTATTTGAATGTCCGGGGACATCCGGAGGTTTCGGTAAAGACTGGTACTACCAACGACAGGCGTGACAACTGGGCGGTCGGATATACAAAATATGCGGTGGTCGTTTCTTGGGTAGGCAATAATAACTATGAACCCATGAGCGGTGCAATTTCAGGAGTATCGGGGGCATCCCCTATCTGGAATAAAATTATGAAGAAAGTTCTAGACAAAGCCGAAGATAAGTTTTATTCCGAGAAAGACGGAGGGCATGCTTGGCCATCTCCTCCGGCAGGAATTGTTGGCAGTAACATCTGTGTCACCACCGGTATGCTTCCGCCTGGAGGAGAGGAAAATCCTGGTTGTCAGACTAGGTTCGAATATTTCTTGAAGGAAACCGTCCCTAAAAACCTTGAAATGGAATTTAGACAAGATATTCCCATCGACAAAACCAACGGACAAATGGCCGGCCCGCAAACGGCTCCTGAGTTTATTGAAATTCAAAATCGCCCTGTTTTTATTGACCCCTTAGGAGTCATTTATTGTTTGGACTGTCCAATCGCTTCAGCCGCGGCGACTGTCCGTTATCCGCCCCGCTAATCTTTAATTAAATCTGCTAAAATACCTTAATGGCGCGGGGAGCCAGAAAAAAACCAAATGTATACCTTGCCCTCCAAATAGCAAAGCGGCCTCTCTTTGTTCTTAGCAGGCTCCTCATCCTTGTTGGCAAACCGCTTTATTTTGTTCTTATTACCATTCTCTTTTTTGCTTATGTTCTAGGCCGCTCTAGCCGTCTTCTTTCTGAACGGTTGTTTAGATTAGTTAAAAAGACTTGGCAAAGAGAAAGAGCGAGATTTACAAAATTAACTCTTTTTAAGCTTCCGCTGTTGAAAATCATCCTCCCAAAACCAAAAATAAAAATTACTCGACGGGCTAAAATTATCTTTTTCTTTTTGGTGATTCTCTTACTGGGTTTTGCTTTTTGGTTTCCAATTCTTAAAGACCTCCCTTCGCCCAAAAATCTTTTAACCCGCGATCAGGAAGTCTCGACAAAAATCTACGATCGAAATGGTGTTCTTCTATATAAAATCTACAAAGAGAAAAATAGAACACCCGTCCCCTTAGAGAAGATCCCTCTTCAAGTAAGATTGGCCACATTAGCTGCAGAAGATGCGGAATTTTATAACCATCCCGGTTTTTCGATAAGGGGTATTATTAGGGCTATCATCAAAAATTTAAAAAGCGGCCAGGTCTCTGGCGGGTCTACCATCACTCAACAGTTAGTCAAGAACGCCCTCTTGTCGCCGGAAAAAACCTTAACCCGCAAGATAAGAGAGATCATTCTTTCGATTGGAACAGAACTTACTTTTTCCAAAGATCAAATTTTGGAAATGTACCTTAATGAGGTCTCGTATGGGGGGACCGCTTATGGGATTCAAGAAGCCTCAAGGCTCTATTTTGGCAAAGACGTTAACAATCTTTCGCTGGCAGAGGCGGCTTTGCTGGCTGGTTTACCTAAAAGTCCTACCAAGTATTCCCCTTTTGGGCCCAATCCTGAACTTTCTTTTTCCAGACAAAAAGAAGTCCTTTCTCTCATGCGTATAAATAAATACATTACTCCCCAGCAGGAAGAGGAGGCTGAAAACCAAAGATTGTCTTTTGCTCCCAATAAAATTGATATTAAAGCCCCTCATTTTGTTATGTATGTCAGACAAGTTTTGGTGGATAAGTATGGTGAAGAGGTCGTTGAAAAGGGTGGCCTCGAAGTTACTACTACCCTTGATTATTCAATACAAAAAATGGTCGAGTCGGTAGTAAAGACTGAAATAAACAAACTGTCCCGTTTGAATGTCAAAAATGGAGCAGCTTTGGTTTTGAACCCAAAAACCGGAGAGATTTTGGCCATGGTTGGATCGAAGGATTATTTCGACTTAAGTAATGATGGGAATGTAAACGTGACCGTTCGACCAAGACAGCCGGGTTCTTCAATCAAGGTCGTCAATTATTCATATGCCCTTTCTCATGACTATACCCCTGCCACAATTTTATCTGACACCCCGGTTACCTTTTCTATTCCAGGCCAACCCCCTTATTCCCCAAAAAACTATGACGGAAATTATCGTGGCAATATAAGTCTTAGAAGTGCTCTGGCAGAAAGCAGGAATATTCCCGCTGTCAAGGTCCTAGCTTCTTATGGTGTTGCCAAGATGGTTGAGCAGGGACAAAAAATGGGAATTACTACTTGGAATGACCCTGCTAGATTTGGTCTTTCTCTGACTTTGGGAGGAGGGGAAGTAAAATTGATTGATTTAGCGGCGGTTTATGCGACTATAGCCAACTACGGGAAAAAAGTTGAGTTATTTTCCATTCTCAAAGTTACAAACTATAAAGGAAAGATTCTTGAGGAGTATGAATGC
>Ga0129301_1001056_pt1 | contig 14228 bp, 11 predicted proteins | sample ConPoolayeHmetaG_FD_94489 | JGI IMG/M metagenome (GOLD analysis project Ga0129301, IMG submission 94489) | Hot spring microbial mat communities from California, USA to study Microbial Dark Matter (Phase II) - Cone Pool mat layer H metaG ...
TGCAATTACATTCTACATTTTTGCGCATATACCTATTGATGCTTTATTCACATAACTTTGCGTTCCTATCATCATTTACATCTTGGGTCTTCATAGAGTCATTTTCCATTTGCCTACTTCAAACATACTTCGCAACTTCTCATCAGTACTGAATCAATTTCGACACTTGTAGGACTTATTAAAACTTGTCTTTCTAGATATGTTCATTTTTCTAAAATCACTTTTAAGCAAGCGAAATGGCTATATATCGTTGTGTAGCTATATAGCTATACAGTGATAAGATTGGCAAAATACGCTACAATATCCGTTCCATCAGACATTAAAAGTCTCCTAGAGAAAGCTAAAGGAGACGACGAATGGGGTGAATACCTCCTCAGCCTATACGCTGAAGCTAAGAGACTTAAGAGCAAAAAAGCCTTCGACGAACTCTCAAACATGCTCACCGGCAAAGACCTAGAAGCAATACAAGAATCAAGCAGAGAACTCCGCGAGAGGCTCAAGCTAGAATGAACCTACTTGACACAGACACAATAATCGAAATGCTCCGCACAAGAAAACACGAAACAGGAGCAATCTCAACCATAACCCTCATCGAGTTCCTCAGAGGAATAGACACAAACAAAAGACCAAAAACAAAACAGCTACTCGAACAAACCTTCAACCACCTAGCCATAGACAACAACGTCATACTCGCATATTGCAACCTCTACCACAAACTCAAAAAACAAGGCACACCCATCCCCGACGCAGACCTCCTCATAGCAGCAACAGCCATCACCCACAACATAGCATTGAAAACAAAAGACGAACACTTCAAAAAACTACAAAAACACGGACTACAACTAGCACAAACACCCAAACCCTAACAACCGTTCAACAATAAAAAACACTTCAACCAGCCCTTCAATCTATATATAAGGGAGGGAGTAGAGCCTCAGAGAGCACAAAATAGTCCGACAAACCAATTTTCGCCCTCCAAGACAAAAGAGATAAGCCAAACCGTTCTACGAACAAATCTTTTACTTACCCTCTCTCTAACATAATACGCACATCAGAGGTGCCATCAAAATTGGTCAAATGGGAATACAAAGTAATCCCCATAAAAACACAGATTCACACAACTCACTCTGAAGCCGAAAAGAAACCCGTCATAGAAAACGTCCAAAACGACCTAAACACCCTAGGCAACGAAGGATGGGAACTCGTCAGCATCCAAGACATCACCCTCCCAGACAACAGAATGTTCACAGTCGCCTACCTCAAAAGACAAAAACACTAACCCAACCAAAACACACATCTCAACCTATATATAAAGGAGGTCTAGACGCCTCAGAGAGCAACAGAGCAAAATAGTCCAACTACCACTTTTCACACAACAACAAGAAGAACAAAGCAATACCCAACAGAGAATCGACGTTAATCACTATTTCTTGTCTTATTTACATTACAGTTTTGCCAAAGCCTCCTCATAATCAACAACAACATACTTGCCGCCTTTTCGAACAACCCTATGCCCTTCCCCCTCCAAAAGCCTCCTCTGCCCCTCAACCCCACCCGGATACTTCTCATTCACCACCCCGCCACTCTTCAAAGTCCGCCAATAAGGAGTAAAATCCCTCTCACCCCTTTCTCTCTGCTCCTCAGCAGCATTAGCCGTTATCCAAGCAAAAATACCCGTAGTCAACGGACAACCAATTGTCGCCTTATGCTTCCTCGCCAACGCTACGCGAATCTCGTTAATTGTTATCAGCTTTCCCTCCGGCACTTTTCGCATAATCTCGTCAACCTCCCTAGGCGCAGGAATAACCACAGTGCCAACGCCCCACCTTTTACTCATCTTAGCAGTGATTTTCTCCACTTTCGGATAGCCTTTATCGTCATTCAGCTTTTCTGTCCATGTTCGCTTCTTCGGCAAAACAATTCCCAAACAGCATTTCCTTACATATGCTTATAAGCATTCCATGACGCTGAGACTTGATTCCTAATCCTAAAGTCTAGTCTTTAAGCAGCGTCGTGTGTTGCGATTCGTAACCTATAAGTCAGAGTCTTGACTCTTGATATTTGCGATAAAGATGAAAGTCAACAAACCCAACCGCCAACTCCAACTACTCTTCCACAGTTTAGGCTTAAGCTGCCTAGGCGGAGCCATATTCCTCCAAATCCTAGTCTTCACCGACATATTCCAACACGGCTACTTCATGGCGGTTGAAAACAACCCAACAATCCTCACATTCGAAATCATCCTAACAGTTTTCGCACTCCTCTACTTCATCTACATTTATCAGCAATTTGTCCGCTCCGTAAAATAAACGCACTTTCGAATTTTTTACTTTTACTTTTTAATGCCGAGTAACCGAAAACGAGAGAAACCATTAAATAAACATCCCAAAAGAACAATGAAAAGTCAATCCTAAACCAAAGGTGAAAAAACATGAAGAAAACAGCTAAACTTCAAGTAGCAATAATGGCAATTGCATTAATTTCAGCATTAATCCTCATGACCAGAGCAGAAACCCCGCCTGAAAACATGAAAATGTTCTACAACGGCGACTTCGTCGGATTAGGCATCCAAGTAAACGCAACAGCCGAAACAAAACCAAACGAAAATATCACAGTAACACTGCAGCTAAAAGCTCAAAACTACGTAGACACTGTTGAATTAAAGCACTTCAACCTCAGCATATACGGCTTCTTAAACGGAACACAAAAAACTCTAATCACAAGCAAAGCCTCCGCAATTCCCACACTCTATCAGACACCACAAACCTACAGCTTCAACTTCACAGTTCCAGAACACATTTGGGACACAACCTACGCAGAAATGACCTTCACGCACACATCAAAAAAAGGAATCTTTTCAGTAGACAATCCTGGAGTTACATGCGGCTTCTACATGACCCACGTAGAAAACATCTACTTCAAAGACCTAACACAAAAATTCAGCGACCTTAACGACAAATACTCACAGCTTAACCAGACCTACTGGGATTTGCAGAAAAACTATACTTCATTCCAGAACGTGGCAGGCGAATTGGACGGAACAAGACGTTTAGCGACAATTCTCGGAATAACAACAGCCTTCTTCGTCATAACAACGATATTCCTGCTAACACGTAAACCCAAAGACTACTGGTGATCTCCCAATCTTATCTTTTTTATCTGCGACATTATTCGCTTTTTCTTTCGCCTTGTTGCTATGATTTCTGAAGATTTCCTTTAAAGTAAGTTTTATTAGTTTTTTGTGCGTGGTTACTTAGAGAAAGGAGCCGAATACAATTGGTTAGTAGGAAATTTGTATTTGTTTCGATCAGTATCTTGTTGCTGAACTCTGTTTTAATACCATTTACAAGCGTGGTAAGTGTTGTCAAAGCACAAGGTAAAGGTCCGCGAAGCGATGTAAAAATTATCTTTTATGTAGATCAGAGTGAAGCATATAGCGCTTTGAAGAATGGCTCAATCGATTTTCTGAGATTTTGGCTAAATTCCACGCAATTGCAAGATGCAAAAGAGGATCCGAATCTGGTTGTCGCTGGGGGAATAGACCTTGGCATGTTTGAGTTTGATTTAAACAACAACTACACAATTTCAGATTTCCCAAGTGTTAAATCACCAATGCATGAAACCAAATTCAGACAAGCAATAGCATACGCAACCGACAAAGACTACATTATGAACAATATTGTCTTAGATCTCGGCGTAAGAATAGATCAACCAGGATATCCATCAGTCATTTCATGGATGAACGAAACTTTTCTAGGTGAAAACTATCCTTACAAGTATAATTTGACTGAAGCAGCGCAATTGTTGGACGAATTAGGGTTTGTGGATAACGACCAAAACGGATGGAGGAATTATCCAGTAGGATGGCCAGGTGCTTCAGGAGCAGATTTTACGGCGTATCCGCTCCAAGTCTACGTAAGAAATGATCATGCGCAAAGACTGGAAGCCGGAAGGCATTTAGTTACTCAACTCGAGAGCATAGGGATTAAATGTAATAAAACTGAAGCGCCTATGAGTGTATTACGTGACATTTTTATGCGAATGCGAAACTATCATATTTACACTGGAGGATGGACTGGATTTGGGTACTACCCTCCGCGATGGTTGATTAAACTTTATCATAGCGACCATTGGGCACGGAAGCCGTTGCCCGATTATTTTTCGAACAACTATGTTACAGGGATGAACCAAACCAATCTGCCGAACTATCCAGAACTTGATGATCTTCTAGAAGAAGCATACTACGCTACTTCGATTGATGAATCTAAAGCCTCATGCAAGAAGGTTTTAGGCTTCTTCGTTGAAAAATGTATCAGTATACCATTATACACCCAGAAATGCTATTTTGCATACCGGAAAGAGGTACACAACGTACTAGCACTTAACGCAAGTCTCTCATGGGGCGAATTTAATGTTCTGAACAAATACACACTACTTAATGCATACAAGGACAACGGCGAACCGCTTTACGTAGGTTTTGATGGAACACCCCCATCACTGAACATTCTGTTCTCTCCTTATTTTTCTTATGGAATTCTTGAACAAATCTACGATGAGACAATATATTTCCAGCCTTTTGACCCATCAGCAGATCAACCCTGGCTCGCTACATCTTGGAACGCAACCACATGGATTGACCCAGAAACCGAAGAAAACAAGACTAAAATCACTTTACAGCTCAGAAATGACACTTTTTGGATCAAACCAGAAACCGGAGAAAACCTTGGACAATTAACGGCGTTCGATCATGAATTTGGTCTTTGGTATAATTACCAATCGAAAGGATCATTGTACGGTGTTCCTCGTGTTCATCATGTTAGAAGGGTCAACAATTTTACATTTGAAATCTACATAGATTACTTATCAGTCTATTCACTGCAGGATTTCCTGTATCCGATTCTTCCGATGAAAGTATGGACCAATTTTACGCAACTTACCGAATTGAAAAGCTCATTTTATGTTGAAGGGGTCAACGCCACTACTCCTGGATACTTAAATATGCCACTCCAAGATGTAGGTGCACCCGTTTTTGTTGAACAGGTGAAAGCCAATGATACTGAGCTTGTCAACTACGCTGACTATCAGTTGGAACGGGGACAGTTGAAGATTATAAGCGACTTACCAGATGGAACAAACATCAACATCACCTATTGGGCTAGAGGAAACCCGCAAGGCACCTATCCGGGCGACTTGACTTGGCGAGAAACACTCGTAAGCAATGGTGCATTCTACGTTGCTGATGTAAACCTCACAGTTGGCGGATACGTCTACTTAAAGGCCAATCCCAATTACTTCAAGAAACCGTCAACCTTCGAAAGAGATATAGCCATATTAAATATAGAGCCAGAAAAAACTTCACTTCCGTACGGAGAAACGATGGACATCAATGTCCAAGTTGAAAATCAAGGAAACGATACAGAAAACTTCCGCTTAACCTTGTATGCTAACACGACTCTCATAGAAACGCAATACGTGCATAGTCTTCTCCCGGACAACATTCGCAGTATAACATTCAAGTGGAACACAACAAACTTTCCACCAGCAAACTACACTATGAAAGCTGTTGCAGAACAGGTAACAGATGAAATCGACACTTCTGACAACACGTACGTTGATGGAACTGCAATAATCATCTTACCCTACCGAACCAGCGTCTACATCAGCCCATCGTACACGAGAGTAACCAGAGGCGTTTCTTTTTCCATAGACGTAAACATAGCTAACGTTAACAATCTCTATGGCTTTGACATAAACATGACTTACAATACAACACTTTTAAACGGCTTAAAAGCCACGCTGGGTTCGTTCCTCAAAAGTGGTGGCAAAACCTTCATTCTTGCCAATCAAACAAACGACCAGGAAGGCTACATTCGATTCGCAGTTTCGCTGTACGGCGAAGAGAACGGGGTTTCAGGCAACGGGACACTATTTACAGCACACTTCAATTCCTCCTTGACAGAAACCGGCACTTCACATATACTCCTATGCAAAGTTGCCCTTTCCGACCCTAACAGCCAGCCACTCCTCAACTACAAGTTTAACGGCACTGCGGTAGTCGTGGAGATCGACACCCTAAACCACAAGGCTGTCAAAAGCGGAACACCTTACACTGTGAAAACGGTGAGCAATTCCACGATTCGAAACTTCTGGTATAATCAGAGCGACAGCAGGATCAGTTTCAATGCCACTGGCCCCTCAAACTATATGGGCTTCTGCAACCTAACGATTCCAAAAGAGGTCTTAAGCGGAACTTTCGCGGTTTTAGTTAACGGTGAAGCTGTATATTATGAGAAGTCAGAAAACGAAACTCACATTATGTTGTATTTCGGCTTTCACCTAAGCACTGTTAAGATAGAAATCCTTTTGACAGTGGAGGGTGATTTGGACGGCGATCGAGAGGTCACAATCCTTGACATTCTAGTTGTGTCAACTGCTTTTGATTCAAAACCTGGGGATCCAAATTGGAACCCGATTGCAGATGTAGTAAAAGATGGAAAGATAGACCTTTACGACGCTGTTTACGTTTGTCGTCGTCACAAAAACAAATGGGACTCATAATCTTCGGGATGCAAATTGACTAAGAAAACAATCGCTACATATACGCTAATCCTACTTTTCATTCTTGCCAGCATATGCTCTAAAGTCTCGAGTGGGGCTCCTCTTCAATTGTCTTCTGCACAAGCGATTGTCAAGTTTGAGCCTCAATTCAGCAGAGTATATCCTAATCAAACTTTTACTGTTTCAGTACGCATTGAAAACGTCACATCGCTATATGGGCTTGAAATACAGATCACTTGGGACACCACATACTTAAAATACAGTGGGCACACCGCAACCATCCCAGTTGAAGCTTATGCTGAGGGTGTACTTCATGAACCGTTAATCTGGATTAATGATGACGTGGACGAGAACGCCTCGATGCCAGGCGCAGAGCCAGAAACGCGATATTGGGTTACTGTTGTTTCAGCGTATCCAGCGCCATCCTTCAACGGAAATGGCAACGCTTTCCATATGACGTTTAAAGCCTTGAACAATATGGGAAGAACAGCGCTTAATTTTACGTATATTATGCTTGGCAACGATAAGGCGAAACCTATTCCTTTCACATCATTCAACGGCAGAGTTACAGTGACCTTTCCTGGAGATGTGAACAGTGACTTGAAAGTTGATGGAAAGGACATAGCTTTTCTGGCGAAAGCCTACAACACAAGACCAGGAGACTCTCTTTGGAATCCAGACGCTGACGTGAACAATGATGGAAAAGTCGACGGCAAAGACGTAGCTACTGCTGCAAAGAATTATGGAAAAAGCGTGTAGCTTCTATTTTTTGTGCAGTTTTTGAGCTGCTATAAACGTTAAGCCATGTTCTGTTAGTGCTTTTGCGGTTCTGTTCACAGCATTATGCTTATCCAAATAGTTTTGCAACAATTTCGGCATCAAGCCTTTCTCAAGTATCTCCTTCTTCGGCATAAAATATTCCAAAATATCAGATGGATGATCACGAGTCACCTCCACCTTCGGGTCTCCGCCCTCGTGTTTGGCGCTAATGTTCTTCACATGGTCAGCCAATTCCACAAGCTCGTCTGTGCGGTCGTATGGCTGTCTTACAATGCTCTTGTAGGCTTCTGTGATATGGTGTTCTAGGCGGACAACATCTTCGAAGTTGAAAGCTTTGCGTATGTAGGCTGCTAGTTCGATTGTCTGGTTGTTGACGGAGTTTGAAAGGTTGAAGCCTATCAGCGGTGTTGTGCCGTCTTCTCTGCTGAAAAGCTTAGCAGTCATCAAAGTCCAGAGTATCGAGTAAGGATTATCATTGCCCATGTACACGCTGATTTTGAATTCGATGTCTATTCCAAGCTTATAGAGCAGATAGCCTAGCAGGACTGTTCCAGCATTTAGGTTTAGAACCTGCGTAATCCCGTATTCAGTATAATAGTGCAAGAATTCTTCAACCCACTTTAAAGCGTAATGATTAGGTACGCCTACTCCTCCAAAATAGCCCGTGATAGTTTCAGCACCACCTAAGTGAACGTTGATAGGCTTGCCGTCTGGTCCTAGCAAAGTGCCTTTTGTGTCGAGTGTCTGAACATAAGAAGCGCCTATAATCTGCATTGCAGCAGCAAACGCAAGAACGTCATCATCCTCAATCTGCTCTTTCATATTGCGAACACGAATATATCTGCCAGGCATAAGCTCCTGCTTTTCTATTGCTTGCTTCGCCTCTTCAATAAGCCATGGGAAAAAGTTGAAGGCGCTAATTTCAAGCGTAACAGCAAAAGACTCGTTGAATTTCATCTGGTCAGCTTTTTTGCCTAGGATTTTTCTGCGATATTCTGGAATGCTTACGAAAGCTTCATTATCACGCTGTTTAATCAGCCACTCCAAGTCTTTAACAAAAGGTGATTTTTTCTTCTCAAGACGATTCATCAAGTTCTCAAACTTGCGTGACTCCTTAGCTTTGCGGTTAATCTCAGCGACACCGCCGTACTTGTCAACAATCTCTAGCAGATTATTCACAAGAGGATTATCTTTTCGCAAGAGAAACTCGTTAATCTTACTTAGATGCTCTTCTTCAATTTTCAGCTTCTTTCTCATATCCAAGGTTAGTTTCCCAGCGCTTCAGAGTATAAAATCTTCATGATTTAAGCATTTTTGAGGCTGATAAGATGTGAAGGATGGAACTGCTTGCTATGTTTTGTATGGATTATGTCCTTCAATTTCAAAGATAAAGGATGCTATGTTTCTTGCGAAGATGGGTGCAAGGAATTTTAGGTCTATTTCTTCATCCTTGAACGTCTCGATCCTTATGTCATCGCTGAACCACAGTTGAGGCAGTACATTTCCTTGAGTGGAATGGTTTGCGTACATTAGATAGCATTCGTGTTTTTTTCCTTTGTCGTCAATTGCGTACAGTTTAACTCTGTCTATATATGAGTGGCTAAAGTTGTAGCCATAGGCTATCTCAGCTAATTTCAACGTGTAGATGAAGTTTTGGCGAGCAGGGTTTGTTTTTAGTCTATGTTGAACGATTGTGTCCCGGTCTGGTTCTGAATGTATGTTTAATACTCCTTCTTTAAGGAAGTGGGTGCCATTCCAAACTAGCAGTGTTGGACAGCCTTCTCCATCGTCGTGTAGCACGTTTAGCGACAACCTGTAAAGTCCATAATAGATGTCGTATGGTGTTACATGAATAAACCAGTCTCCTGTAACGTCTGCTCTGTAGTTTACGTAAACATTGCTGCTATGGTATGCTGTTCCTTTTCTGAAATTGCCTTGGGGGTCGTAGATAGCTAGGTAAACATCTGTATAACCCACTGTTCTATCTACAGCCACAGATATTGTATGTCCTTGATTCACGTTTACCTTATACCAGTCACTCTGGTCATACGCACCTATATACAGTCGTTTATAGATCCCAGAGGTTATTCTGTCAGCGTTTGCACGAATATCATTAGTATCTCGTGCTAGCTTTAGTTCAACAAAAGTCTTAACCACGCCATATTGAGTAGGGATACCATAATAATCAAATTCTGTCCACCAAAGTTCAGCCCAGACCTTCAGGGAGTGAGGAAGATTGTTTTGGTTGTCATTTAATATCCAGTATGCAGTTGCACATAGACTAGCATCAACCGGACATATAGAGTAGGTTGGTTCATAGCCTTGAGCACTAATAAAAGTGTTGGTTATTTCGAGAGGTTCCGCTGGTGATTGCTCTTCAGCAGCCAAAGTGTACAAATCATAAAGAACTAGGCCACAATCAAGAATAAGACCACAACCTGATACCCATCTTGGAATTCCAAATGCAATATCCAGCGCACTTAAAAGAGTGGTTGCCGCTCCGCCAACTGCTGTTGCATATCTTGCTGTGGGATCTCTAGGAGGCAATGCTTGATTTAAATAGACATTATAGCCTCTTATCCAGTCTGAGTCTTCAATTATGTCTGTGCTTGCGTATGGGTCACTTTCTTCAAGGCGTATCACAAGATAGCTGATACATGTGTACATACCTGAGTCGATGAAATCTATCATCATCTCGTTGTGCAAATACCAGCATTCATATGAGGCCCCTCTCCATCCACCTTGGTCCTCTATTCCAACAACTGCAAAATCCATAGGTGATACTGTTTTATATTGAAATAGTATTCTGCTGTTGGTATAAGCCATGTCAAATGGTAAGTAAGGCGGGGCTCTTTCGAGAAATACTTGGAATATCTGAGGGACGCCGTATGCGTTGGCTGCGTTCCATGTGATAACAAAGAAGAGTCTGTTGGCACCGTACCCTGGATAGTATGTAATCCATCCATAGTTGATTCTAATGTAGCCTTGTGCATTTGGTTTAAGGTCTTTCCACAATGGAGCAACAAAATTATCAAGTCCTTCAGAGTCTGGAATTGTTCTTCCATAATAAGGGTTTGGAAGAGGAGTGCTAACATGCTCTGGGTCTATGAAACTTAGCCATCCATTGCTGCTTAACCAGATAGTCGAATATTCTGCGCTGCAGGGGCCTCCCCAAAAGCGAACTTTAAATGGATATAAGGAAACGGCTACCACTTCTTCGTCGGTGAGAAGTAGTTGATTTGGTAAAGAAGCATCCTCAACCCACGAATAATAGCCTCTATCCCTCCAGTAATACTCAAGCCTCTTTCTAGTATTTGCTGTAGCAGCGATATACAATTTTACACCATCATTCCCATTAGTTGGAGGTCTCTGCTCATTTTCATAGTAAGAAACAACATTAACACCTATACCTACTGTTCCAAAATTGTTAGTCGTAGCATTTTCGTCCCTTTCGTTAAGGGCTAGATAACTTCCTGGTCTTTCAAGTTGCCACGCAGAGACTGGAGAAACGATAAAAATCAATGAGATCATCAGCGATACAATAATGCTCAATGAGAATATCTGTTTCAACGTTACACTACCTCTAATCGTATCGGAATAACCACCTTGCGATAATGGACGCCGTTGAAATGCACAAGTTCTAACGTTGCGATTGTTTCATGCTTCACGTTATTTTCATCGAGAAAAACCCAGAAAACACATATTTCCAGCGTGCAGTTTCTCGGTTGTCCGATTCCCATTGCTTCAATATAAACACCTTGCTCATCAGTACTCCTGTATTGAATTTTTTCAGCTTTTAGATTTCCTAGCTTGATCGAGCCAAGTGGCATTCCACTGAACCTAGGTATACGCAAAGCCGCATTAATATCTACTTTAGAAAAGAGTATCTTTGCTGAGTAGATGAAACCAGTGTTTACATTGGAGTGCATGATTGCTCCCACACTCACGTCGTCTTTGCCATCTGACGGATAACCTGGTTCATTCTCATGGTAACTTCCAACAATGAGAGAAAAATTTATTGAAACAACCGCATCAACATGGAGGTTTTCTATTAACTCATTAAAAATGCGATACTTTTCGGGTCTAGTTATGTTCAATGAAGCTGTCTCTGCAATCACAGTTTCTGAAATCTCTACAGGTCCAGAAATCGTACCCGTGAAGCGAAAAGTTGCAAGCAAACTGATCGGAAGAATTACTGACAATATCCAAGCGGTTTTCCAGTTTCGAAGATTCCACATCAAAACATCCAACCACTTAAATTTTGCACATAATTAATAATGCCCAAGTTCGATATAAAGATTATTTAATTCATCGGTCTGTATACATAGCGATTCAAACACTTCGATTAACTAATAAAAGTTAAAGCTGTGGTTTCCACAATCGCAGCTGCCAGTAGAAAAATAACTACTAAAACATAGATATACCCAAATTCCTTTAAAGCTCTTTTGAAAGCATCAAGCCTAGACAACTTTTCTTCCTTAAACACCCATTGAGGCTTCAGCCACGACAAGCCAACACTAACTCCAGCCAATGCGGCTAACACGTAACCTTCTCCTTCTAACACCAACGTAGGAAAAACAATCAACAGATGCGCTGTTGAAATCCCATTGAGCAAAGCACCCCACAACCAAGCTCTAACCAGAAGAAAAACAACTGATATTCCAAAAAACAAAAAACCCGTCAAAGTTACTAAAACAAATGCGCTTACTAACAGATTAAAAGAAAAAATCTTCAACATGACTAAAAACACGTTGTCCTTCATTGAAAAATCGTCAAGAGAGTCACTGTTGAACTCCATAATTTGGCGCTGTGTAAAAAATGATGCGAATAACATAGTTCCAAAAAACAACCAATTCAATAGCACAAAAAGTACTCGTTGTTTAGAGACAATCACTACAGAATTTTTAAGCAACTCCAACATTTTAATTGTCATCATAAATGTTATGGCAAACGCGCTTTATTTAATTTTAGCAATTAAATAACTTATGTTTGCTGATGAATGATTGAATTTTTCATTTTGCTGATTGAAAGCTTAAATGATATAAGTGGTGTGGTTAATCTAAAAATGGTGGAGAAACAGCATGTACAAGCCTGAAGGAATCTTGCCTGCGCTCGTTACGCCTTTCACTGATGATGGAAAAGCTGTTGATTTTGACAGATTGCGAATATTAGTTAATCATTGTATCGAGTTGGGGGTTCATGGAGTTGCTCCTTGCGGAACGACAGGCGAATTCGTCAACATGACTACAGAAGAAAGGAAGCAGGTTATCAAGGCTGTGGTTGAAGAGGTTAATGGCAGAGTGAAGGTGGTTGCTGGCACGGGCGCAAGCGGAACAGACCAAGCTTTGGAGATGACGAAATATGCGAAGGATGTGGGCGCTGATGCTGCTCTGGTTGTTACGCCGTTTTATTTGAAGCCAGCTGACCGAGGAATCTACGAGCATTACGACACGTTAGCGAGCAAGGCTGACTTTCCAATAATCCTCTACAACATTCCACAATGCACAGGCTTACAGTTACCATGGCAGATGGTTGAAGATTTAGCGCAGATTCCAAACATAGTCGGCTTAAAAGACAGCAGCGGACAATTAAGCTACATTCTCGCTGTTTTAGAGAAGGTGAGAGACAAGATTAACGTGTTATGCGGACATGACGAGGTTGTAGTTGCAGGATTAGCTGCTGGATGCTCTGGAGCTCTTCTAGCAAGCGCCAACGTCATTCCAGACGTTTGGGTTCAAATTTACAATCATGTTAAGAACGGAGAGTTGCAGAAGGCTCGGGAGCTTCAGTACAAGGTGCAGAAGATAGCTCGAATTATCGCTGGAAGCGGAGCCGTCGGAGCGAAAGCGGCTTTGAACATGATGAAGATAAAAGTCGGTCCAGTAAGGATGCCTTTGAGCGTTGGTGGAGAGTTAACTTACGAAGCAAGAGAAGAGCTTCGCTTGGATTTGGAGAAAATTGGGAAGATTGAGCCTAAGCAGGTAACGTTTGAGATTGGAGAAAAGCCTCTTGAACAGCGGTTTATGGCTGTAGACGTAACACCAGAGAAGATTAAAGACTTCAACCTGCGGGTAGGTGAGGCACTTGCTGGTGGCGGAGCAGAAGTAGCTCACATAGACCTTTTGCTAGGCAAGAAGGACGGCCCATTAGGAGAGGCGTTTGCAAAAGCTAAAACTACTCCAACTGCTGGGCATGAGCCGCTATTGGCGATTTTGGAGCCGAATCTGGCGATTAAGCCTGTGACGCTTATTGTTCCCACAGTCACTATTACAGGTATGCGTCAAGCCAGCATGGTTTATGGTCCAGCGCAGACTGCTGTTGCGAAGGCTGTGGTTGACAGTGTTGCAGATGGAACAATTCCAAAGGAAGCTGTTGAGGAATTGATCATCATTGCTAACGTGTTTGTTCATCCAACAGCCGTAGACCGACAGCGAGTCTACATAAACAACTACAAGGCAATGCGCCATGCCATCCGCAAGGCTGTGGAAGGAAGACCAAGCATAGACGAATTAATAGAGAACAAGGACAGAGCAAAACATCCTTTCAAGTACACGCCATAGTGAAAGCATTTGAAAGCTGAGAAAATCGGCGAAGGCGACTCCATTCTTCTGTATTTAACTCAGCGCAAAACCTATTTGATTAAGGCTGAGGCTGGCAAGACCTTCCACACGCACAAGGGTTTCATAAAACTCGACGATGTTATCGGTAGAGAATACGGTTCTACTGTTACGAGTAGCTTAGGCGTGGAGTTTGCGTTGTTGAAGCCACTCTTGCGAGATTACATCATGAAATCAATGCGAAGAACTCAGATAACTTATCCTAAGGACATTGCGTTGATCGTGATGTTTAGCGGGATAGGCTGTGGAAGCCGTGTTGTGGAGGCAGGAACA
>Ga0129301_1001057_pt1 | contig 14223 bp, 10 predicted proteins | sample ConPoolayeHmetaG_FD_94489 | JGI IMG/M metagenome (GOLD analysis project Ga0129301, IMG submission 94489) | Hot spring microbial mat communities from California, USA to study Microbial Dark Matter (Phase II) - Cone Pool mat layer H metaG ...
TGAAGCTTGCTGGTTTTCCAGGGATTATTTCCTTCTATCTTTTGCTTGACGTTAGGGATTCACCCATAAGAATTGATATGCCTTGTTGGGATCACACTTTTGCACGTACTGGCTGGCCGAAGCCGATAGATTTCAATGTTGACGAGGTACTGAAGGTTATGGTGACTGGCTATTGTGGATTGGATTGTTATAATCTTTGGCTTAAGAATGTGGATGAGAGGGTTAGGCTTAAGAAGCGTGTTGTAGATAATCTATATTTCCCGTTTATGGAAAGGTTGTTTGGCGAGAAGATAATTCGAGGAAGGGGATATAGACGTGTCAAGTACCCTTAAAGAAGTTGGCGTAATAATTGGTGAAGCCAGTTCAAGCGAGTTTTTCTTTGCTTCAAAACCTGGCGAAATGCCCTCCAGATGGGAATATCTTTTGACATATTCTGAAGAAGACGTTGATGGAAAACCGAAGCAAGTGGAAGTTGTAGCCCAGATTGAGCGTGTGATTTCTGCCAGTCAAGCTCTTACAAAAGAGTTGGATTTTGAGATAATTAAAAAGATAATCGAATCTGGTTTGGCTGACAAGAAAGTTTGGGGAAAGGCTCGTGTGCTTGGTTATTTAACTGATAGCGGTGATTTGCAGCAACCTAAGAAAGCAGTAATGCCGGGCAAGCCTGTATACATTGCGCCAGCAGAACTTCTTGAAAAATTTTATTCGTATCCTGAGGATGAGGCTATCAAAGTAGGCGCCTTGATTACGCGGAGCGAGGTCCCTGTTAGCTTGTCCGTTAAAGGGTTTAGGCGTCATTTGGCGATTATTGCTCAGACGGGTTCTGGTAAGACGTATCTTGCTGGGATTATTGTTGATGAACTTTTGAGGAAGGGAGGGACGATTATTATGTTGGACCCGCATGCTGACTATGTTTTTCTGTCGAGAAGACTCGATGGGAAGAGGCATGAACTTGCGGATAGGATAACCGTGTTCAGAAATCCGTCAAGCACAGGGAGATACACCGAGAGCGAAGTCGGAAATGTTAAACCGTATGAAATTTGCTTTTCTGATCTCGACTTGGATGAAATTTGCCTGATTTGTGGGATAAGTTCGCATTATACTAACATTGTGACAGGTTTGGGAAAAGCCTTGGAGCATCTGAAGGCTGAGAAAGATGTTTTCCAGCCTGAGGACTTGTTGGAAAAGCTCGAGAATGTAGATAGTTGGAAAACCGAGGATATGGACTCGAAGATTGTTGAGGGTGCAAGATCTGCTGCGAAGTATCTTACGCGCCTTATTAGTATGAAAGTTTTCACCAGTGGGGCTACTAAGATTAGTGAGATGTTGAAGCCTATGCATCTTTCTGTTGTTGATCTTTCAGGTTTAGATGATGATGTCTCTGATTACATTGCGTTCAGGATATTGTCAGATGCTTATGAGAAAGTTGCGAGCGGTGAATTTGGATACCCCGTTTTCGTTTTTGTTGAGGAAGCCCATAAATTCATTCCAGCAACAAATTCGACGTATTCGAGCAGCATTATAAAAAAGATAGCAGCAGAAGGCAGAAAATTCGGTATCTTTCTTGTTGTCATAACCCAGCGTCCTTCAAAAATACATTCTGACGCTTTAAGCCAATGCAATAGTCAGATTATTATGCGTATAACGAACCCTAAGGATCAAGCTGCAGTTGCCGCCAGTTCTGAGCGTCTTGGCGAAACTTTGCTGGATGATTTGCCGGGTCTTAATACAGGTGAAGCTGTTATCGTGGGTGAAATGACACGAGCGCCAATAATGGCAAGAATAAGGAAGCGCACTACACGAGAGGGCGGTAGTGACATAGATATTATGGGCAAAATGAAAGAGGCAATTGAAAAGGCAAAAGAGGAAACCGTTGAGAATGAAAGTAAACGTCTACGAGAAGAAATGAAAGGTTTTATGGGTTCAAGTAAAGAGGATGAGAGATAGCCATGGTTAGAATCGTGCATTTAGCTGATACTCATTTGGGTTACAAACAGTACAACTTGGAAGAAAGAGAAAAAGACATTTACGATGTTCTCGAGGAAATCGGCGATAAGATACTTGAAGAACATGCAGACATTGTAATTCACAGTGGAGATCTGTTTGATTCTCCGAGACCCACAACGCAGGCATATTACGCTTTTAAGAAGTTTTTGAAAAGGCTTGACGGAAAAGTCGAATTTTTTGCGGTTCTTGGAGATCATGATAAACCTAAAGCTCGTGGAATGCCGCCTCACAAGCTTTTTGACGATCAAATTCAAACACTCGGGGTAGCTGGTGTTTCGGAACATCAGCAAATAAGCGTGGATGGCAAGAAGGTCCTCATTGTGGGTATTTCTCATCTGAGCAGGACCTATAGACCAGTTTTAGTTGAGGAACTGAAAAAGCTTGAAAATTTAAAAACGCAAGTTGATTGCAGTGTTCTTGCGCTTCATGAAGCCATTGATAAGTTCTTCCCTTTTGAAGAGGCTTGTGAAATTTCGTTGACGGAATTGCCCAAGAACTTTAGGTATTATGCTATGGGTCATCTTCACTCTCGAATAAAGGCGTCTTATGGGCAAGGTGAATTGACCTATTCTGGTAGTACGGAGATCATGAGAAGTGACGAGATAGGTAGTTGGAAGAAGCTTGGTAAGGGTTTCTTAATTGTAGACATCGAAAATGAGAAAGTGAATGTTGCCGAAGTTAATCTTGAGCGGATTAGACCTCAGATAGAGGTTAAACTCAGCTATGTCCATTTGAGGGATGAGTTGGAAGAATTCGTTAAAAAAATAGGTGATAGTGAAAAGCTTCCCGTGGTTCATGTTCGGGTGGAAGGGAAGGAGATTGATAGGCAAGGGGTCCACCAACTTCTAAGCGATGTTTTGACGGGGAAAGTGTTGACGTTCAGGCAAGTAATTGTTGAGGAAAGCGAGATGAGACTGCCTGAGCTTAAACCAGGTTCGTTCCACATTAATCAAGTCCTTAAGGACTATCTCAAGGATGAGAAAGCTGCCCAACTTGCGATTGAGATATTGAAATATCTTCGGCAAGGAGACACGGAAGGAGCCAAGAGCGTAGCTGACGGATACTTTCAGAGGCTTAAGGGTGGCGAAGACGCTTGATATTGAACAGGATTAAGCTGAGTGATTTTGTTTCTCACAAGGATACTCAGTTGGATTTAGGCTATGGCATAAACGTGGTTGTTGGACCTAATGGTGCAGGTAAAACCTCGATTCTTGATGCGATTAGCTTTGCTCTATTCAATGATTGGAGCAATCGAGGAAGAAAAGAGAATCTAATCAATTTGAAAGCAAATAGATGCAAAGCCACGGTTGAGTTCACTGAAGGAGGAATTAGGTATTCTGCTGAATGGTCAATGGAGCGAAACAAATCTGCCAAAGGAAGCTTGTATCGCATTCAAAATGGTAATAGAAAACTGTTGGCTCAGGGAGGCGGAAATACCGTAATTCCCGAAATAGAGAAAATTCTTGGAATAGATAAGAACATGTTTCTGCAGTCTGTTTATGTGCGTCAGGGCGAGATTGAAGAACTTGTAATTGCAAGACCTGCAGATAGAAAAGAACTGGTTTCAAGACTTCTTGGCGTAGAAGACCTGCAAAAAGCATGGGAAAACATGAAAGCCTTAATTGATGGTTATCAGCACTTACAGACTGCTTTAAGAACCGAGTTAGACCAGAAATCAATAATAGAAGCTGAGAGACAAAAATATCTTGCAACCTCCAAAGAATTAGCCAAAACTCTTGAGTCTAAACGCAAAGAGTTACGAGAAACAGAAAACACAATCAAAACTCTGAAAGAGATTTTAGATAAGCTGGAAATTGACAAGAAGGAATTTGATAGACTTGATAAGGAGAAAAGCATTCTCAACCAAGGCATAAATAACGACAAAGAAAAACTGCAAAAGGAACAGAACGAGCTTGACAAAGCGGTTAAGGCTGAAGAAAATGTCAAAAACTTAGAGAGCGATGTTGGCAAGCTTCCTTTCTTAGAGGAATATGTGCGTTATCTTTCGCAAAAAACTGAAAAAGAATTGCAGCTGAATCAGCTAAATGAGAAGTTGACAAACTTAAGGCGTTTAGAAAAGGGCCTTCATGAGAATGAGAATGACCATGCCCTCTACATGGAAAAGAAAAGGCTTCTGGATGAAAGAACTAAAGAGCGAAAGAAATATGAGGGCGCCGAAGCATCCCTGAAAAAAGCATTGAAACATGTAAAAGACTTTGAAAAAGAAAAGCAAAAGAAAAAAACAGAATTGAACAAGGAGCTTGAAAAATGCTCTAAGATAATTGGCGAACAAGCTACGGTTGAGAATATTGAAACTTTGCTTAGCGCCAAAAAAGAAGAGTTTCAAAAACTCTCGGATCACCTCGGCAAAGAAGTTGACGAATGTAATAAGAGAATTGGAATGTTAGAGAATCGGAAGCAAGAGCTTGAAACCAATCTTGACAGGCTAAGACCTTCGGAGGGGGAAGTCAAAACCTGTCCAACTTGTGAGACGGAATTGACCTCTGATCGCTTAACTTATTTGATGGACAAATTCTCTTTTGAAAAAGAACAGATTACTGTGGAATTAAAAACATCAATTGAGAAGCGAGATACATCTACTCAGGAAAAGCAGCAGATAGAGGGAAAACTGAAAAAGTTGGCATCGATTGACCCGGAGCATGTTAAAAGTCTGGTTGAGCAGCTAACAGAAATAGGGAAAAAGCTTGCAGAACAGAATTCTGAAGTTGAGGGACTCGAGAAGCAAGTTAAGGTGCTCAGCGAACTGGATGCAGAAATAAGCAAACTTGAGATTGAAATAAGCGAGCTTAATGAGGCTTATCTTAAATATGAAACTGCAGAACGAGAGTTGAAGAAATTAGCACCTCGTGAGCAAATAGAGAGTGAGATGGCACCAATAAAGGAAGCGTTGGAAACTGTTCTGCAGTCTCTACAAAATTCCATTTCGAAACTTGGTTATGAACCCAAAGAGCCGGAAGAAGAACTGAAAGATCTGAGATTGAAAAAGGAAGAGTATGATAGGAATCTGCCTCTGGCAGAACGCAAGACTGAACACGAACAGAACATTGCAAGAATAAAACAAGAATTGTCAGAAAAGGAGCAGGAACTCTCTGCGATTGAAAGGGCGATCACTAAACTTGGCTATGATGAGAAAGAACATGCAAAGAACCAGACTGAATTTGACTCTGAAACTCAGCACAAAGGTGATTTGAAAGAAGAGATAGCTGGGCTGGCAGCTCAAAAGAAGGCTGCAGATGACGAAGCCTCTAAGTGTGAAGAAAAGCTGAAGGTCCTTAAAGAGAAGGAGAAGGAAAAGCAAGTTGTTGATGATTTTATCAGGCTCTTGAACAAGATTAGGGCTGCTTATGGCAAGGATGGTGTTCAAAAAATGATTAGGGCAAGGGCCAGACCGTTGCTGGAGAAAGCTACACGAGATTTGTTTGAGAGGTTTAATCTTGCATACTCTGATGTCAAGATTGATGATGACTATAATATTGCTGTTATAGGACCTGGTGGCGAGCAGGATATTGATCAGATTAGTGGTGGAGAACGTGTTGCATTGGCAATTGCGCTTAGGCTGGCTATTGCGCGGGTTTTGTCGGGGAAGGTGGAGACTATAATCATGGATGAGCCTACGACACATTTAGACGAGGAGCGGAGAAAGGAATTGGTGAATATTTTAAATTCGTTTTTCAGAGAAGGTGGTAGAATTATACCGCAGATGCTGGTGATAACGCATCACCGCGAAATAGAAGATGTGGCGGATGTCATATACTCAATCAGCAAAAAAGAAGGCTACTCAATCATAGAGACTGAAAAATAATATGCCATTTTTATGGAACCTTATTCTCAGCGTATTCGAAGGAGTGAAGCAAGCATCAAATGAGGCTGAAAAGAAAAGTTGACCAGCTCTCCGAAGATATATAGAATATGTTACGGAGTTATAACCGAAGAATGGAACATTAAAGGTGGAGCTTGTTTTTTATTGTTCGAAGGCATAATCAAATCCGATTGCGTAAGGACATAGAACTCTGTATTGTATGATTTTGCTGTCCTTTTTCCTTTTGTAAAAACCTGCTATTGTGATGTGATATTTTCCTAAGGTGCCAGATAGTTTGTTTTTTGTTTCTGTCCAAGGGGATGTTTTCTTAGCGTCGTTAATGGCTACTATGATTTCTATTTCTCCTTCTCCCATGTACTCCTTGTCTGGCTCGCTTAGCTGCGCTAAACCGCGTTTTTCTCCGAACTGCGGGTGAGAGTGGAAATATCCAAGTTTTTGTAGGTGTATTAGTTTAGGGAGAATCTCTATCACTTTAAGTTCTCTTCGCCAGTTCGGGGTGACTTCAGCAAATTTTCTTTTTGCTGATTGAAATGGAATGGCATATTCAACGATTATGCGTCCATGAGTTTGAAAACCTAATAGAGCTCCATGGCTTTCGTTTTTATAAACTTCGACGGAGGAGAGAATTATACTCATGAAAGCTTTGTCGGATAGGAATATTTCAGTTGCTCCAAACATAAACATAACACTCTTCAAGTTTCTTAGTTTATTGGGTTAATCATAAGAACTGCTATTGGTTGCCTTCCATTTCTGTCTTTAGCTTTCTAATTGCGTCCCATTCTTGAATTATGTCCTTGGATTTCGCCCATAATTCTGCGAAAGGTGGCTTGTTTGTTGTCTCCTTGATTTCGCTGTATTGGCCTCTTTCAACGATGTCAGGTGAAGGGATGTTGAAGTTTTTGTGTTTTGATAGGACCCATCTGTCGTGTAGTTCTTTTTCTGTTTTGGGGTCCAGAACTCTGAGTTCAGCGGTTATGCCGCGGGTTTTCATTGATTCTGCGAATTCTTTGAATAGTTTTCTGAATTTCTCGTCGGCGTTTTTTATTGAGGTTAGGATTTTGATTTCTTTTACGCTGAGTGGATTTACGGAATCGAGAAGGTATTCGAGGCCGACTTTTGAGAAGTATTTGTCGATCCAGTAGATGAATTCGTCGCATTGGGCTATCATGCGTTGGTATTCGATTCTGTTTTTGAATGGGTCGTCTGGTCTTATTAAGCCTGGTTGCTCTTCGATGGGCATCGTTTCTGTTGAGATTTTTCCGGCGCGGGGACTATATGTTAGGTTTTTCTTTGCAAATTCGCCAGGAGAGATTATGTGCAGCCAGTCATTGACCCTGTTTCTGTATTCTATGGCGAGGTCCATTATGATTTTTAGCTCGGTGCTGTCGAATTCGGCGTTTGGTATTAATAGTTTGAGTAGGCCGCTTGCGATGCGTTTTACTGCTTTTTCGTCTCTTATGGTGTAATCGCCTGTTAGGTTGATTTCTTGGTCTATCATGTGTGTGTAGTTTTGTTTTCTTAGTTCATGCATTATTTCGCAGAAATAGTCTGAGGCTATTCCGTAGCCTCTTGATAAGTGTCGGGTTGACATGCTTATTTTTGGTAGTTCCCAGCCTGGTAGGACGCCGTGGATTCTGTCGATTAGGGCGGAGTCGCGCATGTCTTTTGGGAGGACGTATGTGAAGTCTTCGACTGGCACGTAGCCTGTTTCTTTTTGTTCTACGGTTATGTTGCCCATTAGCATGAGTGCGCATGTGCTGGCTGCGCGTTTTGGTCCTCTTTCGTAGTGTCCGCTTTCCATGTAGTCTTTGAGTTTGCCGATCATTTCGTCTGGGTTTGTGAATTTTACTTTGCTGATTTCGTCGAGGATTATGGCGTCTTTTGCTGCCATTTCTCCGAGTTCGCGTCTTGCGATGTTGTAGAAGAGTGTTGCTGCAGATATGTTGCCGCCTGCGAATATGCGGGTGTAGTATGAGCTGTTGCGGTATAGGTAGGTTTTGCCTGTTTGTTTTGGTCCGAATTCCATGAGGTTTGTGTTGTTTTCGACGAGGGGGATTAGGCGTGTTAGGAAGATGAGTTTTTGTCTTAGGTTGTAGCGTTCGTGGTTTAGTCCGACGGTGTTGAGGATTAGGTCTATCCATTCTTCGAAGGTGAATGATTCTCTGGCTTCTTGGATTATTTTTGTGTCGGTTGTCGTGCATTGAAAAGGCGAGAAGTCTTGTATTAGGATTGGCTCCATTGTTTCGGGTGCGGTGTCGGGTGAGTAGGAGAGGGTTACGAGTCCCCACATTCCTGCCATTAGTAGGTTTTGGTTTTTGTCGAGTACGTCGAGGTTTATCATGCAGTCTTTGAGGTTTAGGTTTTGGAGGTGTGCTCTGTATGTGCCGAGTTCGACGTCGGTTGTTACTTTTACTTCGTCTATGAGCGTTATCTTGCCTGTGGTCATCACGTCGGAGAGGACTTTGTCTCTTTCTCTTGCCTCGTGGTAGTATTTAGCAATGAATTTAGAGAGCTGAGGACCGTAGTTTTCTTCTCCATATTTGTCGGTGAATTTTGAGGCTAAGTATTCTACGACGTATCTTGGAAGCATGAAGAATTCCTGTTTGTTGGCTACTCTTTTGTCAGTTGCGAGGTCTGCAAAAACCTTCTTGGTTTTGTTGAAAAGTTCACTCATTAGCTTTCCTCCAGTAATTCGTCCAGTTTGCCAGTTAGAGATTCCTCTTTTCTGAATCTTTTCTTCTCTTTAACGTGAAGAGTGAACTCGCCTTTTGCCACTTTGCCTTGAACGATTATTTTGTATGGGATTTTATGTTCTCCTTTCGGGAGTGGTGGGACTTTTACCTTAATGGTCTCTTGTTCTTTGTCTGTTTTTAATTCGACTTTTCTGTCTGGCAGTTGCAGTTCTATTTCTACTGTGTCTTTCTGAGGGTTTGTGATAGCCACCTCAAAGCTGCCAGCGGCATTAGGGCTGGTGACAGCGTTCAGAAAGTCAACGGTAACTTCTACAGGTTCTTCTTCAGTCACTTCTTCCTCGACTTCTTCACCACTAAAAAATTTCAAGGATTTTTCAATTTCTTCCAGTTCCTCATTGGTTAGACCATAGAGCTCAGCTACAGTTTTATCTATTTCTTTCTGGACTTGCTCCAATTTTTCTTTTGCTACCAAATCATTTAGCTCGTAATATCTTTTAGCTAACTCATGACCTTTTCGGGAAAGTGAGGATAGTTCAATGTGTATATTGCTTTTTGGGTCAAATTTTGGGATGTTAAGTTGAGCTAATATTTGGGGCTGAAGATGTAAATGACCGTAAGATTTTACTATAAAATTCGCTACTTTTGAGTTGAGTATTGATGTGATGTAATATGCTTCGCTTTCTGAATTAGTTGGAATAAATATTACTGTTTGGTCTGGAATAACGTTTTTTCTTCCGAGAAATTTGTCATTTATATCGCTAACCACTGCGGATGTTAAGGTTGCAGAAATGTCCCGCCATGCCACTTTAAACTTTGAGAAACTTTTAGGTCCACACCTGAAGAGACTGTAGAATTCTCCTTTATATGATTTAAAACCAAACCGTTTCCTTAATTCTTTTTCAAATTCCTTTAGATAGAAGTACGCTTTTGGATATTCTGTCTTCAGAATCCCGCACGAGATAAGCGAGCCATTTTTATAAGGGGCAATTATGTAATGCTTATAACCTGCATAATATGGGAAAATGTCTTTTCCTCGTAAAACAGGGAATAAGATATCTTTTTCTATTGCAGTTGTTACCTCCCTCACTTTTTTCTTACCACTGGTGTAGAGGTTTCGAATAATTGCTACTTCATTGCTTTCTTTAATCTCAACCCAATAAACACCGCTCGGAATAGAATCAACACCCTTATGAGCTCTGTAGTCGGATTTTCCAATGATTTTCTCAAGAAGTTTTATATCTTTTTTTGACGACAGATTAAGCAACGGAGGTATTAGTTTTGCGTCGGATATGACGCCTATGGGCTTGGCAAGAGTAAATAGTCTTTTACTTTTTTTAAAAGCATCATGTAATGAATCACCTTGGTCAATTCTGTAAATAGGTTTCCACACTGTATATTCGACAGGATATTCTGTTTCACAACCTTTAACAGTCAGAAAGAAATTGGTCCTATTTTGGGCACCTTCGAAGGGCTTAATTTCTGTGAGATCGTGAATTTTAATTAGTTTAATCGGAGTTCTGTTTATATTAAATCTGAGAAAACCGGACCCTGTATACGATTTAAATGCTATTTGTGTGATCAAAAATCCAAATTTTCCACCATTTTTCAAATATCTATCCATGCATCTATAACTGAAAAGGATTGAGATATCTACATTTGGAAGGTAGGCTGCGGAAGGCAAAAGTTTGTATCTTTCATATAGAGATTTCAAGGAATTTCTATAGGCTTCTGGAAGACTTCGCCAATGAACCCACGGAGGGTTTCCAACAATATAATCAAACTGTCCAAAAGAACTTATGATGGTAAGCGGGGCGAACGCGTTCTTTATTATTGATGCCCATACATGATTTTTGCCTTCTTCCTCCAGCTTCAAGAAAGTTTTATAGAGACTACCTATAAGTTGCAACTCTTCATCGTTCACGCCAAGCTCTTTTTTAGCTACTCTTTTGAATTCTTCAAGACTGTACTTGAGCCTAACATATCTATCCACGGCTTCGAGTATTCTACCCAACATTCCTCTATCGACCATATCCTTCGGTAATTCAAATTCTCCAACATAAGTTCTAATGGCATACGAAACACCCGTTAAAGTGGTTCTCGTTTCCAACATTATTGAATCAGCAAGGTATATCGGTATCTCTATTGGTCCTTTGGCATACGTCAACAGATCAGCTATTGCCAAGAGATAGTTTGTTCTCGCAGTCAAGATGGCAAGCGGATTTAAGTCAAAGCCAACTACATTATTGAATATATAATTTGATAAGACATCTTTCAGATAATGGTCCTCAGCATATTCCCTTAATCTCTTTATGGTAAGTATAAGAAAAGTGCCTGAACCGCATGCGGGGTCCAAAATTCTCAGATTAAGAGGTTTTGTTGAGTCGTTCTTCTCCATTGCCAACTTCTCGAACTCCCCAACCGTCAACCCTGCTTCGTTTAGCAAAAGCTCAGCCAGCCAATCTGGTGTGTAATATTCTCCCAAATCATGTCTAATCTTCTTAGGCACCAAATTTTGATACAATCTCTTTAACAAGTCTCGGGTGTACTCAGGCTCGAGCACGGGTGTAGCTGGTTCGTAATCTGCCAACCGCTTAGCCAAATCTGCAATTTTATTTGCCGTTTCTTGGTCCAACTCTTCCAAATACCAAGAGAAATAGTCACCTTCAATGAAATTTGTTATATTCAGAAACTTCCTGAACACGCCTCCACTTTCCATATCTTCCAAAGCTCTTTTGAAGAGCTCCAGACCCTTCATGTTCGCATCTTCAAGCTCAGCCACATATGATTTTAGCCATTTACCCGCACCAAAAAGATACGCTACCTCAGCAGCTAAGAGCTTCATCACTAAGGCATAATAAGTATGAACGGCAAAAAGCAACGCACTATAATCTACTTTTCCCGAAAGCCCATATTCTGCCTCTAAACCCTTCAACTTCTCAGGACTATACGCACAAACCTGCGAAAACAACCGTTTCCAATCGTTAAACAACGCCTCAACTTTTGGACTCTTAGAAGACGTAACCTTACCATAGAGAACACTAACCATCTTAATCGCCATATCGCTCTTGGGTCCAAAATCCTTAAGCAACTCGTCAACAGCCAGTTTCTTCCGCCTAAGCCCCCTAATAGCCTCAACAAGCCTCAGAACAGTCTCCCTATTCAAATCATAAGGACCCCTCAACAACCAAGTCTTACTCTTCTCATCATAACGAACAAAACCAATCCTGTCAGCCAAAATCACGCCCAAAAACAGCTTAAACCTACCCTCAACCTCAGCCTCCTCTTTGATATAACCAATCAACTGCTCCTTAGCCCTCGCAACATCAGGCTCCCGCAGCAGCTTTCCAGGAGCCTTATACTCAATAACCACATGACCATAAAGCGCATCAATCCTCCCACCAGTAACAAACGTGTACTTCTCATGCCTCGGCGAAGGAATACCCAACTTGGAAATAACTTCACTCTGCAGAATCCCAGAATCCCTTATCCTCAACTCTTCCTCATTCTCAGCCGTAGCAGCAGCACGCTTAAGCCCAACCAGAACCTTATCCACATCAATCTGCTCAATCGAAGCCATAGCCACTATTTCCTCTTAGCCTTAGGAATCGTAAACCTCGATTTCGGACTCTCATAAACATTAAACTTCGTCTTGCAATGCTGACACTCATAGCGTTTTACATCATAGAACCTAAACTTCCATGACTTCAAAGGCTTACTTAAAAGCTCACTACCACATTTCGGACATTTAACACTCATATCTAATCCTAATTTAATAGTTAAATCGCTATTCCTAAAAAGCTTACCATAGCATATGGAAAAACCTACACTCAGTCACCCCACAATGCTTGTTAACTCTATTTCGATGTAAGTGGCTTTCCCAGAGCCAGCACCATCTACTTTAAGCCCAGTATTTTGACCTTTTACGTAGACCAATAGTAAGGTTCAGCCGGCTCTATCGCAGAATTATTGTATGATAATGAGCCTATTTTCAACTCCAAAATGCCACTTGCGTTTGAATAGAACTCAGGCAACCAAATCATATTCCCCAAACTAATATTCTAAGACGAATATTTTTATTAGGCATTTGCCATTGTCAAATGATGAAAGAATTGTTATTCTGTTAACAGCGACTAAAAGAACATAGGCTATGGAAAGTTTGTAGAGCACCATATTTTTAGGCTTTAAACAACGTTTAGATTCTCGCTTTTATCGCACTAACAACCCTATTTTTCAGTGATTCCATGGAGTCAAACTCGATACTTACGTAAGCTAAATCTTTATATTCTTTAGACATTTTATTTCCAACGAACTCAGCATTCTTTTTCTTAGTCAAAGCGCCACCTTTATCGTAATAAGGGGAAAAAGCATGGATGAAAATAAGCTTCTTTCCTTCAAATTCGCTTCCCTTTTCTTCGAGGTATCTGTATATTTTAGCAACATTGTTAACGGGGTCTGCTCTCTTCAATTCAGCTTCAACTATACAGACAAATTCAGAGAGCGTTGCGTAAACATCGATACTACCAAAACCCGATAATGCATGGCTTCTCCATATCACACCAAAAAATTGATTCAAAGACTTAGAAAGTTCTTCTCTCACACTCTTTTCGCTTTGCTCAAGTATACTTAAATATGCTATCATTATTCTGCTCCTCATAATCTGTAGAAACATTTGCAATATTTTAACTCGTATCCGATTGCTTCCCATATCCTTGCTTCACGTATAGCATCCTCAAATGTTTCAAAATCAAACCAGTGCACTTGTCCGTATTTGCCTGGAGCACCACCTCTCTTTCTGATGTGACCGCATGGATATTTATGGATGACAACATCTTTAACAAAATCGTTGACTTTAACCGCATACATCGTATTCCGCAAAAACTTGACGGAGAAAGTATTTAAAATTTGTTCCTTCTTTGTGATTGCTTTCAAAACTCTTTCATACTTCTTTCGCCCAGTAAAATAAGTAGGCTTTTTATAGCCTTATCATTAAGTGAAGTTTGATATCATCGATTGGTCGGCGGATCCTAATACTTTCCACATACCGATTGAAGACATTTTTTAAATAATACCGCGCAAAATATTATGACAAAGGTGCAAATCGCATTGGAAGACTCAATAAGGGATAATTCATTTAAAAAAATTGTCTCCGAGCTTTCTTTAGTTTTATGGATGGATTCCACAAAAAACGCATTTAAAGAAACTGTTCCCTCCGCCAGGGAATCAGTGTCAATCACAAAACAGGTCTTTGCTGAAAGGATAGATAATTATGAGAAGAAAATTATCCCCATTATTGATGATACAATTCAAAAAGTTAACATTTTATCTCTAAGTGAAGCTTCCATTCGGAATTTGCTTGAATTTCGCGACTTGATAAAACAAGAAACTTTTGAACTAAGTAACGCCATAAAATCACTTGAAAGTTTACTTAAAATTTATGACAAACTATATTATTGGGCTATTAAGGAACTATAATCATAACACATGCAAGCATCTACATGAAAGTGCTAACTCATTCATAAATGCAAACATTTGCCATTAGAAACGTGACGCTCTTATTCTTTTCTGTTAACGATGACTAAGAGAACATAGAGGGATAACCGGACAAGATCTTGCTGGAAATGTTTGAAAATATGCTACGTGTGACCACTCCGTGACTGCAATTATAATATTGCTATTGCGAAA
>Ga0129301_1001058_pt1 | contig 14222 bp, 12 predicted proteins | sample ConPoolayeHmetaG_FD_94489 | JGI IMG/M metagenome (GOLD analysis project Ga0129301, IMG submission 94489) | Hot spring microbial mat communities from California, USA to study Microbial Dark Matter (Phase II) - Cone Pool mat layer H metaG ...
CACCGTTTTCCGCGCAGGACGCTTCGTGCAATCCCACCCAGCGACGGCAAAATCGGTGAGCGTCCCCTTTAAATGCTCGTCCAACGGTAAGGGTCTTCCGATAAGTATCCTGAGTCCGCGGGCGGGACTCCGCGGCCTGTAGTGTATCCGTATCGCTCAAGATCGGGTCTGCTGATGTCGCTCTCGGGAAATCTCAAGACGATGGACCTGGCAGAGGTCCTCCAATGGGTGACCCTGGGGAGGAAGACGGGCACGCTTACCTTCATCCGCGACAAGACCAAGAACCACATCTTCTTCAAGCAGGGCAAGATCATCTCGTCCAGGTCGAACGAACCCACCAAGCAGCTCGGCCATTTCCTGCTCTTCCAGGGCAAGATCACCGAGGCGCAGCTCAAGCGGGCCCTGGAAATCCAGCTGCAGACCCGGGTGCACCTGGGCAAAATCCTGGTTCAGGAAGGTTACGCGGCCAAGGAGGATATCGAAAAAGCGCTGATCGGCAGGACCCAGGAGGTCATCTACGATCTCTTCCTGTGGGAGGAGGGGCTGTTTCACTTCACGGCGAACAGCTTCAACCTCGACGAATTGATCCTGATCGACGTCGACGTGAACGCGGTCATTTTCGAAGGCGTGCGGCGCAAGGACGAATGGGCCCGCATCCGCCAGGTCTTCCCCAGCAACAACGTGGTTCTCGCGATCCGCTCCGATTGCAACCTCAAGGCCTTGAACCTGACGCCGCTGCAGAAGAAGCTGCTCTTCCTCGTCAACCAGGGGAAGCCGATCTCGCAGATCATCCTGGAGCTGCACGGTTCGGATTTCCTGGTGAACTTCGAGCTGTTCCAGCTCTATGAGCAGCAGGTGCTCAAGGTCAAGGAGGTGCGGGAGGGGCCGGCGAAGCCGGTCGACCCGCAAAGGCTGTTTGTCCAGGGCCAGGAGCTGATGCGCAACCAGAAGTATGCCGAGGCGATCGCGGTCTTCCAGGAAGTCCTGCGCCTGGACCCCCAGAACATCTGGGCCGACGAGCATATCGAGCAGGCCGAGCAGGCCATGTGCCAGCAGCTCTATTCCACGTCGCTGCCCCAGCACAAGGTGCCCTATTTCACGGTTTCCGAATCCTCGCTCACGCAGTACAAGCTGACCCACCAGGAAGGCTTCGTGGTCTCGCGCATCAACGGCGCGTGGGACATCAAGTCGATCGTGATGCTTTCGCCGCTGCGCGAGATCGAGGTGTTGCAGATCCTGGAAAAGCTCATCCGCATGGGCCTGATCGACCTCAAATAGGCCCGCCGGGGCACGAAAACCCCGTGCCCTTCCGAGGCCGCAGGCCGCGCGCCAGAAGCTCGCACTTGACTTTATGCGGCCCCCGGCGTTCTCATAGCGGGTTATGGCAGCCGTACCCAGCGTGCTCCATCGGATCTTTCCTTTCCTCGGGTGGTTCCGCGACTAGCGCATCCGACACCTGCGTTCCGACGGCATCGCGGGCGTGACGGTGGCGCTGGTCTTGATTCCGCAGTCGATGGCCTACGCGCAGCTGGCCGGCCTTCCCCCCTACTACGGCCTGTATGCTGCCTTCCTGCCGCCGCTGATCGGCGCGCTGTTCGGCTCGAGCCATCAGCTCGCCACGGGCCCCGTGGCGGTCGTGTCCCTCATGACGGCCACGACGCTGGCGCCGCTCGCCACGCAAGGGAGTCCGGGCTACGTGGCCTATGCCGTGCTGCTCGCGCTCATGGTGGGGATCTTTCAGTTCCTGCTGGGCGTCTTGCGGCTGGGCATGCTGGTAAACTTCCTCTCTCACCCGGTCGTCAACGGATTCACCAACGCCGCGGCGCTCATCATCGCCACCTCCCAGCTCAACAAGCTTTTCGGCGTGGACGTCGACAGCGCCGAGCACCATTACCAGACCGTCTATTACACGGTGCAGGCCGCCCTGCGCCACACGCACTGGCCGACCCTGCTCCTGGGCCTGCTGGCCTTCGCCATCATGGTGCTTCTCAAGCGCTTGAACCCGAGCATACCGAACGTGCTGGTGGCCGTGGTGGTCACGACGGCGGTCGCCCGGATGGGCGCATACGAGGTCAACCGCAAGGCGGCGCTGGAGGATATCGATGATCCGGAAGTGCAGCGGCTTGTCAGGGAATACAACGCGACCCTGGAAGAGTCCGAGCGCGCCATGGCGGAGCGCATCGCCGCGAGCTCCAAGCTCAAGGAGGCCGAGCGCAATCACGGGGCGCACTCCGTCGAGGCCATCGAGCTGGGTGCTGCGGTTGCGGTACAGGAAGTGCTGGTGGAGCGCCTGCAGCATCGTGCCGGCCTGTTGCGCGAGCAGCTCCGGGACTACCGCCTGCAGGCCGTGGAGACGCCCGACGGCAGGATTTGCTTCCGCCTCCCGGGCGCGACCTCGGCCGGCGGAGGCGATCCCGCGCGCCGCTGGCGCATCAAGGTGGGCAGCGGCCGGATCAACGCGACGAGCATCACCATGGTCGGCGGCGGCGAGGTCGTGGGCGTGATCCCGCGCGGACTGCCCAAGTTCGCCCTGCCCAAGCTCGACTTCGGCGTCATGTTCGATTTTTTCGTCATGGGGGCCATCATATCGCTCCTGGGCTTCATGGAGGCCGTATCCATCGCCAAGGCCATGGCGGCGCGCACGGGGCAGCGGCTCGACCCCAACCAGGAGCTGATCGGGCAAGGGCTGGCGAATCTGGCGAGCGCCCTGACCCAGGGCTATCCGGTGTCGGGATCCTTTTCCCGGTCGGCCGTGAACTTCCAGGCGGGGGCGGTCACCGGCCTGTCGAGCGCCTTCAGCAGTCTGATGGTGATGGCGACTCTGCTCTTTCTCACGCCGCTGCTCTACTATCTGCCCCAGTCGGTGCTGGCCGCCATCATCATGATGGCGGTCGTGGGGCTGCTCAATATCGGCGGGTTCATCCACGCGTGGCAGGCCCAGCGCTACGACGGCGCGATCTCGGTGATCACCTTCGCGGCCACGCTCTGGTTCGCCCCGCACCTCGACCGGGGCATCATGATCGGCGTGGTGCTCTCGCTGGCCCTCTATCTCTTGCGTACCATGCAGCCCCAGATCGCGCTGCTGTCGAAGACGCCCGAGGGCCAGTATCGCGACGCTGCGCGCCGCGGGCTGGAGACCTGCCGCCATGTCGCGGTGATCCGCTTCAACAGCTCGCTCTTCTTCGCCAATGTCAGTTACCTGGAAGACGTCATCCTCGACACCATCGCCACCAAGCCGGAGCTGCAGCACGTGCTGATCGTGGGCAACGGCATCAACGAGCTCGACGCCTCGGGCGAGGTCCTGATCTCGCGACTGGTGACCCGCCTGCGGCAGCGCGGGCTGGAAGTGTCCTTCTCCGGCCTGAACGACAGCGTCATGGACGTCCTCAAGCGCACGCACCTCTACGAAAGAATCGGCGAGGATCACTTTTTCGGCAGCGTCTCGCACGCCGTCAAAAAGATCCACCGGGGCCGCTGCATCAAGTCGCCCGACTACCAGTGCCCGCTGATCCATCCGAAGTTCAAGGGGCTGGCGGTGGCGCCCGAGATCGTCCTCAAGATGGAAAAAGAGAGGCGACTCGGGGAGCAGGAGGCGGGCGGCGCCGGGCACGCGCCGATCGGGACGAAAGCGGGGGAGTAAGCCATGGCCGTGATCTCCATTTTCAGTGGTTCCTACTGCCGCGGCGAGGAGGTGGCCGACGCGGTCACGCGCATGCTGGGCTACCGCAGGATCGACCAGGAACTGATCGAGATCGCCTCGCGCCGCTACAACGTCCCGCAGGAGAGGCTGCTGCGCGTCATGATGGGCTCGGCACCCCTGCTGAATCGCTTCACCTACGAGCGCGAGAAGAATCTCGCCTACATCAAGGCCGCGCTGGCCGAGCTCGCCGGCCAGGACAACGTGGTGTACCACGGCTTCGCCGGCCACCTGCTGCCGCGCTCGATCACCCATGCCCTGCGCGTGTGCGTGATCGCGAACATGGACTATCGCGTGGCGCTGGCGATGGAGCGGGAAAAGATCTCGGAAAGCCAGGCGCTCAACCGCATCCACAAGGAAGACGCCGATCGCGGGCGCTGGACCCGCTACCTGGTGGGGCACGATCCCTACGATGCGAAGCAGTACGACATCACGGTGGCCATGCACCTGACCGACGTCGAGTCGGCCGCGCGCATGATCTGCGACAACGCGCGCAAGGAACCGCTGCGCACCACGCCGCAGTCGCAGCAGGCGGCGCAGGATTTCATCCTGGCGGCGCGCGTGAACATCGCGCTCGCCGAACGAGGCTACGACGTCGACGTGACCGGCGAGGCCGGCGCCGTGACCATCTGGCTCAAGAAGTACACTTCCCGCATCGAGCGCGTCTGCAGGCAGCTGAGCGCCATCGCGCGCGGCGTCCCGGGCGTGACCTCGGTCCAGTGCAAACCCGGCGCCCAATTCGTCCCGCCGTCGCTCATCGTGGACCCCGAGGATTTCGACCTGCCGACGCGCATACTCCTGGTGGACGACGAGCGCGAGTTCGTCCACACTCTCTCCGAGAGGCTGCAGACCCGCAGGATGGAGCCGGCGGTGGTGTACGACGGCGAGGAGGCACTGAGTTTCGTGGCGGGCGAGGAGCCCGAGGTGATGGTGCTCGATCTGAAAATGCCGGGGATCGACGGCATGGAGGTGCTGCGGCGCGTCAAGAAGGAGCATCCTGCCGTCGAGGTGATCATTCTCACCGGCCACGGCTCGGAGAAGGAAGAGAAACTCGCCCTGGAGCTGGGCGCCTTCGCCTATCTGCAGAAGCCGGTCGACATCGATGTGCTGGCCGAAACCATGAGGGCCGCCTACCGCAAGCTGGGAAAGAAGCCGCCGGAGGAGCCATGAGGCTGCCGATCGGGAGACGGCGGAATCGGGACACGGACGATCCCGAGGGAGAGCGCCGCTACAGCCGGATCCGGCGCTACACGGTCATCCTCACCCTGGTCGTGGCGCTGGTTCCGCTGTTCGTGCTCACCGGGGTCAACTATTTCCTCTACCGCCGGAGCGCCGAAGCCGAGATCCGCTACAACATGTCCCGGGATCTGCTGAACACGAGCCGCTCGCTGGAGTTCGTCATGGAGGAGCGGCTGTCGGTGCTGAAGCTCCTGGTCCAGGAAAGGACGCTGGCGGAGCTCAGCGACAGCCGGATGCTGACCGCCACGTTCCAGCACCTGGAGCAGTCGTTCGGCGGTTTCGTCGACCTGGGCTGCATCAACGCCGAAGGAATTCAGATCGCCTACACCGGGCCCTACCAGCTCCTGGGCGTCAACTACCGCGAGCAATCGTGGTTCAACGAGGTATCCCTGCGCGGCGTGTATGTCAGCGACGTCTTCCTCGGCTACCGCCGCTTTCCGCACTTCGTCATCGCGGTCAAGCGGGCTGCAGGCGACGGATCGTTCTACGTGCTGCGCGCCACGGTCGATATGGACCTGCTCAACAAGAGGGTGTTCCTCCCGGGCATGGGGCGCCAGGACGACGTGTTCATCGTCAACCGCGAAGGAATCCTGCAAACCTCCTCGCGCTTCCACGGGCAGCTGCTCGAGCGCTGCACCATCCCCGTGCCCTCGTATTCGCCAAGCACCGAGGTGATCGAAGATCTCGATGAGGCCGGCGTGTCCTACGCCCTGGGATACAGCTACATCCCCAACACCCCCTTCGTACTCATGATGATCCGCCGGCGCGCCGACCTGCTGGCGCAATGGGTGCGCGACCGCACCGAACTGCTCTCCTTTCTCGCGCTGAGCACCGTGGGGGTGGTCATCGTCGTGCTCTACAGCTCGCGCAGCCTGGTCATGCAGATACGCGCCGCGGACCAGAAGCGGGTCCAGATGCTCCACGACATCGAGTACACGAACAAGATGGCCACCATCGGACGATTGGCCGCCAGCGTCGCCCACGAGATCAACAATCCGCTGGCCATCATCAATGAAAAGGCGGGCCTGCTGCACGATCTGGCCGCGCACAGCGACGAGTTCCCGCACCGGGAGAAGGTGCTCAAGGCGGTCGAGTCCATCGTCAAGTCGGTCGAGCGTTGCGGCACCGTCACCCACCGCCTGCTGGGCTTCACCCGGCGCATGGACGCCAAGACGGAAAAGATCCACCTGCCCTCCCTGATCTCCGAGGTCATGGAGTTTCTCGGCAAGGAAGCGCTCCATCGCAACATCGAGGTCGTGACGGACTTCCCCGAGGAGTTCCCGCTCATCGAGAGCGACCGGGGCTACCTGCAGCAGATCTTTCTCAACGTCATCAACAACGCTTTCGCGGCGCTGCGCGACGGCGGCCGCCTCGAGCTGGCGGTGCGCACCGCCGGGCCCGACCAGGTCGTGGCCGTGGTGCGCGACGACGGCGTCGGCATCTCCGAGGAGAATCTGAAGCACATCTTCGAGCCGTTCTTTTCCACCAAGGGGCAGTTCGGCACCGGACTGGGCCTGTCGATCACCTACGGACTGGTGCAGAAGCTCGGGGGCCGGATCGAGGTGGCCAGCCGGGTGGGCGAAGGAACGACGTTCACCGTGACCCTGCCGATCGCCGGGCCGGTACGTTCCGATTATCCCGTCTAGCATGAGGAGAGGCGCGCCGCAAGGCGTGGCCGCACAAGCGGCAGGAGCAGCATGGAACCGTTCAGCGTCTTGCTCATCGACGACGAAGAAGAACTCGTCAGCACGCTCGTCGAGCGCCTCGAGTTCCGGGGCATCCGGGCGGCCGCCGCCACCAGCGGCCGCCGCGCGTTCGAAGCACTCGAAAAGCAGGAATTCCAGGTGGCGGTGATCGATCTGAAGATGCCGGGCTTGAGCGGCATCGATGTGCTGGAAGTCATGCGGCGCCGCTACCCCGATACCAAGGTGATCCTGATCACCGGGCACGGCACCGAGGACGGCTCGTCGGCCGAGGTGCCGCCGGGCGCCTTCGATATTCTCTTGAAGCCCTTCAGCATCGAAGCCCTCATCGAGCGGATCCATGCCGCCCTCGGGAGGCAGGGGAGGAGGGTGCCGTGACCCGGGAACCGTCGGGCGGCGGCGAACTCGATGCCCTGAAGTTCGTCGGTGCGGTCACCGCCAGCGTGTCGCACGAACTCAACAACGTCATCACCATCATCGACCAGGTGGGAGGCCTGTTGCAGGACACGCTCGCGGGAGCGCGCGCGGGAGCGCCGCTCGACATGGGCAGGCTGCAATCGATGCAGGAGCGCATCGCGCGCCAGACGCGCCGGGGCATCGAGATCGTCAAGAACCTGAACCGTTTCGCCCACGGCGTCGACGAACCGGTCGCACAGTTCGAGGTGAACGCCGCCGTCGCCAACCTGGTCAGCCTCGTGCAACGACTGGCCGAGCTCAAGAAGGTGCGCCTGTCCGTGCGCTATGCCGGCCGGGAGGCGTACGTCACCTCCAGCCCCTTCCGCTTGCAGCAGGCGGTCTTTCACTGCCTCGAGCGCTTCCTGCAGTGCGCGCCGCCGGGGAGCGAGATCGCGCTTGCGATCGCCTGCGAGGGCTCCTCGGCTTGCGTCGCCGTTTCAGGTCCTGCGCTGTCTGCGGATGAAGACTGGCGGGACCGCCTGGCCGGAGTGATGCAGGTGGCCCATGCGCCCCCGGCGCGGATCTCGCTGGCGGGCGGGGAGCGGACCGAAATCCGAATCGAGATGCCCGCGCGTCACTGAGTGCCGGCCCGATGCGCGGGCCGCTGGCGGCGCGGGGTGCCGGGCATCCCGGCCGTCGTTGGAGGATCCTATGACTGCGCTGCGCGTGCTTCTGGTCGACGACGAGAAGGACTTCACCGATACTCTGGCGGAGCGCATGGCCGCCCGCGGCCTCCAAGCGGACGTGTGCGCGGACGGCGCCGAGGCGCTCGAGCTGGCCCGCAGCAAGACCTACGACGCCGTCGTTCTCGACCTGGCGATGCCCGGCATGGACGGCATCGCCACGCTGAAAGGCCTGCTGGCCAACAATCCCGATCTGCAGGTGATCCTGCTGACGGGGCGCGCCACCCTGCAACAGGGACTCGAGGCGATCAAGTCCGGCGCCATGGAATTCCTGACCAAGCCTCCCGACATCGACCGGCTGATCGAAAAAATCTCCGAGGCGCGCACCAAGAGGGAACGGCTGACGGAACAGAGGATCGAGAAGACGCTCTCCGAGATCCTGCGCACCAAAGGCTGGTAGACTGCAGCTTCCGGGCACGCCGTCCCGCCGCGGTGGGGATAGGATCGCTGCCGTCCGAATGGAGGAGGTATGGTTGTGGGGGCCATCATCGGTGATATCGTGGGCTCGGCTTACGAAGGAGCCGGTATCAAGTCGAAGGACTTCCCGCTCTTTGTTGCGCGCTCGACCTTCACGGACGATTCAGTCTTGACCGTCGCGGTGGCGGAGTGGCTGCTGACGGGATGCGACCTGACGGATCTTCTGCACGCTTACTACCGAGAATATCCGGGACGGGGATACGGAGGTAGGTTCCACGAGTGGGCCGGCAGCGGGCGGCGGGAGCCGTACAACAGCTACGGAAACGGCTCGGCGATGCGGGTCAGCCCCGTCGCTTTTGCTTTCGACTCCCTCGATGAAGTGCTTGCTTGGGCCGAGCGCAGCGCCGCCGTGACCCATAACCATCCGGAAGGCATCCGCGGGGCGCAGGCGACGGCCGCCGCGATCTACTATGCGCGCCGCATCAAGGACAGGGAGGAAATCAAGCGGCTCCTGGAGTCCCGCTTCGGCTACGACCTCAGCACCACTCTCGACAGAATTCGGCCCACATACGGCTTCGACGAGACGTGCCAGGGTACGGTTCCTCCTGCGCTCAGGGCGTTCCTCGAATCGACAAGCTACGAGGACGCGATCCGGAACGCCGTCTCGCTCGGTGGGGACGCCGACACGCTGGCGTGCATTGCCGGAGGCGTGGCCGAAGCATACTACGGCGAGATCCCGCAGCCCCTCGTCGCCCGCGCCATGGGGCTGCTGGATGCAAGACTGGCGGCCGTGCTCGAGCGCTTCCGGCGCCGCTTCGGCGCGGCGCGCTGACCGGCGCCCATTGCGCCTCCTTCAGCCCAGCAGGGCCGAGATCGTGCGCAGCGCGCGCGGCAGGCGCGGCCCGTACCAGCTCAGCAGCTCGCCTTCCACGATGTACATCCTGCCGTCGCGCACCGCCGGGACGCGCGCCCCCAGGGCTGCGAAATCCGACATGTCGGCCGGGCCGAAATGATAGGGCTCGGTCGGCAGCAGGATCACCTCCGGTTTTCTCTCCAGCACCTCGTCGAGGGTGAAGCGCGGATAGCGCTCCGCCTTGTCGGCGAAGACGTTCTCCCCGCCGGCGGCGCGCAGCACGCTGTCGACGAAGGTGTCCCGGTTGACCGTCATGTAGGGGTTCTTCCAGATGGGGCAGAGTACGCGGGCCGGTGCGGCGCGCGCCGGGGACGCGACCTCGGCGCGCGCCTGCTCGACGGCTCCGATCAAGGCCTTCCCCGGCTCGTCGGCGCCGGCAAGCGCCGCGACATCGGCGATCATCTTCAGGCACCCCTCGATCGTCCTGGGAAAGGTCACGAACACCCGCAGGCCGGCCTCTTCGAGCGCCGCGATCTGTTGCCTGCGGTTTTCCTCGACATTGGCGATCACCAGATCGGGCGCAAGCTCCACGATCGTCTTCAGCGCGATGTTCTTGGTGCCCCCCACGCGGGTCCGGGTGCGCACCTGCTCCGCGGGGTGGACGCAGTATATTGTGACCCCCACGACGCGTTCGCCCGCGCCCAGCGCGAAGAGGGTTTCGGTAATGCTGGGAACCAGCGACACGATCCTCTCGGCCGGCCGCTCGAGCTCGACCACGCGTTCGAGGTCGTCCGTTCTTCGGATCATGGCATCACATCCCGAGGCGCAGGCCGGCGCGCCAGTTTCTCCCGAGGGCGGGATAGCCCAGAACCTCCATGTATCGCCGGTCGGCGACGTTGCGCACCGCGATGAACAGGGAGGCCGACTCCGCCAGGCGGAAGCGGGCCAGCAGGTTGACGATGCCGTAACCGGGGTTGTGCGGCACGTTCAGCATGAAGTACTCCACGTCGGCGCGCTTCCCCACGAAGATGCCGCCGGCCTCCAGGGTCCAGCGGCCGGGCTTCCAGCGCAGGTCGGCATAACCGGAATGCCGCGGCCGCCGCATCAGCTGCCTTCCGGCCGCATACGCCGGGTCGTCGGGCGAAACCGCGGCGAGCACTTTCGTTTCCAGGTACGTGTAGCCGGCGTCGAACTCCCAGCGCCGGGCGGGCGCGGCGCGCACGAGCACTTCCGCTCCGCGGGCCATGCTGCGGCCCACGTTGAAGAAGGTCCCGCTGAACGTGGTGTAGTCGGTGACGGCAAAGCCGATCTGGTCGCGGTAGCGGCTGCTGAACCAGGTCAGCTCGAGCATGCCCGCCTGGCGGCCGAAATGCTGCTCCAGCCCGGCGTCGCAACTGACGGCTCTCTCGGGCAGCAGGTTCGGGTTGCCGGGGAAGTAGGGCGAGCTGCTGAAAGATTGCATCAGGCTGGGCTCCTTGATCCCCTGGCCGCAGCTCGCGCGGATCTTGGTGAGCCCCCAGAACTCCTGCGGCGCCGGGCGGTGCAGGTGCACGGCCAGGGAGGCGCGCGGCGCGGCGGCGAAACCGAAGCTGTCGTTCTGTTCCAGCCGCACCCCGCCGGCGGCGAACACCCGGCTGCCCAGTGCCGCCTCGTCCTGGAAGTAGACCGCGTAGTTGTTGCGCCGTGCCCGTGCGGGCCGCGCGCGCGGATCCCCGATCGTGCCCGATTCGTGCTCGTAGGCCGCTCCGGCCGTGAACAAGTGACCGCCGGGGAGTATGAGCGTGTTCTGGTACTCGAGGGTCTGCCGGCGCGTCGCGTTGAGAAACTGATAGGCATACGCGGTATACGGGAAAGGAGACACGCGCCCCTGGTAGCTCGCGACGAAGGGTCCGGAGTCGCTCGGGTTCTCGGAGAACCGGCGCGCGTCGTACACCGTGTAGGAAACCTTCTGGCTCCAGGAGGTCGACACCTGCTGCGAGAACGCCAGCCCGCCCGCAAGGTTCCTGTGGCGGTAGTATTCGTCCGCATCCGGCGGGATGAAGGCCCACGGGCCGGGCACGCCGGCGCGGCCCGCCTCGCTGCGCACGACCGCGCGCAGCTCGCTGCCGGCAAAGGGACGGAACCCGGCGTTCACGGATGCGGTCGCGTTGTGGAAGGATCCGTTCGGCACGTTGTTGTCGGTGTCCATGCGGGAAAAGGAAGCCATGTAGTCCAAGCGCCTGCTGCTTCCCTCCAGGCCCGCCGCGAAGCGCGTGCTCGAATAACTGCCGCCTTCCAGGGCGAGCGCGGGCTTGGGGTTCAGACCTTCGCTCGTGCCCCGGCGCGTGAAGATCTGGACCGTGCCCGCCATGGCGTCCGAGCCGAAGAGCGCGCTTTGCGGCCCGCGCACGATTTCGACGCGCTCGATCCCCGACGCCGCAAGATCGGCGAAGTTGTACGCGCCGCCCGGATCATTGAGCGGAATGCCGTCGAGCAGAACCTTGGTGTAATCCGAGTTGCCGCCGCGCACGAAGAGCGTCGCCACCTGGCCGGGAGCGCCGTTCTGCATGACCGTGATGCCGGCGACGCGCCGCAGGCCGTCGGCGACCGCGGCCTGCGCCTGCGCATCCCAGTAGCTGCGCGCGAGCACGGTGACGCTGCCGCCGATCTGGGTCAGCGGGGCTTCCGAGCGCGTCGCGGTGACGACGATCTGATCGCGGATGTGCGGAAGCTCGAGGGTCAGGGTGACCGGGGGGGTCGAGGCCGAAACCTCCAGGCGGTAATCGGCCAGGGGCGCGAATCCCGCCAGGCGCGCTTCCAGGGTGTAGCTGCCTTCAGGCAATTCCCCGGAAAACTCGCCGCGGGCGTTGGTCAGCAGCGCGGCGGCTTCGCGCCCGTCGGATCGGCGGATGCGCACGAGCACGCGCGGCAGCGCTGCGCCGCTCGGGTCGAGGACCACGCCGCGGAAGGCGCGTATGACCGGCGCCGCCTCCTGCGCCGCAGCGGCGCTCTGGGGCGCGCCCGCGCGCGCCGCGAGAACGATCAGGGTCAGGAGCAACAAACGATGAACGGACATGCTTTCCATCCTTTCCTCTCCGGGGTCTCGGCCCCGGGAAATCACGATTGGCCGGATTCGTCCATGACCGGCAGCACTTCCGGCACGCCGCTGGGCAGCGGCCGCACGAGAAAGTCCAGCCCGAAGAGCTTGCGCAGGTTGTCGCGCGTCAGGACCTCGGCCACGCTCCCCTGCCGCCGTATCCGGCCTTCTTTCATGAGCACGATGCGGTCGCAGAATGCGGCCAGCAGGTTGATCTCGTGCGAGACCGCGGCCGTGGCCAGGCGCCTTTCCCGGGTCAGTTGCCGGATCAGGCGCATCAGTTCGACCTGGAAGTTGATGTCCAAATTGGCCGTGAACTCGTCGAGCAGCAGGATTTCAGGCTGCTGCGCCAGGGCGCGCGCCAGCAGCAGGCGCTGTTTTTCACCGCCCGAGATCTCCGCGACGCGCGCGTGGAGATAGTCGCCGAGGCGCGTCATCTCGAGCGCCTCGCGCACGACGGCCTCGTCGGCGGCGGTCTCGAAGCCCAGGCGCGGCAAGTGCGGCGTCCTCCCCTGCATGGCGAACTGGAACACGGTGTGAAACGGGCTGCCGCCGCCGTTTTGCGGCACCATGGCGATACGGCGCGCGATCTCGCGGCGCGACAGCGCGCTCAGGGGCACGCTGCCGTTCAAGAGCACCTGTCCCGACGCCGGCGCCAGGATGCCGTCGAGCAGCCGCAACAGGGTGGTCTTGCCCGAGCCGTTGGGGCCGACGATGCCCGTGATCGTGCCCGGCGCTAGGCTGAGGCAGATGTCTTTCAGCTCGAGCGCGGCATAGGAAAAGCCGACGTTCCTGGCTTCGAGCGCCGCGCCCGCGGCATGCGGCGGCATCATGGGTACCTCCTGCGATACAAGAGATAGATGAAGAGCGGCGCACCGCAGATCGCGGTGATGACGCCCACGGGAAGCTCCACCGGAGCGAGCACGGTGCGTGCCACCGTGTCGGCGCCCAGCGTGAAGATCGCCCCGAACACCAGCACGGCCGGCAGTAGGATGCGGTTGTCGCTGCCGAAGAGCATGCGGCCCAGGTGCGGGCAGATGAGACCGATGTAGGCGATGGGGCCGCTGACCGAGACCACGGCACCGGTGATGAGCGAGGCGACGAGGTAGACGGCGGCTTTGACGCGCCGCACCTCGACCCCGAGGATCAGGGCGTCTTCCTCCCCCGCGGAGAGAAGATTCAGGCTCTGACCGTGGCCGTACAGGATCAGGAACCCGCCGAACACGACCGCGGCCACGAGATAGATCGAGGCGTCCACGGGACGGCTGAGGTCGCCGATCAGCCAGTAGAAGATGCCGCGCAGGTCGGCCTGGTCGGTTCCCGTCAGCAGGAAAACATTGACCGAGGAAAGAAACGAGGCCAGCACGACGCCGGCCAGGAGCAGCCGCTGCGATCCCTCTCCTGCCTGTCTTCCCGCACCCCCTACGACGTACACGGCCGCCACCGTCATGACCGCTCCCAGAAACGCGGCCAGCGGCCGCCCGTAGATCCCCGCCCCGCTCGCCGCGAGGCTGCCCGAGGACGCCGCCAGGATCGAATAGATGATCGTGCCCATCGACGCGCCCGTCGACACGCCCAGCACGTAGGGATCGGCGAGCGGGTTGCGCAGCAGGCATTGAAACGCGGTTCCGGCCACAGCCAGCGCCGCGCCCACCAGCGACCCCAGCAGGATGCGCGGCAGGCGAACCGAGAAAAGGATCACCTCCGCCGGTGTGCCGCCGCCGCCGTGCAGCAGGCGGTGCCATAACAGGCCGGCCGATCGCCCGGGCCCGATGGGCACGCTGCCGATGTTGAGCGACAGCAGCACGAGCAGCAGCCAGAGCCCGAGCATGGCCAGGCTGACAGCCGCTACCCGCCGGTGCGACAGCCTCCTCATGGGAATCTCTCCGGATAGAGCTTCTTGGCCAGCTCCTCGACCCCTTCGACGAAGCGCGGCGAGGGATGCTGCAGCACCTCGCTCAGAATGTAAACGCGTCCGCTCTCGACCGCCCTCAGTCGTTGCCATCCCGGCAGGCGCTTCAGATCCGGGAACGGCCGGCCTTCGTGCCGTACCGTCAGGATCACGTCCGGATCCTGCGCCAGTACCTGCTCCAGGCTG
>Ga0129301_1001063_pt1 | contig 14190 bp, 8 predicted proteins | sample ConPoolayeHmetaG_FD_94489 | JGI IMG/M metagenome (GOLD analysis project Ga0129301, IMG submission 94489) | Hot spring microbial mat communities from California, USA to study Microbial Dark Matter (Phase II) - Cone Pool mat layer H metaG ...
GCGACGCTGTGCGTGATGGCGCTGGTGCAGCGGCAATGGATCACGCACGAGCGCCTGACCTTCCCCCTGGCCCAGGTTCCCCTGGAGCTGGTGCAGGAGCCGGGGCGGGGCTCGTCGCGGGTGGCCGGGCAGATCCCCCTGGCCTCGGCGTTGGGGGTGGGCGTGCTCATCGGGGTGGCGGTGAACACGCTGAGCACTCTGTCGCAGAAGGTGCCGGCTTTCCCGCAGATATCGCTGTTCATCTACGATCTCATCCCGTGGCAGAGGGTGGGGCCGCTGGCCGGCCTGGGTGGGCTGACGCTGGTGTTCTGGCCGTGGATGATCGGGCTCGCCTACCTGATCCCGGCCGACCTATCGTTCTCGCTGTGGGCCTTCACCATCATCCGGCTGCTGCTTACAGTGGCGGCGATCGCGGCCGGCGCCACGCCGCAGCGGCCCGAGGACTGGTACGGCTCCTCCTTCCCCGCGCCGGTCTTCCAGGGCACGGGGGCCGTGCTGGCGCTGGCAGGGTGGGTGTTGTGGGTAGGGCGGAGGCACCTCGGGCGTGCGATGCGAATAGCCTTCGGCCGTCACGCCGCCGGAGAGGATGCCCGGGAGCCGATGGGCTACCGCGCGGCGCTGTTCGGTCTCGTGCTCTCGACGGTCTACCTGGTCTACTTCCTGTGGCTGAGCGGGACGCGGGTGAGCGTGGGGATCATCCTGGTGCTGATGACGATCGGCTACTTCACGGTGTGGGCACGGCTGCGAGCCGAGAACGGGATGGCCTTCATCTGCTACCCCTGCGACATTGACCACGCGCTCGGGGTGCTTGCCGGCAACTCGGCCTTTCGGCCGGCGGACACGGTGGCGATGATCACGCTCCGCTGGGTCTACCGACCGGGGTTCAGCAACTCCTTCGAGATCTTCCCCGGGAGCGCGCTGGAGGCGTTCAAGATCGCGGACGCGGCGAACCTCGAGGCGCGGCGGCTGACCCGCTGGATGGTGGTGGTGTTCGCGATCGGGTGGGTGCTGGCGGCGGCGGTGGTGCTGACGGGCATCTACCGGCACGGGTGGTTCGCGCTGGCGGTGAGCCGGGGGGGATGGCTGGGCCCGATGGCGATAGGGGACGGCAACCTGATCGTCTCCCGGCTGACGCCCAGCAGCCCTGAGCCGGGCGCGATCGTGGGGGTGCTGGCGGGGGCCGCGGTGACCGTGGCGCTCGGGCTGCTGCGGCTGCGCTTCTGGTGGTGGCCGCTGCACCCGGTGGGGTACCTGGCCTCCAACACGTGGGGGGCGCAATGGTGGTTCATCCCCTTCTTCATCGGTTGGCTGGGCAAGGTGTTGGTGACTCGCTACGGCGGCCTCCGGCTGTACCGGCGGACGGTGCCCTTCGTGGTGGGGCTGATCGTGGGCGATCTGTTGAACGGCGGGCTGTGGGCGCTGGTCGCGGTGGCGGCGAGGGGGGCGATCTAGCCGCAGGGCTCGCGGCGAGGCGAGGTGTCACGGGTATGGCGGAGCCGAGGAGCCGGCGCGCGGTATGCATGCTGGTGTACAACAACATGGTGCACGATGCGCGCGTGCGCAGGGAGGCGAGGACGCTCGCGGAGGCCGGGTACGAGGTGACGGTGATCGCCATCCATGATCCCGGGCGGACCCCCCGCGAGGAGGTGGTGCACGGGTTCCGCATTGTGCGTCTCAGCCGGTCCATCCTGGGCATCGGCCGCCAGGAGATGGCGGGGGCGCTGCGGCGACGCCGGAGCCGCGGGGTCGGCGGCCCAGGCCCGCCGGGCGGGCTGCCGCGCCCGGAGAGCCGACTCGAGCGGGCGGCGCGGTTGCTGCTCTTCCCGCTGCGGCGGGTGCTGGTCTTCCTGCGGTTCGTGCGGCGGGCGGTGGCGACGCGGGCCGACGCCTACCACGCGCACGACCTGAACGTGTTGCTCATGGCGTGGGCGGCTAGCCGTCTGCGCCGCGTCCCGCTGGTGTACGACACCCACGAGGTGGCGACCGATCGCGCGCGGATGACGCTGCGCTGGTGGGCCTGTCTGCTGGAGCGCGCGCTGATCCATCGCGCCGACCGGGTGATCTGTACGACGCAGCTCCGCGCAGAGTACACGCAGCGTCGCTATGGGATCGCGCCGCCGACGGTCCTGCGCAACCTGCCCGCCTATGTGGAGCCGCAGCCGTCGGGGCTTCTTCAGGAGCGCCTGGGCCTGCCGCGGGAGACCAGGGTTGTCCTCTACCAGGGGGGCATCCAGCCGGAGCGAGGGCTGGAGCAGCTTGTGGAGGCGGCGCCCGCGATCGGGGAGGCGACGGTCGTGCTGCTGGGGAGCGGTCGGCTGAAGCCGGCCCTGGCGCGGCGGGTGGCGGCGAGGGGGCTCGGACAGAAGGTGCGCTTCCACGACGCGGTGCCGGTGGAGGAGCTCCCCTCGTGGACGGCCTGCGCCTATGTGGGCCTGCAGATTCTCCAGAACACCTGCTTCAACCACTACTCGTCGCTGTCGAACAAGCTGCTGGAGTACCTGATGGCGGGGGTGCCGGTGGTGGCGAGCGATCTGCCGGAGATGCGTCGGGTGATCGAGGACACGGGCGCGGGGGTGCTGGTGGACGCCTCAGACCCGGGCCAGATCGCGGAGGCGGTGAACCGGCTGTTGGGGGACGAGCGGATGCGGGAGGAGATGGCGGAGCGGGCGCGGCTGGCCCGCCGACGCTACTGCTGGGAGGTCGAACAGGGGACGCTCGTCGAGCTGTACGCGGGGCTGTTCGCGGAGCGGGCGAGCTGACAGCAGGCGCTTGCGGGCCGGAGGGTGCTCCAGAGCGCTAGGGGGCGGCGGGCCGGCGCCTGATCTTGTAGGCCACGTCCGAGGTGAGCCCCGCGGGCGTGGTGATGACCAGGGTCCCGTCGGCGGAGGTGGAGGAGACTACGTCGGTGACAGCTCCGGCGCGGGTGTCCCACTGCTCGATGTCGTAGTCGCCAGGGGTGATGCCTCTGAGCTCGATCTCGGCCGCCCCGCAGGGCGCGGGCGAAACGCCGTGGGCGAGGTTCCACCAGGTGTTCTCGCGGTTCTGCACCCACAGCAGCGCGGAGGTCTCGTTCGCCAGCCCCAACACCCGCAGGTTCGGCACGGTGATGTAGTTCGTGAGCCGGTAGGAGACGAGGAACCAGTCCGTGCCGGTGTTCTCAACGAGGATGGTGTGGGCGCCGGCGGGGACGTCGATGGCGTAGGCGCCGTCGTACTGGTGCATCGTCTCGTGGTCATCGGGGAGCTCGTCGGGGAACTCGGCGGCTAGCGCCTGAGAGCCGTTGAGGTAGATCCTCAGTGCGGCGCCGCCCCAGCCGGAGACGCCGTGGACAATGACCTCGAAGGTCCCGTCGCCGGGATAGGTTACCTGGAAGGTCGCCGGGTTGTGCTTGTTGGGGTGGTTGACGAGCCCGTGCTGAACCCGGCTGAGGAGCTCGAGGTTGGTGACGCTGCCGTCGTTGTCCACGGTGTACTCGTGGGGCTGGTTGCAGGGCGCGCGGTCCTGCCAGCTCTCACAGGTGGGCTCGATGGTCAGCGAGGGGTAGGAACTCGGCTCCTGCGCGGGGAGGAAGCGCAGCGGGCCGATGTGGGCCGGCTGATGATCCTCCCCGGGCCAGTCCACCCCGTCGGCGAAGGCGGCAAGGGCGGCGAAGCGGGGGTAGAGGTTGCGGGGGTGGACGTAGCTGTCCCACCACCACAGCATCGCCGTTCCCGCGTCGCCAGACAGCATCGCCGACCACAGGCCGTTGTGGAGGTGCAGCCCCTGGGGGTCGGAGGTGTTGCCCTCCCCGAAGACGTCGGTGCCGAACTCGCCGAAGAAGTGGGGCTTGCCGTACGCGGCGGCCTTGTCGGCGCTGTAGCGGGAGATGGTGCTGGCGACATCAGCCGAGCCGTAGTTGTGCGACTGGACGAAGTCCATCTCGGGCAGGCCGTCCACCGCGGGGTCGCCCTCGGTGCGCGCGAAGCTGGTGGTGATGAGGTGGTCCCAGGGGTCCAGCTCACGCAGGTAGCGGGCCATCTCGGCGTGCCAGGCGGCGACCGCGGCCGAGTCATAGGCGGTGACGATGTCCACCTCGTTCCAGAACTCCCAGGCCAGCACTGCGGGGGAGTGGCCCCAGCGCGCCACAAGGTAGCGAAGCCGCTGGCGGAAGAGCCGCTTCGCCTCCTCGTGGGTGAAGAACTCGCGAGGGTGCTGGCAAGGGCCGCCGTTGGCCGCGTTGTAGGGGCTCAGGTGCCAGTTGCCGTAGATCCCCTGGGCGTCGAGGGAGTTGAAGGAGTCAATGCACATCAACACCTTGATGCCCAGGCGCTCGGCGAGGTCCAGCAGGTAGTCTATGCGCCAGGCCGCCTCCTGACTGTAGCGCCCCAGGCCGTTGCCTGGGCCGGCGCCGGCGCGGTTCTCCAGCCCCAGGGGGTTCCACTCGTTCACGAGCCACAGCCGGATGTAGTTGCCGCCGTGCTCCGCCAGCGCGCCCATCCACGCGTCGTAGTCATAGGTGCCCTGCGCCCTGGGCCAGCACATGTTGAGGCCGATGGGGAAGTAGGGAGCGCCGGAGTCGAACTCGAAGTACCGCGGCGCGCGGGCGCTGCGCCTGATGAAGCCCGGGTGGGGGGATTCTGTGACCGTGAACGACCCCGAGCCGAGCTCCCGCGTCCCGCGGGGATCGCTGGTCACCACGCGGTAGGTGTACACGCCCGGGTCCTCGTTCGGCGAGAAGCGGACCCTGAATAGGCCCGGGCCGGCCCGCGTCAGGACCTCCTCGCCCCACTGGCCGCGGGAGCGCTCATAGGGTGTGTGGTAGAAGCCTGGCACGAGGATGACGGCGCCGGAGGGCGTGCGGAACTCCGCGACCAGGTCAACTTGCGCGGGGTCGAAGGGGTTGTCGTAGGGCCAGCCGAGGCCCAGGGCGCGGGTGACGAACACCGCCATCTGGTCTCGCGAGCAGAGGCGCTCCGGGTGGTAGCGCCCGTCGTCGTAGCCGCCTGCCACCCCGGCCTCCGCGATGTACTCGACATGCTTGTAGCACCACGACCAGGAACCGGTGGGCGTCACGTCGGCGAAGGTGATTGCGGTGGGCTCGTAGTCGGCGAGGCCTGCCTCGCCGGTCGGCCTCGCCATGGCGCGGGCGACGAAGACCGCCATCTGCCCGCGGTCCACGGCGAGGGTCGGCCGATAGGTGGCGTCGTCGTATCCCCGCACGATGTCCATCGCGGCCGCGTACTCGATGTACCGGAACGCCCAGTGGTCAGGGGACACGTCCCGGAAAGTGGGCTCGCCGGTCGCCTCCGGCACTCCAGCGTCCCCTCCGGCAAGGCCGCGGGCGATGAAGACCGCCATCTGGTCGCGGGAGACCACGACGGTGGGGCGGTAGGTGCCGTCGGGGAAGCCGGCGACGAGGCCGGCGGCGGTGCAAGCAGCGACCTCGCCGAACGCCCAGTGGTCCCAGGGGACGTCGCCGAAGGTGGTGTAGTAGCCGGTGACGGTCAGCTCCAGTGTCTCGTAGCGGCCGAGCACCTCGGCGCTCTGCTCCACCGCCGCAGCGGCTGCACTCAGCCCGACCGGCGCGCACGACACCGCGATCAGCCACGCCAGGACGCGACCGCTCGTGCCCATCGCACACACCTCCTTCGGCCGGTCGGTCATCCAGCACTGGGAGCTTACCCAGCGCCGGCGTCGCGAGCCGACTCGCCTCGGGCCAGCGAGGCGAGGCCGCCGAAGCCTCGCCTCGCAGCTTCCATCCCTCCGACCGGGCTTCCTGTCGGCTCAGGTCTCCGCGCCCGCTGGTGGAACTTCCCGGGGGGAGCGCCACTCTAACCGAGGGACGGGAGGGACGGGGATGGAATGCTATGTGGCAGGGAGGAATCTGCGATGCAGCGCCTGATCGCCTGGACCGTGGTGTGGCTGGTCTGTGTAGGGCTGCTGGCCGCGGGGGCCGAGCCGAGGGTGGCCGTGACGGGCTCCTGGCCCCGGGAGGACATCAGCCTTACCATCTACGGCCCCTCTGTGACGTTGGTGCAGGAGCGCCGGTCGCTGGGGCTCAACCAGGGCGTCAACGAGTTTCGGATGAGCTGGGCGGGAGTCACTGTGGACCGGAGCTCGGTCGGGCTGAACTCCCCCGACCTGACCATCAGGGACGCGGTGTGGCTGGACAGTGACCCGAACACGGTGATCTGGCGCCTGGACGCGAGACGGGCCGGCGCCTATCCGGTGTCGGTGTTCTACCACGTTGCCGGCCTCTCGTGGGAGGCCGACCACACCCTCACGGTGGATGACTCAGAGCAGCGGCTCGCGCTGCGAAGCTGGGCCGCGATCGCCAACCGCAGCGGCGAGAGCTATCAAGACGCGGAGGTCAGGCTCGCCCTGGGGGACATCCAGTTGCTGCCCGGGCCCTGGGGCCCAGCAGGCCCTCCGGGCCCTCGGCCGGCAGTTGGGGCAGACCGGGCGATGGCGCGGGCCGAGGCGGGAGTGGCTGAGTTCTACCGCGAGGGCTCGGCCGACTACACCTTCTACACTCTCGCCCGGAGGGAGAGCCTGGAGAGCGGGGAGATCCGGCGGGTCGAGCTGGCGAACCGAAGCGGGATCCCGGTTCGCAAGGTCTTCGTCCACGACGAGCGGGAGCACGGCTCCGCGGTGGCCCTCCAATACTGGTTCGAGAACCAGCGCGAGCACGAGCTGGGCCCACTGCCGCCCGGCATCGCCCGCGTCTATCGGCAGGACGGGCAGGGGCGCCTGACCCTCCTGGGCGAGGACCGGCTTGCACACACCGCGATGGGCGAGATGGCCAAAGTCCACCTGGGCGCCGCCCGCAACCTGCTGGTGGAGGTGGTGCAGACCGCTTACCAGAGGGCTGACGAGACCTTCGACCGGGAGACCGGCCGGCTGGCGAGCTTCGTCGAGAGGGCGGAGTGGACTATCACCATCAGGAACCGCCGGGAGGAGAGCTCAGAGGTGATCCTGCGCCAGTACCTGCCCTCCCCGGACGCCGAGGTGCTGGACAGCACGCCACAGGCCAAGCGGCCGCGCGCGGACCAGCTCGAATGGGAGCTGAAGGTGGGCGCCGGCGAGACCCAGCGAGTGGTCTTCCGCACTAGCCGGAAAGTGTATCAGCGCTAGCAGATCAGAGCCGCCGGACGGCTGGCTATCCTGCGGCGCGGCCTTCGGCGCCGGCAAGTCCCGGCGCCCAGCGGCCGTGCGCCCTCTATGCCCGCTCAATCTCCCTCCGGGCGATCTCGACGGCTCTGCGGGGTTTCTCCAGGTTGCCGTGGACGGTGTAGACGTCCCTGATGACGAACTCCACGAAGGCGCCCCGCGCCGCCTCCAGCGACTCCCGTATGTGCGCCGCCCACGCCTCCTCGTCCAGCTCGACATCCACCCCCAGGAAGTTGGGGTCGGGCTTGCGCGAGAACACGATGTCGGTGCCCTGCAGCGCCTCGCCCATGAACCGCTGGTCGCACCAGCGGGAGATCGAGACCTTCTTCAGGTGGGGCAGCCGGCGGATGTCCTCCCAGAAGGGATGCGCGGGCTCGCAGCACCCGTAGTAGAGCAGCCCCATCGGCTCGCACACATCCCGGTAGTACGGGAAGCAGAACTCGTTGAACATCATCGGCGAGACCCCCACGGTCTCCTGGCTGTTGGCGCAGCCCCACATGTCGCACAGCCGGGCGGCCGGGCCCGCATACCCGGGTGCGGGCAGCTTCGTGGTGAAGTTGAGGCTGGAGCCGAAGCTCTCCTGGTTGCCGTTGTTGACCCGCAGCAGTCCCTCCGCCTCCGCCCACCTCATCACCGATAGGCAGTTGTCCCGCAGCAGACCCATCAGCTGGTGCAGTTCCTCCGGGCTATCGTGCATGGCGACGAAGAACGCCTCCATGCCCATGAGCTGGATCACCGTGTGGGTCAGCATGGTCCGCCCGAAGGCGCCCGTGCGGATCTCGACGGGTAGCGCCCCGCCCAGCAGCTCCTCCAGGAACGCCTTCCACAGCATCGTTCGCTGGCGGTCCACGCGGCACACCGGCGGCCGCAGCAGGCCCAGATCTTCCTTCAGGTTCCTGATTGGATGGAGGAAGCGGTAGCCCGTCTCGATGCCCTGCTGGTCCTTGACGGACTCAGTCGGGATGGTCACTCCCAGCTCATCAACCTCGACGAACCAGCCGATATCAAAGGTGTCCGGCACCACCTTGTCGTCATCTATCAGCTCGTGCTCGCGAATGGGCCGCAGCAGTTGCCGTTCGATGCGCCGGGCCGTCTCGCTGGTGCAGCGCAGCACGCTCTCGGGCATGAAGTCGCGGTCGAAGGTCCACGTCTCGACCACCACCGGCGGCCGGGCGCCGGCCCGGCCGTCGTTCAGGTCGTACCACATCCGCTTGCGCTCCGCCATCACCGGCAGCGCCGCGTACTCGGCCTGCCTGTTCGCCAGCTCCCGGAGGTAGCTCCTCTCCTCGGCCGTGACATGCCATTCCATTGTCGGGTGCGCCTCCTGGTCTCGAATCCCGAGCGTGTGCGCCTGCCGCGGTCGGTCGGCGGCAGCGACTCGTCCTGCGCGCAGATCTTCGTGTGACGGCCCCGCTATTCCAGGCAACCTGGGAGGTATCCTCGGCCCACGTGAGTCCGACAGGAGGGTCCACGTCGGCGCCCGCCCGGGCCGCGGGCGCCGGGGCGCGAGGCTGGTCTTCAGGGGGAACCTGGAGGGCGTCCCGCGGCTGACGCAGGGGAAAATCAAGAACGTTGGTAGCCCCGGCGGGATTCGAACCCGCGATCTCGTGGCTGAGAACCACGTATCCTAGGCCGCTAGACGACGGGGCCACCTAGCCGCATGTGGCTGCGGGGCTAGGACTCGAACCTAGAACTTCCTGATCCAGAGTCAGGCGTGCTGCCAATTGCACCACCCCGCAGGGCCACCGGGAGGAGTCTACCAGAGGTGCGCCGGACCTGTCAAGCCCAGGTCCGACAGAGAAGCGTTTGCCTGGGGGAGGCTACCAGATGAGGCGGCAGTGCTCCGCAAACACCGGGCTGGCGTCGAGGTAGATGCGCACCAGGTTCATGAGGTCGGCGTAGGTACGGAAGAACTCGGAGAGCTTCTCGAAGAGATCGGCCTCGCGAAGGCCGGCGTCGCGGCCGATCTCGGCCGCCCGTCCGTAGGCGCGTCGGCCGGCCTCCTCGTAGTAGTCGCCCGGGTCGCGGAAGGGGACGAGGAGCTCCCCGAGCTGCATCATGACCGAGTCCTTGCGGCGCCAGTCGCGCCGGATGCGCTCGAGGCTCTCGGGGAACAGCCCGAGCATGAAGAGGGTGTAGTCACCGATGTGGCGTTGGAGGGTGAGGGCGTGGAGGTCGGCGGAGACGCCTGGGGCCTGGCCGGAGATGAGCATCTCGGCGACGTCGGCGAGGGGCCGGCCGCGGGCGTCGCGGAGCCTGTGGAGCTGGTCCATGCGCAGGAAGCGGGTGAGCAGGTCCTCCGAGAGGTAGCCCTGCAGGCGCGCGTCGCGGGCGCGCTCGGCGGGGAAGGTGCCGTGCTGGAAGGCCCACGCCGTCGCCTGGCGGAAGAGCGTTCTCAGCGGGTGGTGTTCGGAGATCTCGGCACTCACGAGAGCAGCCCTCCTCTCGCGTGTATCACCCGATAGATACCCTGGGTGGCGGGGTCACCCAAACCGGCCTGAGGGCAGGAGTCGCCTCCCCGGCGGGGGCGGCGCCCCGGGGGCGGGCGCCGCGGGGTTCGCCGCCTAGGCCGCCGCCATGAGCTTGCGGATGCTGCGCCCGATCTTCCGCTTGGCCCGCTGGAGGGCGTTGTCCACGGACTTCACGCGTCGGCGGAGCTCCTGCGCGATCTCCTGGTAGGACTTCCCCTCAAGGTGCCCGCGGAGGACGGCCGACTCGAGGTCGCTGAGGTCCCGCTTGATGCGATGGCGCAGGTCGTCGGAGAACTGCTGGGTGATGACCAGATGCTCGGGGTCGGCCTTGTCGGACTCGGCGAGGGTATCGAGCAGAGTGCGGTCGGAGTCGGAGTCGAAGAGACTGGCGTGGAGGGAGACGTAGGAGTTGAGGGGGATGTGCTTCTGGCGGGTTGCGGCCTTGATGGCGGTGAAGATCTGGCGGCTGATGCAGAGCTCGGCGAAGGCCCGGAAGGGCAGGAGCTTATCGTTGCGGAAGTCGCGGATGGCCTTGAAGAGGCCGATCATGCCCTCCTGCACGATATCGTCGTGATCGGCCCCGATGAGGAAGTACGAGCGGGCCTTACCCTCGACGATGCTCTTGTACTTCGTCAGCAGATGCTCCGTGGCCCGGACGCTTCCCCCTTTTGCGTAGCGGACCACTTCCTCGTCCAGCATGCCGTGGAAACTCGTCACACCGTCCTGCATGCCACCGTCAGGCATTGCTGCCGCCTCCACCTTGGTTAGTCGAAACAGCTAGGGGTTGACAGTCGGCGCTGCGCTGTCGGTCTCGCGTCGTGTCCCTCGGCGGCCTCCTGATCCGGTCGGTCTCGTGCCTCCTGGGAGAGCCCTGGGCCCCCCAGCACAATCCGGGCCCGCGTCGCCACCGGCCCGGACACCGGTCATTATAGGTGAACCCGCGGGCCGAGTCAATAGCCCCGGGCCCCCCTTGCGCCCGGAAATGCGCGGCCGGGCTGTGTTCCCGCCACTCCCGCCGGGCCGGGCCAGCCGGCCGGGCGCTCGCTCGCCAGGGCTCAGCGCCGCCGCCACGTCGTGCCCTCCGGGCGGTCCTCGAGGACGATCCCCAGCTGCGCCAGCCGGGACCGCACCTCGTCCGCAAGGCTGTACTGGCCGATCTGGCGAGCCCTGCCCCGCACCTCGATGAGCAGCTCGATGAGGTCGCTGGCCAGGCCGTGCTCGACCGGGCTGGGGGCGAGGCTGAGTCCGAGGACCTCCGCCAGGCCCACCAGCGTCTGGCGAGCCGCGGCGAGCCGTGCCCGGCCGGCCTCGGAGGGCGAGAAGCTGGCGCTGGCCGCCGCGCCAAGGCGGTTGACCGCGCCCACCAAACCGTGGAGGGCGGCCAGGGCGCGGGGGGTCGAGAAGTCGTCGTCCATGGCTTCATGGAACTCGCGCTCCGCGGTGCGCGTCGCCTCCTCAAGTTCCGCAAGATCCGTGCCCGCGGGCTTGACGGGGGAGCCCAGCAGCCGATCGAGGGTCTGACGGCCGATGCGGAGGCGCTCGAGGGCGGCCTGGGCGGCCTCGAGGGTGTCCTCGGTGAAGGGCAGGTCGCTGCCGTAGCGGGAGGCGATGTAGCAGTAGCGCAGCGCCGGCCCGCCCACGCGCGCGAGGGTCTCCCGGAGCCCGACCACGTTTCCGAGGGACTTGCTCATCTTCTCTTGGGGGGCGCCCTCGCCGGGGGTGATGTTGAGCATGCCGTTGTGGAGCCAGTACCGGGCGAAGGGGCGCCCTTCACTGGCCTGAGACTGGGCGATCTCGTTCTCGTGGTGGGGGAATATGAGGTCGGCGCCGCCGCCGTGGATGTCGAAGCCGAGGCCGAGGTATTTCATGCTCATCGCCGAGCACTCGATATGCCAGCCCGGCCGGCCGGGTCCCCAGGGGGAGTCCCAACTGGGCTCGCCGGGCTTGGCGGCCTTCCAGAGGAAGAAGTCCCGGGGGTCGCGCTTGCGGCGGTCGGCCTCGACGCGGGCGCCGGCGATCTGGGAGTCGAGGTCCCGGCGGGAGAGGCTCCCGTAGCCAGGGAAGCTGGGCACGTGAAAGCATACGTCGCCGTTCACCGGGTAGGCGTGTTGGGTCTCGACGAGTCGGGAGATGAGGGCGATGATCTCGGGGACATGCTCGCTCGCCCGGGGCGCGATAGTGGGCGGAAGGCAGGAGAGCTGGGCGAGCTCCTCCCAGTAGGCTTGCTCGTAGCCGCGGGCGAGCTCCCGCCAGTCGCGGCCCTCCCGCTGGGCGGCGGCAATGATCTTATCCTCGATGTCGGTGACGTTCATGACATACGTCACCTCGTAGCCGCGGTAGGCCAGCCACCGGCGGATGACGTCGAAGGCGACAGCGGAGCGGCCGTGGCCCACGTGCGCGGGGGCGTAGGCCGTGACCCCGCAGACGTACATGCCGACCTTGCCCGGGTCCCTGGGGACGAACTCCTCTTTGCGCCGCGTCAGAGTGTTGTAGATGTAGATCGCCATTGCTCTCCCCGCCGGTGTTGACCCCTCGTCCAACCTCGCCGCCGCGCCCGCCTAGTCTCGCCGCGCGGCTCCCGCGGCCGCCTGCAGGAGGCGCTCCAGCTCCTCGATCCGCCGCTCGAGCCGGCCAATCTCCCGGTCGAACCGCTCCTGGCACTGCTCGCAGGGGTCGTCCTGGGTGGCGCCGGAGATGGAGGCGGCGGCGATGCGGCGGCCCTGGTGGCGCACCAGCCGCGCGGGCACGCCGACCACCGTGCTGTCGGCCGGCACGTCCTTGAGGACCACGGAGCCGGCGCCGACGACGGCGTTGTCGCCCACGCTGATGGAGCCCAGGATGCTGGCGCCGACACCCACGACGACGCTGTTGCCCAGGGTGGGGTGGCGCTTGCCGGTCTCCTTGCCGGTGCCGCCCAGGGTGACACCCTGGTAGAGGGTGCAGTGGTCGCCGATCTCGCTGGTCTCGCCGATGACGGTGCCCATGCCGTGGTCAATGAAGAGGGCGCGGCCGATGCGGGCGGCCGGGTGGATCTCGATGCCGGTGAGCCAGCGGGCGAGCTGCGAGAGGAAGCGGGCGCTCAGTCGCAGGTGACGCCTCCAGAGCCAGTGGGCCGCGCGGTGGAGCACTATGGCGTGGAGGCCCGGGTAGCACAGGAGGACCTCAAGGCGGCTTCGCGCCGCGGGATCGCGCTTGAGGGCCGCCTCGACATCCGCCCGAATGCGCTCGAACATGCCTCTCTCGAATCAGGGGCGCCCGCGGGCATCGGCCGGCGCCCGCGAAGTCAGGTGATTCCAGTATATCGGCGCCCGCGCGGCGGTGTCAAGCGAGGTTGGCGTCGCCTCGTCGCGTCCACAGCCGACGGAGGGGAAGGACCCAGCGGCCAGGCCGACGAACCTGTCCCCGTTACCCAGGGCTAAGAGATGGCGCCCACCTATAAGGCACCGCGCGGCACCCAAGATGTGCTCCCCCCGGACTCGTGGCGCGCCCAGCGCGTGGAGGCCGCCTTCCGCGATCTGTGCCGGCGATGGGGCTATGGCGAGATCAGGACGCCGCTGTTCGAGGAGACGGAGCTGTTCGTCCACGGCACCGGCGAGGGCACCGAGATCGTAACCAAGCAGATGTACACCTTCCAGGACCGGGGCGGTCGCAGCCTGACCCTGCGCCCGGAGGGCACCCCCCCGGTGGTTCGCGCCTACCTCCAGCACGGCCTGGGCGCGCGCCAGGCGGTGCAGAAGCTCTTCTACATCGCCCCCATCTTCCGCTACGAGCGCCCGCAGGCGGGCCGCTATCGGCAGCACACGCAACTGGGCGTCGAGGTGCTGGGGGCCCCCGGGCCCGGCGTTGATGCAGAAGTGATCGCGCTGTTCCACGAGTTCGCCGCGCACCTGGGGGTCGAGGGCGCGGTGACGCATCTGAGCAGCATCGGGTGCGGGCGCTGTCGCCCTTCGCTGTCGGCGGCGCTGCGGGAGTTCTTCGCCCCGCACCTGGGGGAGCTGTGCGACTACTGCCGCACCCGGTATGAGGCCAATCCGCTGCGCATCCTGGACTGCAAGGTCCCGCGGGATGTCGAGCTGCGCCAGGGCGCGCCGAGCGCGCTGGAGCATCTGTGTGAGGAATGCCGGGTGCACCTGGCCGGCGTGCGGGCGGCGCTGGACGAGCTGGCCGTCCCCTACGAGGTTGACCCCACCATCGTCCGCGGGCTGGACTACTACATGCGCACTGCCTTCGAGGTGATCCACCCGGGCCTGGGCGCCAAGGACGTGCTCATGGGAGGCGGTCGCTACGACGGGCTGGTGGAGGCGCTGGGCGGCCCGGCGACGCCCGGGGTCGGCTTTGGCGCGGGGCTGGAACGCCTGCTGCTGGTGCTTGGGGGTGAGGAGGAGCCGCCGGGGCTGGACGTCTACGTGGCGGTGGCCTGTGAGGAGGCCCGGCGGCCCGCGCTGGTGCTGGCGATGGAGCTGAGGCGGGCGGGGCTGGCGGTGGAGCTGGACCACGCCGGGCGGAGCCTCAGGGCGCAGATGAGAGAGGCGGCGCGGGCGGGGGCGCGCTTTGCCGCGCTGCTAGGGGA
>Ga0129301_1001065_pt1 | contig 14177 bp, 10 predicted proteins | sample ConPoolayeHmetaG_FD_94489 | JGI IMG/M metagenome (GOLD analysis project Ga0129301, IMG submission 94489) | Hot spring microbial mat communities from California, USA to study Microbial Dark Matter (Phase II) - Cone Pool mat layer H metaG ...
CCTTCCCAGCCGGCGCAACAGGCTATCCTTCCAAATCACTCCGGCCCGAGCACGGAGCGGTTGCCCAGCCATCCTTCGGCGGCAAAGAACAGTGCCGCCAGCAGGATCAACCAGCGCCACAGGGCCTGCCCGCGTTCCTGCTCTTCCGGCGACAGGCTCTCGGCCGCTGCAGCCGCGGAGCTGTCGCCGCCCTGGTTCGATGCCCATCCCGCCGCCATTTCCTCGGGATCTCCCGCCGCCAGATCGGATTCCTCGGGAGCCGGATTCACGGCGACCTTGACGTTCAATCCCGCGCTGCGCAACTCGTAGAAGCCGGCCTTCTCGACGATCACCGCCCCGCTTTCCGCGGGCACGGGCAGGCGCCGGCGGTCGGGATCGAACACCGCCACGACCCGCCCCGGCTCGGGACTGCGCTTCAGCAGGCTGATGGCCGCCTCGTCGAGAATTCGCCCGGGATCGATGCTTTCCCCCACCTCGACCCAATAGCGCTCCGGGCGGTAGCGCTGCAGGTAACGCATCACCTGCTGCCAGAACGGCGCGTAGACGGCCTTCAAGGGAAGATCGTTGAAGGCATCGTCGGCCGAAAACGGCAGGACCACGACATGCCCCTCGCCGACTTCCGCGGCGATCACGGCCGGGTCCCCGTTGTCGAAGCGCGCCGGCACCTGGGCCTCGGGACCGGCCTTGAGCGCCACGTGGCGGTAGAATCTGGCACTCGAAAAGTTGCCCGACTGAGGCTCGCCGAAGGGCCGGAAGATCGGGTGATCCAGGCGGATGTCCGTCAGGAGGACGAAATCGCCGCTCGAGCGCCCCGCAGCGGCACCTGCGGCGCGTGCTTCCACCTGCACCGGCAGCCAGGTCGCGAAGGTCCGATTGAAGTCGGCGGCGGCACGCTCGCCGCTGACGATCACGGCCAGTCCGCCGCCGCCGCGGACAAACTCCTGGAGCTTGCGCTGCAGGGCGGCGCTTCCGCCCGGAATATCGTTCCATATGAGGACGCTGCCGGGCAGGGCGGCCAGGGACTCGGCTTCCCCCGGCGCGATGGTCGCCAGCTGGAAGGGCGACAGGCCGGGGACATTGAGAGCACGCGACAGAAAGAAGCTGGGCGCGCGCCCGGTCCTGCCGGAGCGCGCCTCCTCGACCGCCGTCACCGGCACCCGGCCGCGCACGTTCACCACCAGCGCAAAGCGGTTGTCGCGCGCAAAGCGATCGTCGCCGATTTCCAGAACAACGGTGTGCATGCCGGCCGCAAGGCCCTTCAACACGAAATCCTCGCGTTCCACCCGGGCGCGGCCGACCGAGACCGTCTTTTCCGCCGCCGCGCGCTCGTCCACGGACAGGCGCACCCGGACGTCGTTCCGATCCTCGGTCCCGAAGTTCACCAGCGAATAGCGGATCCTGAGTTCGCCCCCGGCTTCTACGCCCGCTTCCGCCGGCTGAACGTCGGCCGCAACGAGGTTGCTGCATTCGCCGCCGCCCACGCCGACCGGAACCAGCCTGATGTCCGGGGCCAGGCGGAAATCCTGCTCGTCGGAGGTCCAGCCGCTTTTCTGGAAGTCGGAAATCAGGTGGATGATGCGCCGGCCGCCCTTCGCCTCGTACGCGGCCTGCTGGGCGGCGCGCAGTCCCTGCGCGAAGCGCGTGCGGCGATCGCTCGGCCCCGGCAGGCCCGCCAGCGCATCCGGGATTGCCTGGGGGTCGGCAGTGAGCGGCACCAGGGTGAGCGCGCGGTCGGAAAAGAGCAGCAGGGCGATACGGTCGCCGGGCTGCAGGCCGCGCGCAATGCGCGCGGCGGCCTCCCTGGCCCTCTCCCAGCGGTCGCCGTAAGCCATGCTCATCGAATCGTCGAGCAGGATGACGTGGTTTTCCGCGATCCTTCCCGGCGCCAGCGCCGCGCCCGCTTTCTGCAGGTAGGGACGGGCGAACGCCAGGGCGATCACGAGCAGCACCAGGGCACGCAGCAGCAGCAGCAACAGATGGCGCAGCTTCTGATAGCGAATATACCTGCGGCTGATCCTCCTGAGAAACATCAGGCTCGGGAACTCGAACTTCCGCGCCCGTTCGCGCCGCACCAGGTGGAGCAGCAGCGGGGCGAGCACCGCAAGCGCCCCGAGAAAGAACGACGGGTTCAGGAAATTCATGCCGTTCCCTCTAGTACAATCTCTCGCGCCGCAGCAGGTAGGTGGCCAGCGCTCCGTCCAGCGGCTGCGACGTGTCGAGCAGCGCGTAATCGATGCGATCCCTGAGGCACTCCTTCTCGAACAAAGCCAGGTGATCGCGCACGATCCGGCGGTATTCCTGCCGCAGATACTCGGGGATCACGTGCATCTCCCGGCGGGTCTCGACGTCGACGAACAGCGCGCTCCTGTCCAGATCGAGGCTGAGCTCGACCGGGTCCATCAGGTGAAAGACGATGACGTCGTTGCCGCGGAAGGCCAGGTTCCTGAGGCCGGCCAGCACGTGCTCCGCCTCGTCGTAGAGATCCGAGATCACGATCACGATCCCGCGCCGGCGCAGGCGCTCGCCCACACTTTCGAGGGGCTTGCGGAATCCGGTGAATTCGCCGACCTGCAGCCCCTCGATGGCATGCAGGACCGTGTTGAGATGGCCGATGCTCCCCCGCGCCGGGACATAGGCGCGCACGTCGTGATCGAAAGCCACGAAACCCACGGCGTCGCGCTGCTTGAAAGCGAAGTACCCCAGGCAGGCCGCGAGGAAGCGGGCATAGGTCAGTTTCAGGATGCCTTTGTGGGAAAACGCCATCGAGCGGCTGCAGTCCATGACCAGATGGATGGCGGTGTTGGTCTCGCCCTCGTACTCCTTGACGAAGAAGCGATCCAGCCTGCCGTAGACCTTCCAGTCGATCCGGCGGATGTCGTCGCCGGGGCGGTAGGCGCGGTACTCGGCGAAGTTCACGCTGAAGCCCAGGTTGGGCGAGCGGTGCAGCCCGGAAATGAAGCCGTCGACGACGGTGCGCGCCACCAGCTCCAGGCTGGAGATGCGCATGAGGGTCGTCGGATCGATGAACCTCATGGATTCGGGCGCTTCGGGGCGTACCGCAACCATCGATGGCTCCCGGCCGGCACGGGCTCGCAGACCCGGGCGGGTCGATCGGTCTCCTTACATTCCGGACTTGGGCGCGGGCACCGCCTCCAGCAGCCTGCGGATGATCTCGTCGGTCGTGATCTTCTGCGACTCGGCGTGAAAGTTGGTGAGGATGCGGTGCCGCATGACCGGATAGGCCAGCGCGCGCACGTCCTCCACCGAGGCGTGGAAGCGCCCGTTCAACAGGGCGCGCGCCTTGCCTCCCAGTATCAGGAACTGGCAGGCGCGCAGGCTCGCGCCCCAGTTCACCCATTCGTTGATGAAGGCCAGGTTGTTGTCGGGGCCGGGCCGGCTCGCGCGCACGAGCGCCACCACGTAGCGCGACACCGATTCCGGTATCGGCACGCGCCGCACCAGTTTCTGGAATTCGAGGATGTCCTCGCCGGTGACCGTGCGCGCCAGCTCGAACTCCCTCGGGCTCGTCGTGGTCGTGGCCACCTGCCACTCGTGCTCGGCGCTCAGGTAGCCGATGACGATGTTGAACATGAAGCGGTCGAGCTGGGCCTCCGGCAGCGGGTAGGTGCCTTCGAGCTCGATCGGATTCTGGGTCGCCAGGACGAAGAACGGGCGGTCCATCGTGTAGGTTTTCCCCTGAACCGTCACCTGCAGCTCTTCCATGGCCTCCAGCAGTGCGGCCTGCGTTTTCGGGGGCGTGCGGTTGATCTCGTCCGCCAGCAGGATGTTGGCGAAGATCGGCCCTTTGACGAACACCAGCTCCCGCCGGCCCGTGGCCGGATCCTCCTGGATGATGTCCGTGCCGGTGATGTCCGCGGGCATGAGGTCGGGCGTGAACTGAATGCGCTTGAACTTCAGATCCAGAATGCCGGCCAGGGTTTTGATCAGCAGGGTCTTGGCAAGCCCGGGCACTCCGGTGATCATGGAATGCGCCCCGACGAGCAGCGAGATCATGGCCTGCTCGACCACCTCGTCCTGCGCGATGATGACCTTGCGCAGCTCGGTCAATATGTTGCGATAGCCCGTATGGAGTTTCTCGATCAGGGCCGCATCCTCGTGGACCGCCTGCTGTACGATCGCCATTCTTCCTTTTCCTTTCTTGCGCCTTTCGCCCGGATCAATGGGTCAGGGCGTACATGACGTAATTGACCCCGTATTTGTAAGCCTCGTTGGTCTCTGCGATCGGCTGGAACGGATCGTCCGACCATTCCCAGTAGTCGCTGAGGTCGTTGTTGTAGTCGACCACCATCATCAGGCGCCCGCGGTCGTCGCTCATGCCGAAGTATTGCGGGATCAGGGAACGCTCGTAGCGGCTGTAGACCGGCGGGGGCGGCGGAAAGACATTGGAGATGTCGTAAAAACAATTGAAGATCGGATGCGTGCGCGGCAGCTCCTCGAGAACGCGATCGGGAAAAACCAGGCGCATCTGCTCGCGGAAATTGTAGAACGCCTGCTCGCCGCGGAAATCGTCGACGATGAGGAAGCCGCCGCGCAGCAGATACTCTCCCATGTTGCGCCGTTCCTGCTCGCTCAGATCCAGGAACCCCACCTCGCAAAGATAGGCGATGGGGTACTGGAACACTTCGTCGGAATCGAACGAGACGATGTGGCCGTCGGAGTTGACGTCGATCTTGGTGACTTCCGCAAGGATCTTGGAAAAGTTCCGCTCCGAGCGCGGATAATCATGGCTCCAGGGAGGCTCGAAGCGGCGTCCGCGGAAAAAGCCGAAGTTCGGCATGGAATACCGGATGCGCGCCAGGGTGAACTTGGTGGGCACCACGTGCGGCTGCTCCTGGGCGCGGGCGCGCCACAGCCCGAAAGCCGCCAGGGCGAGCAGCCCGCCGCACAGCCAACCGATCATCCGCCTGTTCATCGTGTTCGATCCTTGCCGGACATGCCGGAGTTGGGGAGAGGCGCCGCGCCGTCCGGCCGCTCCCCGGGCCGGCGCGGCGCCGTGCTCCGCAGTTCCAAGAGCAGTTGCTGCGCCTTCTCGTACGAAGGCGCGATTTCCAGGGCGCGCAGCGTGGCGCGCCGCGCCTCCTGCCTGTCGCCGCTGCCCAGCCAGGCGCGCGCCAGGTCGTAATAGGCGGCGGCCAGGTCGGGCGGGTTGAGGGCGACCCGCACCTTGCATGCCGCGACGGCGGCCGGCCAATCCCCGCACTGCGCAGCCGCCTCGCCCAGCTGCCGGTGCAGCTCGGCCTGGAAGGGATAGACGTAGACGGCGCGCCGGAGCGCCGCGGCCGCGCCCTTCCAGTCGCCGCGCTTGCGGCAGATCTGCGCCGCGCGCACCAGCGGCTCGAGCGCAGTTTCGTCGTACTTCGCCCATCCGAGCAGCTCCGCCAGGGCTTCGTCCTCCCGGCCCTCTTCGAGGTAAAGCTCGCTCAGCACCTGGTAAGGGTTGCCGGTCTCGACGAATTCCGGGAAGAGGCTCCGGGCCCTCTTCAAGTACTGCTCGGCCGCGCGGCGCGCGCCGTCCTTGAGCAGCAGCAGGCCCATCTCGAGGTTGGCGAAAAAGTCATCGGGATCGCGCTCCAGCCGGGCCGCCAGTTCCGCCTTGGCGGGCGCCCGCCGGCGCCCGGTACCGGTTTCCTCCCCGGCCGCAGGGAAACGCAGCCGCGCGGCCGGCAATTGCATGCGCTCTTTCAGGAAGCGGGCATACTCGGCCTCGAGCGTCTCCGCGTCCCAACCGAGGGCCAGGCGGAATACCTCCTCGGCCGGCCTGTTTTCCGCGAAAAGTTCGAGCGTCCGGCGGATCCCGTCGAAACCGAAGCGCGCTTCGATCAGCTCGCAGAAAAGCGAGGCCTGGTAGTAGGTATAGGCGATCTGTTCGCGGAACTTGGGCCGCATGAGCCCCGCGTTGAACTCGCGCACCTTCAGAAGCTTCCCTTCCTGGTAGGCGCGCACGAATCCCGCCGTGAGATCGTCGCCCCATCCGGGCTGGGCGCGGCGCTCCTCGTAGACCGAAAGCCCTTCGGAGTACCAGCGCGGGATGTTGTGCCGGGTCATCTGCAGCGTCATGACGTGCGTGAATTCGTGCCAGAAGGTCGACCCCCAGTTGAACTCGCCCTGCTTGCGGGCGCGCGGCGAGTCCATCGCCACCACGTGACCGAAGCACACCCCCAGCGCCCCCAGCCCGGGCAGGCCGAGCGTGCGCACGGCGAACCCGCCGTGGTCGGGAAACACCTCCACCTGCACGGGACCTGCGGGGGTGAATCCGTAACGCCGCGTCAGCGCTCCGTATGCCTGCTCGGCCAGCTCGCTGAGATAAGGCAGGAGAACCGGCTCGTCCTCGCGGGAGAGCAGGAAGGTGAAGTTCCTGCCTTCTGCCCGGACGAAATGATCCATCTGATCGAGTAGGTCCAGCGTATTGAAAGCCCAGACATTGAACGGATCGCCGGCAAAGGCGCGCTCGATCATGCGCCGCCCTTCCGCCAGTTCCCCGATGCGCATCAGGTTGATGCCCAGCCCGGCATATGCCGGCCACAGCGCGGCGTCGAGCCCGACGGCCTTGCGATACTGCTCGACGGCTTCCCGGTACTTCCGGCGCATCACGAGGTTTTCGCCCAGCACGTGATAGAGCCGCCCGTAGGCCGGGTTGCGCGCCAGGATCTTCTTTTCCACCTCGGCGAAACGGGCCGCGTCGCCGGTCGCCTGGTAGTAAACGGCCTCGAGGCTGAGCGCCTCCGGATCGGCCGGATTCACCGCCAGGGCGCGTCGGACCTCGTTCAGACCGGCCGCGTAGTTCTCCTCCTCGTATCGGAGCTCGGCGAGCAGGTTGATGGCGGGGACGTATCCGGGATTGACGCGCAGCGCGGCGCGGGCATAGATCTCGACCTCGGCGTCGCTCTCGTATTTCTTGGCCAGCGCCATCCCGAGCAGCGCGGGCGGATATGCCGGATTGATCTTGAGGCAGTCGCGGAAGCAGTCGATGGCATCCGTCGCGTTGTACTTCTCGAGAAAGAGGTAGCCGAAGTCGCACAGAGCTTCCGCGGCCACCTCGCCCGCCGCGGCGGCATCGGTGGCATCCATGAAGATATCCTTGGCGTCATGGACGTATCCCAGGCGCCAGGCGGCGACGGCGACATCGCCCAGGGCCTTGCTGCCGCGCACCGTTCCGCGGCGGTATCGGTCGAGCATCTCTTCCCGGACGGCGGCGGCCTCGCGCGCGCGTCCGGTCGCCTCGAGCAGATCGGCCAGCTCCCGCTCGGCATCCAGCAGCACGGCATCGCCCGCAGGCTGGGCGGCTGCACGCGCCCGGCGCAGGCGCTCTTCCGCTTCGGCTAGACGCCCCAAGGCCGCCGCCGCGCGCGCGGTTTCGAGGTGCAGCCGGCCGGAGGCGCCGCGGGCCGCGGCGAACTTCTCCCCCAGCCGGAGGGCCTCGTCATACCGCCCGACCGCGCGCAGCGCCGCCAGCAGGCCCGCCTGGCTCTCCTCGTCCCCGGGTCGCTCGCGCAGGACCGCCTCGAACTGTTCCCTGGCCTTCTGGTAGTCGCCCGCGCGCAGAGCCGCTCGACCGGCCGCGGCATCCCCCTGCGCCTGCAAACGCAGTGCGGAACAGTTTCCCAGGAGCAGCAGGGCGCTCACGAGGGCGAGAAGGCGCGCCAGTCCCATGCTCACGCCGGTTCGCACCCGCGCGCATGCGCCCGGATCGGCGCGCCGCCCGTCATTTCTTGCGCAGCTTCGCATGGATTTCCGCCAGCCGCAGCAGCAGGGTTTCCAGCTTGCGCTCGTATTCCTCCTGCGGCATGCCGGCCTTGGCATACTTCAGCTTTTCGATCTCCGCCTCGAGCGCTTCCGCCTCCCGGGTCAGCGCACGCTCCTCGGCGCTCTGCGCCGTCCGACCCGCCGTCGCCGCATCGAAATAGGTCGTGCGCGCCAGCATGCCCTCGCCGTTGGCCGGCCCCGGATCGGTGCGCGCCACGCCGTCGCCGTCGTCGTCGAGCACCGGGTGTTCGGTCTGCAGCAGTCCTTCCTTGGCGTAGTAGTCCTCCACCTTGCGCGCCGCGTAGGTGAAAGCCTCCAGCACCGAGATCCTGCCGTTCTTGTCGAGATCCGCATTGCGGTCGCGCAGGGCTTCGATCAGGTATGCGGCGAGACGGGTCTGGTTCCTTTCGTTGCCGCTCCTGGTGGCCGCCACCACGACCGCCCGGTCGCGCGCGAGCGCCGCGACGCTGCCGCCGCTCGCACTCGTGGCATTCACCACCACAAAGCAAGCGGCCGGGATCGCATAGAGCGTCGCCGCCAGTTCCTCGGCCGTCGGATCGGGCCCGACGAGGTTGAGCTTGTAAGTACGACCGTCGAAGCTGCCGTGCCCCAGGAAAAAGGCGAACACCAGGTCCGAGGAGGCTGCACGGCCGGCGATCTCCCGGCAGGCAAGCTCCAGGCCTTCCCGCGTGGAGCGGTAGCGCACCAGCACGGAGGCGAGCGCCGGATCCTCGAACAGCGCGATCACTCGCTCCGCGGAAAATCCCAGTGAATCGACCAGGACGTTCCGCAGCTCCCTGATCTCCCCGAGGTACTGCTGCCGCAGCTCGGGCGAGCCGCTCACGCCCGCAACCAGCAGGGCCCAACGTTCGCCGAAAGCATCCGCCGTCTGCGGGGCGCCGGCCGCGGCGCAGGCGCCTGCAAGGACGAGCGCCAGCATCCGGGCCGCAAGCAGCGGCCTTGCCGCACCCCGTCTCGCAACGATCCCTGCGGCAGCCTTCATGCCAGCCCCTTTCGTTTGCGCAGAATCCATTCCGCCACCATGGAGCCTACCAGCAAGAGATACACGACCGGCATGTCCCACAGATCCTTCTCTTCGATCCTGGCGGAGCCGGAATCGACATAGGAGATATCCTCGGCCAGATGGCTCAGGTCCCGAGCAGTATAGTACCGGCCGCCGCTGCGTTCCGCCAGCCGCCGCAGCAAGCCGGCGTTCATGGCCGCCGCATGATATTCCTCGAAGGAATCGGCGACGCGAAAGCCCGTCGAAGCCGTGCCGATCTTTTTCCCTTCCCTGAAGAATTCGGCCGTGACCTCGTAGAGCCCTTCCTCGTCGGGCATGAAACGCGCCGCGTACGCGCCTTCCTTTCTCAGCTCCCACGCGAACGGCAGGGAGATCGTGCGGCCGGACGGCGTCCGGACGGCGGCCGTGACCTGCGCGTCGTTGAGGCTGAGGAAGGCCTCGTCCCGCGCTTCGGCACGCAGGGTCACGCCTTCGCCGGGCGCATAGGAATGCCTCTCGCTCTCGAGGGTGAGCTGATCCGGGACGTCGGCGACCAGCCAGCGCAGCATCTGCTTCCAGAAAAGCTCATGGAAGTTGTCGCGCGATTCATGCTCCATGCGCCAGCGCCAGACGGCGTCGGTGGTCAGGGCGACCGACCTGCCCCGGCCGAAGCGCTGGAAGGCGAGCAGGACCGGATCGGCGGCGGAGCCGCTGCCGAGGTCCACCGTGGCGAGCACGGTCGCGCCCGGTTTGGCGCCGGCGGTCGGGTTGTAACCCACCAGGGGCGCCGCCGCCTCCCAGCGTTTCCGGTTTTCCTGCTCATCCGCAGCGATCCGCGTGATCGGGTGGCTCAGGCCGTACCCGGTCAGACGGGCGCGGAACTGCGCCTCGCGTTCCATGGGTGCGACCCCTTCCCCGGAACCGCCGCGCAGGCCGACGGGCAGCACGTCTTCCAGGGGAGTGTTCACGTACCCGCCCTGGCCGAAGGAATTCCTCCCGCCGAGCATGAGAAGACCTCCCCCGCGCTCGCTCACGAAGTCGGAGATGAGGCGCAACTGATCGAAGGAAAAGAAACTGGCTTCGATGCTCCCCAGGATCAGGGCCTTGAACTGGTAAAGCTCGGGCTTGTCCAGCGGGAAGCCCCGCTTGAGAACCTCCCCCGATTCCACCCCCTGGCGGAAGAGTTTGCCTTCCGCCTGGCGCAGCAGCGTGACCAGGGCGAGGTTCTCGTCCTCGGCCGCGGCCCGCCGCATGAAACCGTAGATCCACCGCGGCTCGCCCTCGACGTAAAGGATTTTCGGCTGCGCGTCTTCGACGCGGACGAGAACCTGTCCGTCGTTGTTTTCGGGTATGAGCTCGTCGCCGAAAGGTTCGATATGGAAGGTAAAAACTTTCGGCCCCGTGCCCTCGCAGGCGAACGTCACCTTGTAGGTCTTCACCTCGTCGTCCGCGCCCAGCGTGATTTCGCGGCTTTGCAGGACGCTCTCCCCCTGCTTGACCGACAGCCGCGTCCTTCGCCCCGCATATCCGCGGGCGCCCACGGTCACCTCGGCCTCGATCAGCGCGTTCTTCAGCACGCGACGCGGCGCGCCGACGCGCAGCACCTCGGCGTCGCGCGCGATGTCGGACGAGCCGATGCCGACGGGGTAGACGGGAATCCTCCTGGCCCGCAGGCGCTCGGCAGCGGCATCGAGATCGCGCGAACGGTTGTCGGCCCCGTCCGTCAGCAGCAGGATGCCGGAAAGCGGCGCGTTTCCCATCTCGGCCGTCACCTGCTCGAGGGCCGTCTCGAGATCGGTCACGTTGCCGTGCCGCGCCGGCGGCTGAAAGCCTTCGACCCGCTCGGCACCGTGCGCGACCCGAAAGAATCGCAACCGGAACCTGGCGCCGAGCTCGGCGAGCGGCCGGCTGCTCGAAGCATCCAGAAGCCGGGCGACCTCCTCCATCCGGGAGCGGCCGCCGCCCGCGTCGCGGATTTCCATGCTCCTGCTGGCGTCGTACGCCACCGCGACGAAACTCTTCTGCGGAATTACCGAATGCAGCACCAAAACCGGCTGCATCAGAACGGCGAGCAGGATGAGCAGCGGGACGGCGCGCAGGGCCGTCAGAACGGCGCGCGTCCGGCCCGAGACGATCCCGCGCGTGCGCCGGTAGAGAAGGTAGGCGAGCAGGACGGCGGCCGGCACCGCCGCTGCGATCCAGAGCCAGGGCAAGACCGGATGAAAGGCGAGGCTGCCTTTCTCGTAGATGGTCGGGCGATATTTGAAGAGAAACTCGAACAGCGCCGTCATCGCTTCCTGCCCGCACGCGCCGCACGGGGCGGCGAGTGGCCCCGGCGGCATCCGTCATGATCCCATCATCTTCAATGGCTCATGGCATACACGATCGCGTTGATGCCGAGCTCGTAGGCATACGTGGAATACTTTGCCGGAAAGCCCGGCAGGTCCGCCCATTCCCAGGCGTCCCCCAGATCGGTGTTCCAATTGATCAGCACCATCAGTCGGCCGCCGGCATCGGAAATCCCCCGACAATGGGGGACGATGCCGTCCTCCTCGAAGGTGTAGTTCTGATAAAGCGCATTGCCCACGTTGGGAACCTGGATCACAGCGGGGATGTCGTAGTAGCAGTGGAACACGGGATGGTCCGGGGGGAGGTCTTCGATCCTGCAATCCGGCAGGACGCGGCGGATGTGGCGCTCGAAGTTCTCCCACTCCCTGCTTCCCCAGAAGTCGTCGCAGAACAGGAAGCCGCCCCGCTGCAGATACTCCCTCAGGGAGGATACCTCGTCCTCCGAAAGGTTCCAGTGCCCGACCTCGACGGAATAGACGAAGGGATAGCGAAAAATCTCCGCGTCCGTGAAGGGTATGGTCTTTTCGCGCTCGGCGGTCTCGATATTGGTCAATCGCTGGATTCCCAGAATGAACTGGCGGTCGGCCTTGGGCCAGTCGGTGTACCACGCCTTGTAATATCCCCACGGTCCCAGGCCATTGTAAACGGCGCGCACGAAAGTGAATTCGCGCTGCGCTGCTGCAGAACGCGGCGGCGCGCCCGAGCGGCCCGGCGCCGCCGCAGAGCTGCCCGGCCCGGCCGCCGGAAACAAGACGCTCATGATCGCGACCGCGGCGCAGGCGGCAACTATCGAACCGGTTGGCAATTCCCGAGCCCTCAAGAGCAAGAACCCACCGTACCGTGCGGTAAATGCTTCGCCCGGGAATTATAGCAGAGCAAAGGCGCGGCGCCTATGCGGCTGCCGCCGCGCCGCGGGGCACCCATCCCGCAGCGGCAAGGCGGCGCTCAGGGCGCGCTCTCGCGCAGGCTTACGCCCATCGACGCGAGACCCTCGCGCAGCGATGCCGCTGGCCCACGCACCAGAAGGAGCATCCCGTCGCGCAGCAGCCACTCTTTGGCGGCCTGTTTGACCGCATCGAGATCCGTCCTGCGGACTACGTCGTCGAACACGGACAGGTAGTTGGTTCCCAGGCGGAAAAGCTCCGCGTCCATCAGCACCCGGCACACACCCTCGCAGCTGCCGAGGCCGGCGTAGAACTCCTCGATCCATCGCATCTGCGCCGCCTCCAGCTCCTGTTGCGTGCAGCCGGAAGCCTTCACAGCCTCGATGGTTTCCAGGATTTTCTGGATCTCCTCGACGGCACGCTCGGCCGCCGCCTGCCCCTGCACGTAAAACGGGCCGTTCATGCGCCTCCCCTCGGTGCCCACGGTCAGCAGCGAGGTCGGCAGCGCCCGCGTCAGGCGCTCTTCGAGAACGCGGGCGGCGATCCGGGCCGCATAGTCGACCGTTTCTCCGCGCCTGGGCCAGATACTTCCGAGGATGAACTGGGCGGCCGGCGATTGGGGATCATCCTCCAGTATCGCGCGGCGGGATACCGGGGGGCGCGGCGGCAGGAAAGTGAAGGGGACGGGTTCCTTGCGCACCCACACACCCCAGATGCGCGTGGCCTTGGGAAGAATCGCTTCGGGCTGCACGGAACCGACGATCACCAGCGCGGCCTCGTTCGGCGAGAAGAAGCGGTCGTAGAAATTCCGCAGGTCCCCCAGCGCGATGTTGCCCATGGTTTCGGCCGTGCCCCTCATGGGCCGGCCGTACGTGGTCCCGGCGAAGAGTTCGCGCTCGAACGAGGCGCGCACCGCCTGCCTGGGATCCTCGGGTTCTCCTAGGCGGCTCAGGCGCTCGGCTTTCACCCGGTCCAGGTCCTCCTGGAGGAAGACCGCTTCGCCCACTATCTGATAGAGAAGCAGCAGGGCGCGCTCGAACCAGGCACCGCGCGTGTGGAGCAGAATGGCGATCCGGTCCCAGTCGCACTGCACCTCCAGCCGGGCTTGCAGGAGATCGAGCTCGTCGCGGATGTTTTTCGCGCTCCTGTCCAGGGTGGCCCGCCCCAGCATCTGCGAGGCCACCCAGGCCAGCCCGCTCTTGCCGGCCGGGTCGAACGCGGCGCCGTAGCGCAGCAGCCAGCCGATCGTCATCTCATCCGCCGGCTGCGGCATCCGGGCGACGATGATCTGCAGGTCGTTCAGCAGCCGCTTGCTTGCGAGTTCGGGCAACGCCGGCGGCGCCTGCGCGTTCAGGGCGAACGCGGTCACGATCATGCCCGCCGCGAAGAGGACCGATATCCGTTGCATGCGCTTCATCAGTTGCCGCCCGAAGAAGGTTAAACGCTACCACACTCGCGCGCGGCCGGACAAGCCGCGCAGAAGGCTCGCTGCCCGCCCGCTTCATGCAGGCTGAAAGCCGACAGAATTAGGGATATAATTTTTGCATGGATCAATGGAGCACGGTTACGGATTCGAGCAACCGCAAGGTCATCGTTTACCTCACGGCCGCCGTACTCGCGGTCGCCGGCACGATCCTTCTCTTCTACGTGCGTTACCAGCAGAAGAATCCGCCGCCTCTTTCCTCGGGGCCGGCGGTGATCCCGGGAATGCTGCGTCCCGGCGATTCCAATTTCGAGTACTACAGAAACAGAATCCGCCTCGAAAACGTCAAGGCTTCCCTGGGGATCAATTTCGCCCAGAGCCGCATCGCCATCATCGAAGGGACGATCGTCAACGTGGGAGACCGCAAGTTGGAGGCCCTCGAGCTGCACATCGCGCTGTACGACATCTACAACAAGCTCTCCAAGGAAAAAACCGCCACGCCCTTGAGGCCGGGCATAGGATTGAACAAGCCCATGGAGCCGCTCGAGAGGCGATACTTCCGGGTCAACATCGAGCCGATCGAGCAGCTGTGGAATCCGAAGACCCTTCAGATCGAGATCACCGGCCTCAAGTATCGCTGAGCCGCCGCGCGCCTGGCCTTACATTTCGGAAATTGCACAACTATTTGACCACGCATGGGTTGTGGCCGAACTCTGGGCGATTGTCTGAGGGGCCAGGGGGACGAGGGGTAAAG
>Ga0129301_1001066_pt1 | contig 14149 bp, 12 predicted proteins | sample ConPoolayeHmetaG_FD_94489 | JGI IMG/M metagenome (GOLD analysis project Ga0129301, IMG submission 94489) | Hot spring microbial mat communities from California, USA to study Microbial Dark Matter (Phase II) - Cone Pool mat layer H metaG ...
AAAAATGGTTGGGCGTTCTTGATGTTTGACCCGCCGGTAGTAGAATAGCGGGTATGGCCAATGGCGAGGTGGCCGGTAAGGTGTTTCAAAATCTGCGGAGAGAATACGGTAGAGACCTCTCCCATCCCCAAATAAGACTTAATCTCCTTTCCGTTTGAGGTGACAATTCCAGCACTCTCCTGGCCTCGGTGTTGCAGGGCATAAAGCCCCAGAAAGGTTAAACTTGCCGCTTCCGGACTCCCGAAGAGACCAAAGACGCCACACCCTTCTTTCAACCCCATGAAGACAAATTATACCATTTTTGACTTTTAAAAAGAATTGTAGTAAATTTTATAATACTTATGGAAAATCCTTTGGCAGTAGCCAGTGGCGGTCGCAAGACCAGCAAAGCGGTAGCACGTCTCTTTGAAGGAAGCGGCAAAATTACCATCAATCGCCGTCCGGTAGAAGAATACTTTCCAGACAAATTTGTCCAGGAAGATATAAAGAGGCCACTTATCAGAAGCAATTGTATTGATAAGTATGATGTGAGAACAATAGTTTCCGGTGGTGGCAAATCCGGTCAGGCGGAAGCGGTTCGTCTGGCAATCAGCCGGGCGCTGGTCAAGGTGGATGGTAGCCTCCGGACGCAGTTGCGCGAAGAAGGCCTATTGACCCGGGACCCCCGAATGAAAGAGCGCAAAAAGTATGGTCGCAGAGGCGCCCGCCGTGGTTTCCAGTGGACAAAGCGTTGATTATATTCCTGGACCGTGACGGAGTAATCTGTCGCTATTACGCCAACGACTACACCAAAGACTGGGAAAGTTTCCAGTTTCTGCCCGGAGCAAAAGAGGCGCTGAAAAACCTTCACCAGGCAGGGGCAGCCGTGATTATCATCTCTAATCAGTCCGGGGTAAATAAAGGTATCTATTCCCACCAGACCCTCCAGGAGATTGACTCCAAGATGAAGGCAGAGATTGCCCGCGCCGGTGGCAAGATTACCGCCTCCTATTACTGTCCCCACACTGCAGAGGAGAACTGTCACTGCCGCAAACCCAGAACCGGACTGATTGAAAGAGCCATTAGGGATTTGAACCTTAATCTTCAAAGAAGTGTGGCTTATTTTGTGGGAGATTCTGAGACAGACATCATCGCGGGCAAGAATGCGGGGTTAATTACCATTTTAGTCCTCTCCGGTAAGACCATTTTGGCAGAAGAGGCCGCAAAATGGGAGGTTGCGCCTGACCATATCGCACCGGACCTTTTGGGCGCATTGAAATATATTTTATAAGAGGTGACTTTATGGGCGGAATAGAAACGGTGAATAACCGGGAAGAAGAACTGGTTCTGGATGTAATTCGTAAGAGAAAAATTTTCCGTTACGGTTTTAATGAAAAAGAGGTCAGCCAATCATATGTGCATCGTTTAGAAAAGGCATTTAGAGAATATCTTGGTGCCGGTTACAGTCTCGCCGTCTCTTCTGGAACTGCAGCCTTAAGGACAGCATTAGCGGCTCTGGGCATCAAAAAGGAGGCAGAGGTTATTGTCCCTGCCTACACCTTTGTGGCCACCCTGGAAGCGGTGATAGAGGCGGGCGCAAGGCCAGTGATGGCGGAAATTGACACTTCCCTTAACATTGACCCCGCGGATATTGAGAGGCGCATTACACCCAGGACGGTCGGAATTATCCCGGTCCATATGATGGGCTCTGCAGCGGCGATGACGGAAATCCTTGGGATTGCCCGAAGGTATAACCTCTTTGTCCTGGAAGATGCCTGCCAGGGGCTTGGTGCCAAATATAAGGGTAAATTTGTGGGAACGTTAGGTGATATCTCCGCCTTCAGTTTTGACTCGGTAAAACTTTTAACCTGTAGTGAGGGCGGTATGGTGGTCACCAATGACCCCAACCTTTATCTTAGAGCCGACCGTTACCACGACCATGGCCATGTCCATAACCTTTCCCTGCCACGTGGTAAAGAACCAAAAGAAGGAGAAGGGTTCAACTTTCGGCTCTCTGAGATACTGGCTGCCTTCGGGCTGGCACAATTAGAAAAACTTCCCGGAATGCTGGAGTCCCTTAAGAATAACCGCTGCCGCATCAAAAGTTCGTTGAAACTCCCGCCTGGTTTTACCTTCCGAAACCACCACGACCCGGAAGATGCTGCTACCTTCCTGGCCATCTTTGCTCCGGATGGCAAGACTGCGGATAAGGTAAAGGAAAACCTTATCCGGTTAGGAATTACCCCTGCCACCCTCAATTACTGGCATTACCAGGTTAACCGAGAACTGGTCGGCGGAGACTACCCAGTAACCGAAAACTACCTTGGTCGCACTATCGCTTTAGAGATCAAGGTCAGGATGGAAGACCGTCAAATTGAGGAGATAAGTTCTGGCTTGAACAAGGCTCTGGCGTCAGCCGTTTAAGTAAAATTTTTTGATGAAGGTTGTAATTCTTGATGACGGCAACCGGGGTAACCTTAACCAGGCGGTAGGCGTTGCAGAAAGAATTCCAGAAGCAGAGATTGAGGTAATAAGGGTGCCTCCTTCTTCTTGGTGGAGGCAAGCCATCCTTTTAATGGTGGCTAATCTTGCTCCCTTACTTCCCCTTTTCAAGATTCGTCTTTTCGTAAGATATCTGGCACAGATCAAGTTTGAACCCCGATTTCCGAAACCAGCTGCCGTCCTCTCCGCCGGCGCCAAACTTGCTCCGGTAAACCTGCTCTTAAGCCGTTACCTCCTTGCCAGAAGCATCCAGATTCTCTATCCAGATCTTTTGAAGACAAGACTCTTTGACCTTCTGATATTGCCGGAGCACGACCTTTTGCGCCACCCAGGAGTAAAAAAGGCCCATAACCTTTTGCTCATCAAAGGTGCTACCAACCGGATCAGACCTCTTCCCCGAAGAAAGACTAAAGATCTCCTCCGGAACCTGCCTCCATTCCGGAAGGACTTTCAGGCGCCCCTGCCTTTTCCCTCTGGCGCGGCCAATGGTGATGAGAAGGAAGAGAATATTACCCTGGCAGTTTTGATAGGTGGAAACGATAAAAACTACCGTATTTCCGAAAGATGGGCAAGGCAACTTTCTCTGGCACTGGATGAAGTTTCCCAGGCTTTACACGCTAAGGTTTGTCTGACCACCAGCCGCAGGACACCAAAGAATGTGGAAGAGATCTTCCAGAGAATCTTAGGTTATGACCGAAAAAGGTTTAGCCTCCTTCTCTACTGGAAAACCTTTGCCAACCCGGTTGCGGAGTTTTTAGCCAAAGGCGACCTTGTGTTGACGACCGAAGACAGCATTAATATGGTCTCCGAAGCCGCCAGTTCCGGAAAGCCTGCTATCGTCCTGAGAGTAGAACGAAAAAGGAAGCTGCTGGTCTTTGACGTTGCCCTCAAGAACCTTGCCGACCAAGGTTATATAAAACTCTGGACACTGGAAGATATTGACCGGGAGAACATAATCTCCGCACTTGGGCAGTCAAACTGGAGAGTGCTGGCGGAGACGGAAAGGGCTGCCAGAAAAGTTTACGAAGTTGTCCACCGCGAGAAGATTTTGATAGTAGCACCCAGTTGCCTGGGCGACAACCTTATTCTCTCTCCGGCTTACCGCACCATCAGAGAGAACTTTCCGTCTGCCTCCATCGATGTGATTACCGATAAGAGGGCTTCAGGATACTTTGACGGCCATCCCTACTTCCGCAAAATTTTTTACTACGACAAAGGAGCTTGCCGGGAAAAGAAGAGAAGATTTCTGGCAAAGATTCGCCAGGAACCTTATCGGATAGTCTTCGATTTTCGCAACTCCCTCTTTGGCATAAAGAGTCAGGCGCGCTACCGAGTTACATTCTACTTTCTTGCCTTGGGTCGCAACAAAGACGAGCACGAAACGGACCGATGGCTACGTCTCCTCGCCCATTACCTTCCTCTTCCAGCGGAGAGGTCATTCTTTTTCCCGTTAAGGGAAGCAGACCTTCTCTGGGTGGAAGAGAGACTTATCCATCTGGGCCTTACCAAAAAGAGGTTTGTGGTTGTAAATCCAGGCGGACGGTGGGAAAAGAAACGGTGGAAACCGGACAATTTCGCAAAGTTGATCAGCCTTCTCTGGCAAGATTACCATTTGCCGGTAGTGATTGTGGGCGACAAAGACGAGGTGGGAATCGCCGCAAAAATTTATTCCTTTCTGCCTCCCCAAAAAAAACTTTCGGTCTTTAATCTGGCTGGCCAGACCTCTCTTGGGCAATTGGCTGCACTCCTCTTCAGAGCCGCACTTCTGGTTTCCAACGATACCGGCACTCTCCATCTGGCCAGCGCAGTAAAGTGTCCGGTGGTGGTGCTCTTTGGACCGGGAGACTGGCGCCGCTACGGACCTTATCAAACACCCTACCGCATTGTCTCTTCCGGTCTTCCCTGCAGCCCCTGTGGGAAGACCGATTGTCCGAACAATTTTATCTGCTGGGAGAAGATAACTCCCCAAAGAGTCCTGGCAGAGATCTCTGCACTTCTGAAATAGCCACTTGGGAAGGCTCTTTTATTTTTATGGGAGAGCCGGAATTACAGAGAGATTATCAAGGTAGGGTCTTAAAACTTCAGGAATAACAAGCGAACCATCCTTCTGCTGATAAGTCTCCAGGATGCAAGCCAGGGTTCTTGCCAGTGCTATTCCGGAACCGTTTAGGGTGTGGACAAACCTTATCTCCCCCTTTTTGGTTTTGTACCGGATATTAGCCCGTCTTGCCTGGAAGTCCTCAAAGTTACTGCACGAAGAGACTTCTAAGTATTTATCCTGTGCTGGTGCCCAGGCTTCCAGGTCATAACACTTGGCTCCCGCAAAGGAGAGTTCCCCGGTGCAGAGCAACATTACCCGGTAATGGAGTTTTAGGTCCTGCAGAATACTCTCCGCATTAGCCACCAACTTCTCCAGTTCGGCATAAGACTCTTCCGGTTTGCAGAACTTTACCAACTCCACCTTGTCAAACTGATGGACGCGCAGGAGTCCTCTGGTCTCTTTGCCATAGGCTCCTGCCTCCAGCCGAAAGCAGGGCGTATAGGCGGTATAATATATTGGCAGTTCCTCTTCCGGAAGAATTTCTCCTTGATGGATATTGGTGACCGGCACCTCTGCTGTGGGGATCAGGAAAAGGTCTTCACTCTCTATCCGGTAAAGGTCCTCTTCCAGTTTGGGCAGTTGTCCGGTATTGAACATACTGCGGCGGTTCACTAAAAAGGGAGGGAAGACCTCTTTGTAGCCATTCTGGCGCTGGCGGTCAAGCATAAAGTTAATTAAGGCTCTTTCCAGCCGGGCACCAAACCCAGTGTAAAGGACAAAGAAACTACCGGCCATCCGGCTGGCGGCTTTAAAATCAATCAACCCCAACCGTTCTGCCAGTTCATAATGGGGTAGCGGTTGGAAATCAAAAACGGGTTTTTCACCCCAGGTTCTAATCTCAACATTCTCTTCTGGCCCTTTACCTTCCGGTACATCCGGAGCCGGGATATTGGGAACAAAACTGAGTAGATTTTCTAATGCCAATTCCTTCTCTCTCAAAATGCCTTCCAGGTGCTTAATTTGGTCTGAAACCTCGCGCATCTGGACAATGAGTTTCTCAACCTCTTTACCCTCTTTCTTAAGTTGACTGATCTGTTCGCTGGTTTCGTTCCTTTTCCGACGTAACTGTTCGCTTTCCACAAGTAACTTACGCCGTTCATCGTCCAATGCAAGGATAGCAGCCACGTCAACTTCCACGCCCTTTTTCCGGACCGCTTCTTCCACCAGAACCTTATTTTCCCTGATAAACTTTATGCTCAGCATTTAATTTTCCCAACGTAACCTTCCTTATTTTATGCTGATAGCCCCTTGATGGTCAAATATGATAAAATAAGAACGCGATGGAAAAGATTTCCCAACTTTCTCAGGATACCTGGCGGGTCTTTCGGATTATGTCCGAATTTGTTGACGGCTTTGAAGCCCTGGCAAATGTGGGCAAGGCGATTAGCATCTTTGGCTCTTCGCGCGTAGGTCCGGCAGACCCCTACTACCGGAAAGCAGAAGAGACTGGACGGCTATTGGTTAAATCCGGTTATGCGGTCATTACCGGAGCAGGTCCGGGCATAATGGAAGCAGCCAATAAGGGAGCGGCGGAAGCCGGCGGTCTCTCCATCGGGCTTAATATTGAACTGCCCAGAGAACAGAAGCCGAACCCCTACGTAAAGACCCTTCTCTCTTTCCGATACTTCTTTGTGCGGAAGTATATGTTTGAAAAGTATGCTTCTGGCTTTGTCTTCTTTCCCGGAGGGTTTGGGACCAATGACGAACTTCTGGAGACCCTTTGTCTGATTCAGACCGGCCGGGGTCCAAAGGTTCCCCTGGTTTTGGTAGGAAAAGAGTATTGGAAAGGCTTTCTGGACTGGCTGGAAAAGACTCTGGTGGCCAAAGGCTACATTGACCCCCAGGACCTGCAACTGGTTGCCTTAGTAGAAGAACCAGAAGAGGTTCTTTCGGTGATTAGAAAAGGTTAGGTTAAGATAAGGTTAAGGCCGGCGAAAACGCCTCCGAATCTGGGCTCGTCTTTCCATTAGCCGGCGAAAATATTCTCTTCTCTTTGCCCGCTCCTCCGGAGTGGTGCGGGAGAGCATATTTCTTCTCCACTGAAGCCTGGCACTTGGGTCTCTCTGTCTGCCCCGGGAGGAAAGATCCGTTTCGGAAACTGGTGAAGGTCTTCTTTCGCCAAACTGTGTTACCCTCTCTTCCATCCTTGCTATCTCCCTGTCCAGAAACTCATTCTGCTTTTCCGGAGGCAAAGCAAAGAAATCATCTATCCTCTTGTTCCAGACCGCTTCTGATACCAGCCGCCTGCTCTCCCGAAGATTCCTCCTTTCTTCCTCAGAAGCATTTTCCATCTCCCTTCTCATTAATCCAGTGTCTGATTGTATCCTTTCCAGCCTTTCTCCCAGATGGAGTAGATGCTCTCTGTCCAGTTTCTTCGCTTTGCCAGACTCTAAGTACGCAATGGTTTCTTCATCAGATAACCTGGTAAAATCTGGCAAAGGCTCCACCACCCTGGCGATGACCAGACCAATAATTCCCGATAGGAGCACTCCGCAGATAGAGATTGCCAAAACCTTCTTCTTCACCATTATTCTTCTTCCTCTAACTGCGCTATCGGTTCGTGGGTTGCGTGGCCATCCAGATAGACAAAATTTCTGACACCAGGCCCATGAAAATCCTCATAATCGTAAAAGACCCAGGTGTTGGAAGCCCTCCGTCCGCTCCCTGCCATCCTTCCGCCTAAAGAAACATTATATTCATAACTGGACCCCTCCCTCTGAAAATAGCCCTTATTATCGGAAGGACACCGAAATACTTCCGGCAACTTTAAGTAGGGAACAAGAAGGTCGCATATTCTGGGGTCTTCATTAAGATGGAGGGAAGGGAGGGAAGCGGCTATCGGGTAACAACCACCATAATCTTGGACATACATCTCTAATGCCAGAAAGAGTTGTCTCAGGTTATTGAGACAGACGGTACGTCTGCCGCTTTCCCTTGCCCGTGATAGTGCCGGCAGAACCAAACCAGCAAGAACGGTAATAATGGCAATTGCCACCAAAAGTTCCACCAGGGTAAACCCATGCTTTTTCATTGCGGTTCTATATCTTATACTAACCATTTATATTTAGACAAAGAGCGAAGCGCAAATGTTTAATTACAAAGGTAAGTTGACCCTGCAACCTGATAAGAATTATAATTTTGGGTGGTCAATGGGCGGTTGGCTCAGTTGGTGAGAGCGCTACCTTCACACGGTAGAGGTCACAGGTTCGAATCCTGTACCGCCCACGCAAGAAAAGGTGGGTTGTCTTGCTCTTACCTAACCGAAAACCACCGATGAATAGTATTGAGGCGCTTTATGCTCAACTTAAAGAGAGATACGGAGAACCTGCCGGACAGTGGAGTTTGTGGTGCAAGCGGCCAAAATCGCTTGCCGAAAAGGAACTGGTAATCATAGAGTCTATCCTTACTCAACGCGCCAACTGGAAGAATGTCCAACAGGCGGTGGCAAACCTTTCCGAAAAGAAGATCACCCAACTTTCCCCAATTTTAGAGATCAGCACCCGGCAACTTGCTGCTCTGATTAAACCCGCTGGCTTTTACCGGCAAAAGGCAGAACGCCTGCAAAGGCTGGCTCGGTTCTTTATTACCGATTGTGGCGGAGTAGAGAAAGCAGCAGAGATACCAACTTGCCAAATACGGGAGAGACTCCTTTCTTTAAAAGGGGTTGGTCCGGAGACCGCAGATAGTATCCTTCTCTATGCGCTGGAAAAACCGGTCTTTGTGATCGATGAATATACCAGGAGACTGGTGAAAAGACTTAAATTGAGCCAGGATTTCTCCTATTCGGCGCTTCAGAGGCTGTTTGCAAAAAGTATCAGAAAGGATTATGCTTTATACCAGGATTTCCACGCTTTAATCGTAATTGATGGCAAAGAGAAGAATCGCCGGCCAAAAGCTCTCTAAATCCCGGGTCTTTGTGGCGTTGGTATACGTTCTCTTAACCTTCTTGACTTACTCCAATACATTTCAGAGTTCCTTCCATCTGGATGACCGACCCTCAATCGTTTACAACTTTAACATCAGAAATATAACCAACCTTCGCCAGATCTGGGACTTCTGGCCCACCCGTTTTGTAACCTATCTCTCCTTTGCTCTCAATTATCTTTTTGGTCAGTTGAACCCTTTTGGCTATCACCTGGTAAATTTAATTGTCCATCTTACCTGCGGTTTCCTGGTCTGGTGGTTAGTTTTACTGGTCTTCTCCGCGCCAATCTTGAAAGAAGAGCGATTTACTAAGCCTGCGCCAATCATCGCCTTTTTTACCGGCCTTATCTTTCTTATTCACCCGGTTCAGACCCAGGCGGTAACCTATATTGTCCAAAGGGCAACCTCCCTTGCCGGAATGTTTTGTCTCGCCTCCCTTTGCCTTTATCTGAGGTGGAGGCTTTCCCCTCCTGGAAGGACCACTAAAATTTGTTACACCGCCTCCCTGGTAACCGGACTGTTGGCTATCTTCTCCAAGGAGTCTGCCATTATTTTGCCTTTTCTCCTTCTCTTTTCCGAAACCTTCCTTTTTCCGTCAGAAAGAAAGAGTGCAAAAAAGTCTCTGGCACCATTTCTGGTTCTGGTTTTGGTTATTCCCTTCACTATGGCGGTAACCGGTTCTGTCAGTTTCAAAGAGATGCGCCGGAGTTGTGAGGGTCCGGTAGGTATCCTCCCATTCCATTATCTTTTGACCCAATTCCGAGTAGTAGTGACCTATCTGCGCCTGCTCTTTTTGCCGATTAATCAGAATCTTGATTATGATTACCCTGTCTTCCGAACGCTCTGGACACCTCCGGTTTTGCTCAGTTTGGCTCTATTGATGGCTCTCTTAACCACAGGGTTTAAACTGCGGAAAAACCATCCTCTCTTCTCCTTTGCCATCTTCTTTTTCTTTTTGAGTCTTCTGCCGGAGTCAAGTTTTATACCGATACGGGATGTAATCTTTGAACACCGTCTCTACCTTCCTCTCTTCGGCTATGCTCTCTTTCTGGTGGGTCTTCTTTCCTATCTTTTGCGCCGGAAATCCAGCCTGACTCTGCTTGTCATTCTTTCTCTGCTGACCACTGGCTATGCTGGCGCTACTTACCAGAGGAATAAGGTATGGAGAAATGAGATTACCCTCTGGGAGGATGCGGTAAAAAAGTCCCCTTTTAAGCCAAGGGCACATACCAATCTTGGACTGGCTTATGATGCTGCCGGAGAGTTTGACCGGGCGTTGGCAGAGTATAGTCGGGCACTCCAGATAAATCCCGAATATGCGGAAGCTTACTGTAGCCGAGCGAATACCTACTATTACCTTGGAGAATACCAGAAAGCAATTAACGATTACAACCGGGCGATAGCATTAAAGCCTTACCGGGCCGATTTCTACTTCAGTCGCGGATTTGCTCGGGGAAAGACCGGAGATTTGAAAGGCGCCATTTCCGACTGGACCGAAACCTTGCGCCTTGACCGTTATTGTGCAGAGGCATATTATAACCGCGGTTTTGCTTATTATCTTATGGCCGACCTCACCCAAGCAATCGCTGACTATACATCAGCCCTTACCATCTACCCGAAATATAGAGACGCTTATTACAACCGTGGGGTCGCTTATGCCAAGAAGGGTGAGGTTGGCAAGGCGATTGAGGATTTTAACCGGACAATAGCCCTTTCTCCTCAATACGCAGAGGCGTATTATAACCGCAGTCTCGCCTATTTTCTTGCTGGCGATTATGCCCGCGCCCATTCCGACCTAAAGAAGGCAGAAGAATTGGGTTATCAACCAAATCCACAGTTTTTAGAGATGCTCCGTTCTGCTGCCGGCTCTTAAACTTCTTCTTTGCCACTTTACCTTTACCTGAAGTTTAATGTAAAATTTCTCAAAGGTTTTTATGAAGGTCTTAATTGCTGGAGGGGCAGGGTTTATCGGCAGTTTTCTGTGCGAATATTACTGCCAGCGCGGAGAAGAGGTTATCTGCCTTGATAGCCTCATTACAGGTAGCAAAGAGAATATTGAACACCTTTTGAGCCAAAGAAACTTCACCTTTATCCGGGCTGACATTTCCCAGCCCCTTCCCCGATTGCCTGAAGGCGTTGGTCTGGTCTTTAATCTTGCCTCTCCAGCCAGTCCGGTGGACTATTACCGGTATCCTATCCAGACCTTACGTTCTGGCTCAGCAGGCACAGAAAACCTGCTTCTTTTCGCACTCTCGCAACAGAAAGCACCTTTCATCCTGGCATCCACCAGCGAGGTTTACGGAGACCCAAAGGTCCATCCGCAGAAAGAGAGTTACTGGGGCAATGTCAACCCGATAGGCAAACGGAGTGTCTATGATGAAAGCAAAAGGTATGCAGAGGCGATTACGATGGCATATTACCGCCAATTTGGGCTCCCGATAGGGATTGCCCGCATCTTCAATACCTACGGTCCGCGGATGAGGCCGGCTGACGGAAGGGCGGTGCCCAACTTCATTTCCCAGGCACTGGCTGGTCTTCCGGTAACGGTCTATGGAGACGGAACCCAAACCAGAAGCCTCTGTTATGTGAGCGACTTAGTGGAAGGGCTGGCTGCTTTGGCACAAAAAGTCTGTGATTGCTTTCGGGAAAATGGTAAAGAAAGAAAAGCCTTTTTGGTTAACCTTGGTAACCCGGAAGAGGTAGCCATTATTGAGCTGGCAAAACTGATTATCTCCCTCTGCCATTCTAAAAGCGAGATCATTTTTCAACCCTTACCTGACGATGACCCAGCCCGGCGCTGTCCGGATATTAGGGAGGCAAAAAGGGTTTTAGACTGGGAGCCAAAGGTTTCTCTAAAAGAGGGGCTTAAAAGAACGATAGACTGGTTTCGGAGGCAAGATGGAAAAGTTTGACATCGCTATCTTAGGGGCTGGTCCTGGCGGTTACATAGCCGCCATCCGGGCTGCCCAGTTGGGTTTTAAGACCTGTTTAATAGAAAAGGACCTTTTAGGCGGCACCTGTCTCAATCGGGGTTGCATCCCTACCAAATGTTTTGCTGACCTTGCCCATACCCTGGAAAAGAGCAGAAAAGCAGCCGGTAGCGGGCTTCTCTTTGACAGTTTCCAGGTTAAGATGCCGGAGATAGTTGCCTGGAAGGATAGGGTAGTTAAAAATTTGCGCAATGGCATAAATTATCTTCTCAAAAGCAACGGTGTCTTTCTCCTTTCTGGAGAAGGAAGGCTGGTCTCCACAGATGGTATCCTGGTCTCTGGGGAAGAGGTCAAAGCAAGAAATATCATTCTGGCAACCGGTTCTTCGCCGGCAAAGCCAAAGATATTTCCGTTCGGCGACGGCCGGTTCATTACCTCCGACGAAATCCTGGAGATGGAAAGCCTCCCGGAAAGTCTTGCGGTGGTGGGTGGGGGCGCCATCGGGTGTGAATTTGCCTCCATCTTTGCCTCTTTTGGTTGCCGGCTTGCTATCTACGAAATGCTGTCCCATCTTCTCCCCTTGGAAGATGCGGAGATGGGCGTTGCTCTGGAGCGGTCCTTCAAAAAACGGGGGATTGAGGTCACGGTTGGCAGGCCAGCAGAGCTCTCAGAGCTGGAGAGGTTTGAAAAGGTCCTGGTGGCTGTCGGCCGGCAACCCAACACTAAAGGGATAGGCCTGGAAGAAGTTGGCGTGGCGCTTGATGAGAAAGGTTTTGTAAAGACCAAAGAAGATTTTGCCACCAGTATCCAGCACATTTACGCCATTGGCGACATTTCTGGAAAAGGCCAATTGGCCTATCTTGCCAGCGAGCAGGGGATTTCGGTGGTGGAGAGGCTGGCAGGAAGAGAGCACCCGGTCGATTATAACTTGCTTCCTTCCTGCGTCTTTACCTTGCCTGAGGTGGGCACCTTTGGAATTACCGAAGAGCGGTTAAAGGATAAGAGAACTGACTACCAGGTAGGGAAGTTTCCGTTTACCGCCCTGGGAAAGGCATACTGCATCAACGAGACAGAGGGGTTTGTCAAGATTATAGCGGAGAGTCAGACCGGAAGGATAGTAGGCTGCCAAATAATAGGGCCATCTGCCACCGAACTGATCCATATCGTGAGCGCTGTTGCCAGAGCCGAAGGTACAGTAGAGACACTGATAGACTCTATCTTTGGCCACCCCACCCTGGCGGAGAGCGTGAAAGAAGCCGCACAAGCCTGTCTGGGCAGGGCAATACATCTGCCGAAGGTTTCTTCCGGATAGTAGTTTTGCACCCCATACCCTCTCATTTGACAAAAGATAGGGAGTATTATATAATAATAGGTTGCAAGAATTAAGTATAAGGAGAAATCTTCTCCAGGTGAAAAGTTCTTTGACAATTTGAATTGTAGCCAAGCAGGAAAGGGTGTTTGGTGGATGCCTTGGCGAAAGCGAGCGATGAAGGACGTGGTTTACTGCGATAAGCCTCGGGGAGTCGTAAACAGGCTGTGATCCGGGGATTTCCGAATGGGGCAACCTTTGGAGGTAAACCCTCCAAATTCCTGCCTGAATCCATAGGGCAGGAAGGCGAACCAGGGGAATTGAACCATCTTAGTACCCTGAGGAAAAGAAAACGAAGTGATTCCCCCAGTAGCGGCGAGCGAAAAGGGAAGAGCCTAAACCCGTCAGCCGTAAATAGCCTGGACGCGTTGTCTGGCGGGGGTAGGGGGAGAAAGTCGGGCTGGTGTCCAGACCGGCCGCCGAGTTACAAACCAGAGGTTTAGCCGAACAGACTGGAAGGTCTGACCAGAGAAGGTAATAGTCCTGTAGGCGAAAAGCCAATGGCTCGGTGGACTTTTTTCCCAAGTAACGCGGAATCCGGGAAAGTCCGCGTGAATCTGGCCCGACCATGGGCTAAGGCTAAATATCTGCTTTCGACCGATAGTGAACCAGTACCGTGAGGGAAAGGTGAAAAGAACCCCGGGAGGGGAGTGAAATAGAATCTGAAACCAAACACTTACAAACAGTGGGAGGGCTATGTCCCTTTAAGTCGTAAGGCCGAAAGGGAAATGCCTGACCGTGTGCCTATTGAAGAATGAGCTGGCGAGTTACGTTGCGCAGCAAGGTTAAGCCGTTTCCAGCGGCGGAGCCGTAGCGAAAGCGAGTCCTAATTGGGCGTTCCCAAAAGGGCTCCCGCAAATGCTTGCATTTGCGGGATGTAGTTGCGTAACGTAGACCCGAAGCCGGGTGATCTACCCTTGACCAGGATGAAGTCTTGGTAACACAAGATGGAGGTCCGAACCGGTGCCGGTTGAAAACGACTCGGATGAGTTGAGGGTAGGAGTGAAAGGCTAATCAAACTCGGCGATAGCTGGTTCTCCCCGAAATAGCTTTAGGGCTAGCCTTCCGGAATTAGAGAGCGGGGGTAGAGCCACTGGATGGTTGCGGAGGGGCACCACCCTTCCTATTCCAACCAAACTCCGAATACCGCTTTTCTGTACCGGAGGAGTCAGACAGTGGGGGATAAGCTCCATTGTCAAAAGGGGAACAGCCCAGACCGCCGGCTAAGGTCCCCAAATACAGGCTAAGTGGTAAAGGAGGTAGATTCACGCAGACAGCCAGGAGGTTGGCTTAGAAGCAGCCATCCTTTAAAGAAAGCGTAACAGCTCACTGGCCGAAATCCCG
>Ga0129301_1001068_pt1 | contig 14126 bp, 15 predicted proteins | sample ConPoolayeHmetaG_FD_94489 | JGI IMG/M metagenome (GOLD analysis project Ga0129301, IMG submission 94489) | Hot spring microbial mat communities from California, USA to study Microbial Dark Matter (Phase II) - Cone Pool mat layer H metaG ...
CGTGTGCAAATAGCCCCTCGGCATCCTAAGGGGCTAATGCTGTCCAATCCTGTGATGATAGCTGCTGGCATAGCTGGCTATGGCACAGAGTATGCTGAAATTGCTGATATACAAAAGTTGGGCGCTATTGTTTGTAAAGGGACGACACTCAAGCCCAAAATAGGCAATGCCCAGCCACGACTGGTGGAAACCGCTGGTGGTCTGCTCAATTCAGTGGGCTTGGAAAATATCGGTGTGGACGCCCTGATTAAAGAGAAAGCGCCTGTCTGGGCAACATGGCGAGTTCCAGTTATTGTTAATGTGGCTGGGGAGACAATAGACGAATATGTAGCTGTGACAAGAAAGTTGGAAGGCGTGCCCGGGGTCAGTGGCATTGAGCTAAATATTAGCTGCCCTAATGTTTCCACAGGAGGGATGGAATTTGGTGTCGACCCCCAGCTTGCCGCTCGGGCAACTTCAGCGGTTAAAGCTGCCACTACCTTACCGGTTATCGTAAAGTTGAGCCCCAATGTAACCGATATTAAGGAAATCGCCTTAGCTGTGGAAGAAGCTGGAGCCGATGCCCTATCCTTGATTAACACACTGAAGGGCATGGCAATTGATATAGACCAAAGGAAGCCACGCTTAGGGAATATTGTCGGCGGACTTTCTGGTCCGGCTATCAAGCCTGTAGCTCTTTACATGGTCTTTGAGGCAGCCAAGGTGGTCCATATTCCGGTGATAGGCTGTGGTGGCATTGCTTGTGCTGAGGATGCTCTGGAGTTCATTATGGCTGGAGCCACCGCCATTCAGATTGGCACAGCCTGTCTGACCGACCCTCGAGTCGGTCTCAGTGTATTGGAAGGAATAGAAAGTTTCCTAAGGCAGAACGGGATTAAAAATCTAGCCGAGCTCATTGGTACCGCTCAGGATTAAGTTTCATAATGACCATAGCTGCCTTGGGTCGAGACAACTTGCCCGTCCACAGCTCAGGATGCATTGAGAGCTTCTTCAGCGTCCAGCTTAATGCTATTTACTTTTCTCTGCCTCGCTAGCCTTGCTCAAAAATGTAGTCATTATATCTATGGGTAGGGGGAAGATTATGGTATTAGTTTTTTCTGTAGTAATGCTCGTCAATGTCTGTAAATAGCGAAGCTGAAGAGCTGACGGCTGACTGGAAATCACTCTGGCAGCCTCGGCCAATTTCTCGGCTGCCTGGTATTCACCCTCGGCATGAACTACCTTGGCTCTCCTTTCCCGCTCAGCCTCAGCTTGGGCGGCCATCGCTCGTTGCATTGTCTGCGGCAGTTGCACCTCCTTAACCTCCACCATGCTCACTTTTATACCCCAGGGGTCGGTGCCTTCATCTACTATCGTCTTTATCTTTTGATTAAGCCTGTCCCGTTGAGCTAATAACTCATCCAGCGTAGATTGTCCGACGACATTTCGTAAAGTGGTCTGAGCAAGGAGCGAGGTTGCCTTGATATAATCGAGTACCTTGAGAATAGCATCGGCGGGATTGACCACCCGGAAGTAAGCTACGGCGTCAACCCGGACAGTAACGTTGTCCACTGTGATGCACTCTTGCTGGGGGACGTCCATGGTGACTATCCGAAGGTCAACTTTCCGCACAGTCTCAATAAAAGGTATAATCAAGACCAAACCTGGCCCTCTCAGACCCACGAATCTGCCCAGTCGGAAAACGCCCACTCTTTCATACTCTCGAACGACTTTGATAGCTGCCGACAGAAATATTATTACTACTACTGCGATGATAAAATAAACAAACCAGCTCATGCTCCCTCCTTTTCTTTAGATTTTCTGGTCACCCACAATTTCAATCCTTCGGTTTTGGTTATTATCACCTCCTCTCCAGGTTCTATTGTACTACCTTCAGCTATGGCTGTCCATAGCTCTCCCTCAGCCAGGACCGTACCCCGGGGATTGAGGGTCGTGCGCGCCACAGCTTCCTTCCCTATCATCTCCTCGACGCCAGCCGAGAGTTTTCGCCTCTGACCTTTGACAATGGCGTAAATGACGAAACCAATAAAGGCGACAGCAAAGATTATGGCTATAATAATTGGTCCTGTTATCTCCACAGCACTACCTTTTCATTCCTTTAGTTTCTTTTTCACCCACAATTTCAGTTGTTCCACTTTTGTTATTATGACCTGTTCACCGGGCGCCACGGGGCCGTTTTCGGATGTCGCCGTCCATAATTCTCCCTCGGCGAGAACCGTGCCTGTAGGGTCGAGTGGTGTTTTGGCTATAGCTGTTTCCCCAATCATTCCTTCAGCCCCGGTCGCCTTGCGTTGTCTTTGCCCGCGAATAATGGCGCCGAGGACGAAGATGGCGAAAGCGGTAAAGCCTACTGCCACCCCGGCGATTAGCCTCTTATCTACCTCTATGCCCGGGCTGTGGCTGAACAATATCAGCGAGCCAAAAATCAACGAAATTATGCCTCCGGCGGTCAATAGTCCAAAGCTGGCAGTGAAATACTCGGCAATAAAAAGTCCCACTGCCAGTAGAATAAGGGCTATGCCTCCCCAGTAGGCATCGAGCACGCCTAGAGAATAGAACGCCAGGAAAAGACTAATCCCGCCAATCACGCCAGGGAACACCAATCCCGGGCTGTAGATCTCAGCAATCAACCCTATGGTAGCCAGGGTAAGCAGGATGTAGGCAATGTTGGGGTCGCTGATGGTTTGTAGGAATTTTTCAATGTCATTCATTTGGTTTCTGGTGGTACCATAGCCCGTGGTATCAATGGTAACTTCCTCGCCACCGGCTAAGGTGACCTTCCAGCCATTGATTTGCCCAATAAGGCTGTCCAGACTCTCGGCTCGCAGGTTGATAAGGTTACATTCCAAGGCATCAACATCGGTGAATGATTTACTTTGTGTAACCGCTAGCTCGGCTTCTTCCATATTCCGGCCACGCTCTTCAGCTATAGTCCTCATCCACTTAGCTGAGAACTCGACTATTTTCTTCATCTGGTCTTCGGGTATCTCCTGTCCCCCAGCAGATACAGGGTGGGCAGCGCCAATGGTCGTGCCCGGCGTCATTGCTGCTATATGTGCGGATAGAGTGATGAAAGTTCCCGCTGAGGCAGCCCAGGCACCTTTAGGTGAGACGTAAACCACGATGGGCACATTGGCATTCATAATCCTCTGGACTATCTTCTCGGTCGAGTCCAGAAGCCCACCGGGAGTATTTAGCTCAATTATACAGGCGGTAGCGCCATTCTTCTCTGCCTGCGTGATACCCCGATCAATATAATCAGCTATCACCGGCACGATAGTGCCATCTACAGTAAGGACTTCTACAGTAGTAGAGCTGGCGGCAGCAAGCAGGTTGCCTCCTAACCCTGCAGCTATGGGAATCACAAGCCAAGCCAGAAAGAAAAACTTAATCCCGTTTCTCAGCATCTCACATTACGCTCAGGCTAATTATAGACTATGCAGGCAAAAGGAACAAAAACTTGCAATCAATCATTGAAGCTGGACATAGCTTAGTGTAGAATAGGCTAAGAATGAAAAACCAAAAATGCAAGGGGATGCGAGACTTGCTCCCCGAGGACATGTTGCGCTTTCGTCGTATTGAGGACGTCTTCCGGGCTTGTTGTCGTAACTGGGGCTACCAGGAGGTAAGGACGCCAACCTTAGAATACCTCCACCTGTTTACGGCTACAGGAACGCTTACTCCGGGCATGTTGAGCAAGGTGTATTCCTTTCTCGATTGGGATGGTTGGAGTGGTGAGCGAGTTGTCTTGAGACCAGATGGCACTATTCCTGTAGCTCGACTTTATATTGACAGTCTAAGCGGACAAACATTAGCCAGGCTTTTCTACGTGACTAACATCTTCGCTTTCGAGGGAACTGGAAAAGAGAATAGAGAGCGCTGGCAGTGTGGTGCTGAATTTTTTGGCGGTGCCAAACCGGCTGCGGATGTGGAGGTAATTCTGCTGGCTGAGGAGGTTATTCGCAAATTGTGCCTCAGCAACGTCGGGCTGCAATTGTCCCACGCTGGCTTGGTGAAGGCATTGCTCAAAGAGTTTAAGCTCAGCCCGGCTGAGGAAGCTAAGATGATGAGTCGCATTTTAGAAGGGGATTGGCAAGCATTGACTAAGGCGAAATCTCCTAATCCCGAGACTGACAGACTTGTTGCTGCGCTATTGGGCCTCAAGGGGAAATCGAGCAGCTTTCTACACAATATAAAGGCTTCATTCCCCAAAGCTTCGAGGGACTTCAAGTCTAGCCTAGAAGACTTCATAAGCATCGCCACTTTGCTGGATAACCAGGGTTGCCGCTATAAAATTGATATCGCCGCCATGCATGGTTTTGAGTATTATACTGGAATATGTTTTCAATTCTTAGCGGCTGGGGAAAAAATAGGTGGCGGAGGCAGATATGATAACCTTGTGCCCCTTATGAATGGAGGGAACATCCCTGCCTGCGGATTTGCTCTATATGTGGACCCAATAATGAAATTGCTTCCGCTGGAGAAAGAGAAAAAGGGCAAATCTGGAATCCTGGTTAAGGGTCAGGAATTGACTCCCGAAATAGTAAAGACATGCTTTGCTGTGGCGGAATCGCTTCGTGATGCCGGATACCCTGCGGAGATTGAATTTGCAGGTCGAGATGAATCTAATTATATGTGGGTTATCTTGGTTTCTGGAAAGGGCTCTGCTCCCTTTGTGCTAAAAGAGTGCAAGCGAAAACGAGCCAGATACACCGGGGCTTCTGTGGCCGAGATTCTTAAAGTGGTAAATAAGGGGTGAAGGACTACCAAATCGGCTATATCAAACTCGCCCTGCCCAAAGGCAGGTTTCTATCGCCTACGGCTAGCTTGCTTGTCGAGATAGACTTGGGATTTGAAGGTTATAGCAATGGAGCAAAGCAATATCGCCTGCGCTCGGCAAGGTTTCCCAGTCTTTTCGCTAAAATACTTCAGGAGAAAGATATTCCCATACAGGTGGCTGTGGGGAATTACGACCTGGGTATCTGTGGTTTGGATTGGATTGAAGAATTCGTGGTGAAATATCCGGCCGGAGCTCTGGTGAAAATATCGGGTCTCAATTATGGCGAAGGCGGCATATATGCGGTTGCCAGCGCTCAGGGTAAGATAGCCAGTCTCGAGGAGTTGTCAGCCCGGAGAAACGATTGTCGCATAGTAAGTGAGTATCCTAATCTGGCTGAGGCTTTTGCTTTAAATCTCAGAATGAGGAGGTTCAGGCTTTTTCCGGTGTGGGGAGCTGCTGAAGCTTACCCTCCGGAAAATGCTGATTTGGCAGTGCTCTGGGGAAAGAGTGGGGCACAGCTAGCCGCTCAAGGCTTAATTCCTCTTAAAAGATTGCTTCCTGTTACTGCCTTTTTGATAGCCAATCGAGAAAGCTTGGAGAACAAGAACTTGAGCCAGATATTAGCGTGCTTCAGCTCCAAACTTACTGCTGACCTGCCAACATCAATGGAAAATGAGCTTAATAGCTTTAAGAAACAGAAGATTACTCGCACATTGTGGCTGGCTAAGGAAATCAACCTGGCTTTGCCTGATGGGCACCAGCAAGCACCTACTGCGCAGTTTTTAAAGCGGGCTGGGCTGACACTTCAGGGCTATTCTGAAGAAGCGTCGAGCCGACGACCCTCCGCTGACCTGGACTGGCTGGGCATCAAAGTAATCAGACCTCAGGATATGCCTCTGCAAGTGGCTAATGGCAATTTCGACCTGGCCATAACCGGTGAGGATTGGCTGCTTGAGCATCTCAATCGCTTTCCATCAAGCCCGGTGAAGAAATTGTTTGCTCTAGGCTTTGGCACCGTGAAAGTGGTGGCTGCTGTCAGTCAAGAAATGCCCGTCAACAATATTGACGAATTAAGGACACTTGTTCAAAGCAGCACCGATTACATCGGGGCGCCTCTGAAGGTGGCCTCGGAGTACATAAATATCGCCGACAAATACCTGCGAGACAACCGCGTCAGTCCCTATAAGCTGATTCCTACCTGGGGGGCTAGCGAGGCTTTTTTGCCCGAGGACGCTGATATGCTTATTGACAACACTCAAACTGGCAAGACTCTCAAGGAGCACAAATTAAAGATTATTGATGTACTCTTCCAATCCTCGGCCTGTATAATTGTTAACAAAGACAGCCTGGCGTCTTCCGATAAAAAAGAGAAAATGAAGTTCCTGACACAGAAATTGCGAGCGGGGCTATCGTGAGAAGTCTTCTTTTTGTCATTGCGAGCCTTTTCCCCTCTCCCTTGATGGGAGAGGGTCAGGGTGAGGGTGCAATGTGAAAAAAGTCAAAGGATTCAATAAAGCCAGACGATTACTGGCCAGGGAGAATTTCTGGGAGCCTTTCACCACGTCAGCAGGGCTAGCACCACAAACAAAGCATGTCTTTTTTTCAGTTCAAAAAGCAGTCGACCGTATAGTCAATGAGGTTCGGGATAAAGGCGATAAAGCCCTCTTTGATTACACCGAAAAACTGGATGGAGTCTGCCTAGATTCTCTGGAAGTAGATAGACAAGAAGTTGTTGCCGCTTACAATATGATAGACAAGAAACTTGTCTCGGCCCTCGAATTTGCAGCCAGAAGAATCCGGGACTTTCATGTTGCCTGTGGACACAAAACTGGCCTAATTTCTATCGACAAGCACTTGAGGCAACAGGTTCTGCCCTTGCAAAGGGTTGGACTGTACGTGCCTGGTGGCACCGCCGCCTATCCATCCACAGTGCTGATGATGGCCATACCAGCCAGGGTGGCTGGTGTTGAGGAAATCATTATGGTTTCTCCCCCTGCTAAGGATGGTAAGATTCCAGCACCCACGTTGGTAGCTGCCGACATTGCCAAAGTTAACCGCATTTTCAAAGTTGGCGGCGCTCAGGCTATTGCGGCGCTGGCTTATGGTACCGAATCAATACCCAAAGTGGATAAAATTTGCGGTCCGGGGAACATTTTCGTGACCTTGGCTAAGAAAATGGTTTATGGCGCAGTGGACATTGATGGTCTCATGGGTCCCAGCGAGATAGTAATTGTCGCCGATGAGAAAGCTAACCCTGCTCTCTGCGCTGCTGACCTTTTGGCTCAGGCTGAACATGACCCTCTGGCTTCGGTAGTTTTAATCACTACTTCGTCTCACCTAGCTGAGCGAGTGGAGAGGGAAATTGAGGAGCAACTAGGGAAATTGAAGCGGCGCTCTACTATTCGGACGGCTATTGATGCCGGAATGATTGTGCTTGTGGACAACATGGCTCAAGCAGTGCAGTTGGTCAATCTCTTCGCTCCTGAGCATCTCTCTCTTATGGTATCCGATGCTTCAGCCTTAATCTCCCAAATTCACAATGTCGGCTGCATTTTTGTAGGCGAAAACTCACCTGTCGTTCTCGGTGATTATATTGCCGGTCCCAGCCATGTCTTGCCCACCGGAGGCAGTGCTCGTTTCGGTTCTCCTCTGGGTGTTGCCGACTTCCTCAAGATTACTAATATCATCGCCTTGGACAAGCCCGCCATGCGAAAACTGAGCCAGGCTGCTATGGTAATAGCTAAAGCCGAAGGGCTCGATGCCCACGCCCAGGCAATAGAAAAAAGGCTACAGAGAGGAAAATAAATAATGGTCGAAGATAAGGGCACCAACCTCTTGCCTCTAAAGGAAATTATCGCCAAAAGTATAAGAGGTGACAACCTTTCCGAAAAGAAGTCCAAGTATGAACCTCCTTATGATAGTCCAATTGAGGATATATTTGCTTGGAATCTAGGCAAATATATAAATCCTAATTTGAGATTGGATAAGCAAACCGAAGTTAATACTCCTTGGGGGATTTTCATATTGGACTTTGTGGTTGAATGTAAATCAGAGAAAATTGCGTTCGAGTGTGATGGCAAAGATTTTCATGATGTGGGAAGGGATGAATGGCGAGATGCAATGATATTGGGGGGAGGGCACGTTGATACAATCTACCGTTTAAGGGGAACTGATTTGGTGCATCGCGCTGAGGACTGCCTCTTTGTTATTTCACAACTGGAACCTCAAATTTTTAGTAAGCGAGGGAGAGCAAATCTAGAAATGCTCGCCAGTAGTTCTATAAAGGAAAGCCTGGATCGTAAATTGAGCTTTGACAAGAATCTTGGAAAAGGCAGTAGGCTTATGGTCTTTGATTATCCTCGTGAATCAGAAGGTCTCGCGCCCTCGTTTGTTTGCATATTCAGAGAGAGTCGGCATATTCCTGACGGAGAAATTTCTTTTTGGGAATCTCAATATACTTATGCCTTGAACAACAAAGGACTGCCACTGGACGACCTAATGGAGCAATATTACAAAGAACCATACCCCGAGGACAGTGAGGAATAAGTGAACATAAAAAGACTTATCAGGCCTGAGCTCGTCAAAATGAAGAGCTACACCCCTATAGAGCCTACGGAAATTTTGAGCCAGGAGGGTGAGTTGCCTGCAGAGAAAGTAATAAAGCTGGATGGCAACGAGAATCCTTATGGCTGTTCCCCCAAGGTCTACCAAGCCCTGGCTACCTATCCCTATTATCACAATTATCCCGACCCGGAGCAGAGGGAGTTACGGAAGGCTTTAGAGAAATATACTGGCTTGAGCCGTAGGCACATTGTGTGTGGCATGGGTAGCGATGAACTCATAGACCTCATCCTCAGGCTTTTCCTCAAGCCCGGCGACGAAGTTATCAACTGCCCACCGACGTTTGGCATGTACCCCTTTAGCACCGATGTTTGTGGAGGTAAGGTGGTTGATGTGCCCCGGACTGAAGGTTTCGCCCTTGATGTAGCTGGCATTAGGAAGGCAGTGACGAGGAAGACAAAGGTCATCTTTGTCGCCTCGCCCAATAATCCCACCGGCAACGTCGCCACTGAACAGGAAGTTACGGAGCTTGTTGGGACCGGGAAGATTGTTGTCGTGGACGAAGCTTATTTTGAATTCAGCAATGTGACTGTGGCTAACCTGGTACCTAATTACCCTAACCTGATAGTCTTGCGCACCTTCAGCAAATGGGCTGGACTGGCTGGGTTAAGGATAGGCTACGGCTTTTTCCCCGTAGAAATTGCTGATTATCTGATGAAGATTAAGCAGCCCTATAATGCCAGTGCCGCCGCTCAGGCAGCGGTGCTAGCTTCACTAGCTGATACGGAGTATCTTCGTGCTAATGTCGCCAGGATAGTCAAGGAACGGGAGCGGTTATTCGGCAAACTCAAGGAACTGGATTGGCTCAAGCCTTATCCCTCGCAAGCTAATTTTATTCTTTGCTCCCTGAACTATCCGCCTGCTGTCATTGCGAGCGACCTGCCCGCCAAGGCTTGGCAGGCGGGAGCGAAGCAATCTCTCGCCAAGGAAATCTGGGCGCAACTGCGCAAAAGAAGCATCTTCGTTCGCTATTTCGATACTCCTGAACTAAAAGATTGTCTGCGAATTAGCGTGGGCCGACCCGAAGATACTGACGCCTTAATTGAGGCACTTAAGGCCCTATCTGTCATTGCGAGTCCCGATTTGTCGGGACGAAGCAATCTCAACCATTCTCCTCTCCCTTGACCTGCTCACCGTATGACTCCAGTAGGCGAGCGGGAGAGGGTTAGGGTGAGGGTGAGAGGGTGGGGTGCAATAAAATATTGGAGGTTAAACATGACTGAAAGAAAAGCAAAAGTAGTTCGTGAGACTGCTGAAACGACCGTCAGGGTGGAACTCAACATTGACGGCAGCGGACAATTTCAAATCACCACCGGCATAAGGATGTTCGACCATCTCCTTACCCAGCTAGCGCAGCACGGGGTATTTGACATAAAAATCTCAGCATCGGGTCCCGACCAGCACCACGTAGTTGAAGACGTAGCTATCTCCTTGGGCAAAGCTTTCAACCAGGCGCTGGGGAAAAAGCAGGGCATTGTTCGCATGGCCCATGCTATGGTGCCTATGGATGAAGCTCTGGCAGTGGTGGCTGTGGATATCGGGGGCAGAGTCTACAGCACAATCGAGGCAGACTTTGACGAAGCCAGCATAGGCGACCTCGACGCTGATTTAGTGCGGCATTTCTTGGTCTCCCTTGCCTCCGAAGCCAAAATCAACCTCCATGCCAAGGTGCTCAGCGGCATCAACGACCACCACAAAGCCGAAGCTTTGTTCAAAGCTTTGGCCCGAGCCCTGGACTCCGCCACTCGCATTGACGAGCGCATTGCTGGCCGGATTCCCAGCACCAAAGAGGTTATCGAGGGATAGTAAAATTTTCTGTATTGGGGGTTTGGATGAAAAAGAATGTGAAAACGCTTGACGAAATAAGAGATATTTTGGCGCGGCACAAGAAAGAGTTAGCAGATAGGTATAAAGTTAAAGAGATAGGTATTTTTGGCTCTTATGTCAGAGGTGAGGAGAAAAGGAAGAGCGATATAGATATTTTGGTGGACTTTAAAGAACCGATCGGGCTTAGGTTTATTGAACTGGCAGAATTCTTGGAAAGTATATTAGAAATAAGGGTTGACTTGGTATCTAAGGGAGCAGTAAAACCCAATAGGTGGAGATACATAAAAGAGGATTTGATCTATGTCTAAAAGAGATTAGAAATTATTCGTCGAGGATATCGCAGAATGCATTGCCAAGATTGAAAGCTATGTTAAGGATATGAAGTTTGAGAACTTTGAGACTGATGATAAGACAATTGATGCTGTTGTGAGAAACTTAGAAGTAGTTGGCGAAGCTTCAAGAAATATACCGGAAAATGTGAAGGCGAGGTATCCCGATGTGTATTGGAAGGGCGTAGTGGGACTTAGAAACAGAATTATTCATGAATATTTTGGTGTAGACCTAAAGATTATATGGTATATCGTTAAAGAAGAACTTCCAATACTGATGAACCAAATGAAGAGCATTCTGGAAAAGGATGAAAGATAATACGGCGAGGGTATTCGAGATACTAACAAAGTGCCCAGCACCAAGGAGGTTATTGAAGGATAGGAGTATAGAGATTATTTCCGAATCCTGCTCGGGGAGCAAGTACTCAATTTCCGAACCTGAGTAGATGCAAAATCACCCGAACTTAACTTCATAGAGGTATAAAGTGGAACTATTGCAACACCTTAAAGAGTTCGCCGATGGAGTCCTTGAAGGAAACATTGATGTCTATAGTGAAGCAGGCATTAAATGTGAACTGGCTATTTACCTTCGGGGCCGTTTAGGAAATAAATACAAGATTCAGGTCGAGAGAAACATTGATTATTTTGACCTCGATAAGGAACGTTATCTAAAGAAGGAAATGGATATTGTCGTTTTTACGTCGGATAAAAAGGTGCGGCAATGTGTTGAGGTTAAATTTCCCACTCAGGGTCAATATCCTGAGCAAATGTTTAGCGCCTGTAAAGACGTAAGGTTTTTAGAGCAACTGGTCGAGTCAGGTTTCACACATTCCTACTTAGTGATGTTTGCTAATGACCCGCTATTCTACATTGATAAGGGTGATAGCGGGATTTACAAGATGTTTAGGAATGAAAAGGTGATAAAGGGGGAGATTAGAAAGCCCACGGGGAAGAAAGATGAGGTACTCACTCTTCAGCGAGAATATAAGATAGAATGGCGAACCCTAACGGGCAGTCTACGGTACTTCTTGATAGAGGTGAAGGCTCCAGCGAGCGAATAACTCCCATAGGATTACACAAGGAAAAACTGATGCCTAGCTTGCCTCCTGCTGTTGGTCAAAGCTATAATGAGCCAGAAATCCACAAAAGTTTGGATTTTCCCCTGCCCGGGAAGCAAATCTGCTTTTTGCAAACGTGACCAAATGCAAAATCGCCCGAACTCGGGCATCGTAGGAATAAGACAACCTAAATTTGAGTTTTTCTGTTATAATGAGGTTGAGGTTCAGGAGAGGCAAATATGCTGGTAAAGATAGAAACTTACTTCGACGGTGAATTCTGGTGTGCCCGTGGGATAGGAGAGGATATATTTACTCAGGGCAGCACTCTGGATGATTTGTACCAAAACATTAAGGAAGCAGTGTCTGTTCATTATGGTGAAACAGACGAGCCTATTACTATCTTGACCCTATCTGAAGTAAAACTAGCAAATGCCAAAGCTACCACAAGTTAGTGGCGACGACGTCGTTGGACTTCTCCGGCATTTGGGTTATGAAGTCATCAGGCAACGAGGAAGGCATATCCGACTCAGGAAAATTACACCTCTAGGCGAACATAACATCACCGTCTCGGCGCATAAGGTTTTGGCCAAGGGAACCCTGAACGATATCCTTACCAGAGTGAGCCTCTGGAACAATATTTCTAAGAAAGAGCTCATTGATAGGTTAAGATAAGAGTTTTGCCTGCGCAGCACAAGTTGTTGTCAAAGTTGTGTTTAAAATAATACAAGTTATTCTATATAGAAACCATGAGCAGCGGAGGTAATATATGCAAGGGGTAAATTGGGCTATCGTGGCCAACTGGATGGTGAACCATGGCATCCGCATCCTTATTATAGTAGCGGTGGGTGTCGCACTATGGTTTGCCCTGAATAGATTTCTTCCGCCCCTAGTAGGCCGTACTATGGTCACGACCAAGGGCGAAAGCAAGGAGGGCATTAAGAAAAGGAAAGACACGCTTGTAGGTATCTTGACTTCTGTAGGGCGCGTGCTAATTGTCATAGTGAGCGTGACAACAATTCTATCCGAGGTAGGAGTGCCTATTGCGCCAATGCTGGCTAGCCTCGGCATCGCCGGCCTAGCCATTGGCTTCGGCGCTCAGTACTTGATAAGAGACGTCATTGCGGGCATTTTCATCGTCTTTGAAAATCAATACAGGGTGGGCGATGTAGTCAAGATAGCGGATATTTCCGGGCTCGTGGAGGAAATAACTTTGAGAAAGACTGTGCTTCGTGACCTGGATGGCATCGTCCATCACGTGCCCAATGGTGAGATCAGGGTAGCCAGTAACTTCACTAGGCACTTTGCTAGGGTCAATCTTGATGTCTCGGTAGCCTATAATACTGACCTCGACCACGCCATAAGCGTGATAAATCGAGTGGGCAAAGAACTCGCTGAGGATGAGAACTGGCGCAACGTAATCAAAAGTCCTCCGCAGGTGCTGAGGGTTAATAATCTGGGCGAGTCTGGCATACAAATCAAGATCTTGGGCGATGTTAAGCCTATGCAGCAGTGGGCAGTGATGGGCGAATTGCGGCTGCGCCTCAAGAAAGCCTTCGATACCGAGGGCATAGAAATACCCTGGCCCCACACCAAAGTATATTTTGGCAATCCTTTGCCAGATTTTCCTAAGAAGGATTAGCCTCAGAATGAATATGAGCGGACTCCTAACTGAAGAAGACCGTAGCCAGCCAGTCGATGTTCTGAACGGCATTGCTTATGACGCAGATACTGATCGCCTGTTTGTGACCGGAAAGCTGTGGCCCAAGCTCTTCGAGATTAACTGACGATTCCCTCTCTGGATCTAGCCTACCCCTTGATTGGAGCTAGTGGCACGAGGTTGTTCGCCCCTTTCAGAATATTGATAGGTCGGAAAACTCGAAAAACTGGGTGGAAAGATGTGAGTGGATTGGACTATCTTTGACTCTGCAAAATTACGGCACTTCTTCTACTTCTTGTACTGAAAATAGCTCATTCTTGCGGATAGATGAGAGCAATAGCGACCTTACAGTAGGGTCTCTTAGCTGGCTTTTGTAAGCATATATGGCCTCTTGTTTTATATCTTCAATTTCCGGGGATAACATGAAGCGCTGCCACGGAGTATGAAAGTCAATCAATGCGATAGGTGGAAGGAGATACAGGTTGGGATTATATCCTCGGGGCTGAGGATAAAACATCTGATGGTGTACTATGTACGAGTAAGCTATCCTGTATAAAGGGTCATCTTCGAGAATTTGTTGAATAATTGCTCCTATGGTGGAGTGGTCGGCATGGTCATCCCTGGCATCGGGATAGATAATGAAATCAGGATTGTACGTGTCGATTTGCTCTCGGAGTGTTTCGCTGAGGAGTTTACGGTTCATTTTCCGAAGATTCCCATCAGGAAGTCCGAGGAAAATTAGGTCGTTCTCAGGCACTCCAAGGATTGCTAATGCCTTCTTGAATTCGGTATACCGGTTGTTTGTGTTATTTAAAGGGCCCTTGCTTCCATCGGTAACAAGGACTACTTTAACG
>Ga0129301_1001072_pt1 | contig 14074 bp, 11 predicted proteins | sample ConPoolayeHmetaG_FD_94489 | JGI IMG/M metagenome (GOLD analysis project Ga0129301, IMG submission 94489) | Hot spring microbial mat communities from California, USA to study Microbial Dark Matter (Phase II) - Cone Pool mat layer H metaG ...
GAAGCAATGAAAAAGGGTAAGACCAAATATGCTTCCTCCGCAGGCGAAAAAACGCTTCGGGAAGCCATAGCAAGCATTCACAAAGTCTCTGCAGATAATGTTGTTGTCACCACAGGGTCAAAAATGGCTGTTTTCTCCGTAATGTATTTACTTCTAAAAAAAGGGGAGAACATAATTGTTCCAACCCCCCATTGGACAGCCTATGATTTAGTAGCAAAAAGTTTAGAGGTTGAAACAAAATTTTTGAGAACTGAACTTGAATCTGGCTGGAAAATTGACGTTGAAAAACTAGAGGCGTTAATTGATGAGAAAACGCGGCTAATTGTATTAAATAACCCCCATAACCCCACAAGCAAAGTCTTTGACGGCAAAACGCTTGAAAAAATAGTCCAAATAGCAGAGGATAACGGGATAAAAATTTTGTCAGACGAGGTTTACGCAGACATAAGTTTCGTGAAGACAAAGAGTATTTTAGATTACAGTAGCAACCACATTGTTGTCAATAGCTTTTCCAAAACATTCATAATGACTGGATGGAGGGTAGGCTACATCATCGCAAACAAAGATTTAGTTGACAGGGTTATCAAACTAAACCAGATAACTTTAACTAATGTGCCAGTTTTCATTCAAGAAGGCGCCTTGAAAGCGTTAGAATTAAGGCAAGAAATTAGCAAAAGGGTTCGCGAAGACTACCGCACACGAGCAGACATGGCTTGTAAAATACTCTCTGAAACAAATTTAAAGTTTACAAAGCCTGACGCCCCATTTTATCTTTTCCCAAAAAAGGAAGGTTTAGATTCTGAAAAATTCGCCTTTGAACTTTTAGACAGAGGAGTTGCAGTAGCACCAGGAACATCATTTGGAGAATACAGAGAACATTTCAGATTAGCCCTAACAACTCCTACCGAAGAGGTTAAGCAAGGAACAAAAATAATTTCTGAGGCTCTCAAATGAAAATAGCCATAATAGGCTCTGGAAAAATGGGTAAATGGTTCGCAAAATTCTTTCTGGAACAAGGCTTCAAAGTAGTGATCTCAGACAAGGATAAAGAAAAACTTTCCAGAATAACAAAAGAGTTAGACGTGGAAACCGCCAGCAATGTTGATGCCGCTAAAAGTGCTGACAGAATCTTTGTATGCGTACCTATTGAAAACTTCGAAAACGCGATCGGCGAAATACATCATCACATTCGCCCAAATCAAGAGGTTATGGATATTTGCTCTATCAAAGAAGAACCAGTTAACATAATGCACAAGTACATAAAAACTGGCGCCATATTAGGGACACACCCCATGTTTGGACCAGGCGTGAAGAACATAAAAAACCAGAATTTTGTTCTAACTCCAACAAACGCTGAAGAAGAAAAATTAGCAGAGAACTTCAAAAGCTGGTTAGAGTACAGAGGAGCCAAAGTTATTTCCATGTCTCCAAGAGAACATGACAAGTTAATGTCCGTCGTATTGGGGTTGCCATACTTCTTAAGCTTTACCCTATGCGATACATTAATTAGCCAAGGCAGTTTCTCAAAGACTAAAAAAGTTTCTGGAGCCAGCTATAAACTTCTTTTAACGTTAATTGAGGCCATAGCCTCGGAAGAAGAGGAATTTTCAGCAAACCTTCTAATGAATCTTCCTGAAACCGATAAGGTTGAGGAACTTCTCTTGAAAAAAGCCGCAGGATGGCTTGAGCTTTTAAAAAAGGGGGACAAGGTAGCCTTTGCCAACAGGGTTAAACTTTTGAAAAAAGAATTAGCCAAGATAGATCCATACTATTTTAAGTCATATGATGCCATGTACAAAATGCTGGAAACTCTTAGAAACGGAAATTAGAATTTTCGAATGAAGCCGCCTTATAAGAGCCTAGAATTTTTATAAAGTTTGTTTTGTTTCTTATGGCTTCTAACGCCTCTTGGCATTGCTTTTCGCTTCTGTGACCCTCAAAGTCTAGGTAAAAGTTGTATTCCCATGGAGTTTGCTTAGTTGGTCTTGACTCAATCTTGGTCAGGTTTATGTTTCTGCTGGCAAACTCCCCTAAGACGCTGTATAGAGACCCTGGGAATGATTTTATGGAGAAAATTATTGAAGTCTTGTCTTTTCCTGAATAGGGTGCATCATTTTTTGACAGAACAAAAAACCTTGTGTAATTATTTTTGGAATCACCTACGTCTCGGGCAACTATGTTCATGTCATATATTTTTGCAGCTCTTTCGCTGGCTATGGCTCCAGCATCCTTCAACTTTCCCTCTTTTATAATTTTTACGCTGCCCGCAGTATCAAAAGCTGGGATAACCTGGCAGTTTAGCTTTTCAAGGAACTTGCTACACTGAGCTAAAGCTTGCGGATGAGAATAAACCGTCTTTACCTCTTCTAATTTTGTTCCTGGGTGCGTTATTAAACAGTGAGCAATTCTGACCATCACTTCGCCACAAACTTTGAGATCATACGTTAGGAAAAGGTCATAGGTTTTGTTTACGCTGCCTTCTATAGAGTTCTCAACAGGCACAACGCCAAAATCTGTTTCTTCTTTTTCTACGCTTTTAAAAACATCGGAAAGCTCTCTGCAAGGTTTCACATCTACTGATGAGCCGAAATACGCGTATACTGCGCTTTCGCTGTATGCGCCTAATTCTCCCTGAAAGGCGATACGCATGCTTTTACTTCCTCAGCATCCGCCTCTTTATTAGGCATCTGTTTATTCCTTCTATCATGGCTTCTACACTGGCTCTGACTATGTCTTCGTTTACCGCCCTTGCGGATACTACGTTTCCGTCTTTGTCTTCAACTTTTACTAACACTTCGGCAACAGCGTCAGAGCCTCCTGTCAAAGCTTCAAGACGATATTCGCTTAACTTGACATCAGCAAGTTTGCTGGTGACTTTTTGTATAGCCTTTATAGCTGCATCCACTGGACCGACGCCTGTTTCTGCAGACACATATTCTTTACCGTCTAAGCTTAACTTTAGAGAAGCCATAGGTATGATGTTGATTCCGGTAACTACAGCCAAATCACGCAGAACAACAATTTTCTCTTCTTCCACAGTTTCGCCCATTACCGCCCTAGCTATTGCCATTAAATCAGCGTCCGTCACAATTTTACCCTTGTCTCCTAAATCTTTTACCCTCTTAACAATAGCTTTCAGCTGTTCTTTAGTTGGACTTATCCCTGCCTCCTCAAGCTGAGCTTTGATTCCCTGCTTCCCAGCTAACTTACCTGCCTCCAGCCTCCTTTTTCTCCCTACCAGTTCAGGCGTTATAGGTTCGAATGTTAAAGGCTCTACAGTCACACCACGTGTATGGATACCTGACTTGTGGGAAAAAGCGTTTTCCCCAACAATAGCCTTGTTAGGCTGCACAGGAATCCCGGTGAGTCTTGAAACCAGCTTGGAAGTGCTATAGAGCAAACTAGTTTTTATTCCTGTTTTGTACTTGTAAACGGCATTAAGAGCCATCACAACTTCTTCAAGAGCGGCATTTCCAGCTCTTTCGCCTATTCCGTTAACAGTCACATGCACCTGGGTTACGCCAGCCTCAACTCCTGCCAACGAGTTTGCTACCGCCATGCCGAAATCGTCATGACAGTGAACGCTGAGAGGTACTTTTACAACACTCCGCAAGTCCTCTATGAGTTTCCGCATGTTTCCAGGAGTCATAACTCCCACGGTGTCAGGGATATTTATCCGGTCAGCACCTGCTTCTTCGGCAGTTCTACAGAGGCTCTTTAGAAAATCCACATCAGCCCTTGTAGCGTCCATCGGGGAGAACTCACATAGAAGACCATGGTCCTTAACATACTCGACGGATTCAACAGCAGATGCAATGACTTGTTCACGCGTCAAGTTTAGGGCATGTCTAATCTGAATATCTGAGGCTGAAATAAAAGTATGAACAGAATCCACATCGCATTGAATTGTAGCATCTATGTCGTCTCTTGTAGTTCGTGCGAGACCACATATTTCAGCTTTTAATCTGGCTTTAGCTATTTCCTTAACAGCCTCTTTTTCACCTTCTGAAGACATTGGGGAACCAGCTTCGATAACATCCACACCCAACATGTCCAACTGACGAGCAATCTCAAGCTTCTCATCTAGGCTTAAGGATACTCCCGGGGTTTGTTCCCCATCGCGGAGAGTCGTATCAAATATGCGAACATACATAGCATTTTGGATATTCATTTTCACCTCTCCATTAATTTAATGAGCCCCACCTTCATCTGCTGAGCTCAATATCGCCTCAGCAATACTTTCTCCCATTTCCAAGGTTGTAGCATTCCCACCTAAATCGGGCACGAGCTTTCCAACTGACAGGGTTTTAACAACAGCTTCCTCAACAGTCTTCGCAGCTGTTAAACATTGAAAGTCGCCATATTGTTCGCCTAGCCATTCTAACATCATCTTAGCTGCCAAAATCATTGAACATGGATTTGCAGTGTGTTTTCCAACTCTTGTCGGAGCAGACCCGTGAATCGGCTCAAATATGGCAAAGTTGTCGCCTATGTTTGCTCCTGGAGCCATACCCAAGCCCCCTATTAATTGTGCAGCCTCATCTGAAAGGATGTCGCCGAACATGTTGGTGGTTACAATAACATCGTATTCTTGAGGAGACTTAATTAGACGCATAGCCGCTGCATCAACATACTGTTCTTCAAAAGTTATGTCGGGGTATTGTTTAGCTACTTCTCTGCAAACGCTTGCAAAAAGCCCACAAGTCACCCGCATAACGTTTGCCTTATGTATTGCCGTTACCTTTCTCTTCAAGTTTCGTCTTCTAGCAGTTTCAAATGCCTTTTTAGCTATACGCTCTGAACCTCGCCGCGTAATAACCCGTAGGCATATAGCAGTTTCGTCTAATGAAAACTCTAAGCCTCTATAAACGTCTTCGGTGTTTTCCCGGACAAACACCAAGTCGATGTCAGACCTAGTTGCTGAAGTTGAAGGATAAGATTTTATTGGGCGCATGTTTGCGTAAAGATTAAACATTAACCTAAGTTTAACTATGACATCAGCCGCTGTCTCACCTACAGGTCCCTTTAGGCAAGCGTGAGAACACTTTATTTTTTGAATTGTTTCCTCAGGAAGCGCTGTGCCTTTCTTCTTGAAACATTCATCTCCTGCTTCAGCGTTCTCTAAAATAAGCTTTAAACCAAACTTTTTCTGGGTGGCATCTAAAACTTTTAGCGTTGCTTCAGTCAACTCAGGACCTATACCGTCACCAGGGATTATTACTACTTTATAGGAACTCATTTTTTTCTCATTTTCCTCCTTAAATTTTCTATCAGACCTCCATTGGACAGTATCTCCAAAATTGAAGGTGGAAGAGCGGGTGCTTGCAAACATATGCCCTTCGACTGGTTTTTAACTGTTCCCTCTTTCAAATCCACAACGAGATCATCGCCTTCTTCAACTTTGCAGGAAACACTTACACATTCAACAATGGGTAAACCTATGTTAATGGCGTTTCTGTAGAAAATTCTAGCAAAGGAATCCGCAACCACGCATTTAACTCCTGCATATTTTAAAGCTAAAGGTGCTTGTTCACGGCTTGAGCCGCACCCGAAATTTTTCCCAGCAACTAAAATTACCCCGCTTTTTGACTTTAAAATAAACGCGGGGTCTAACCCTTCCATGGCGTGGTACGCTAACTCATTCGGATCTAGCAATGTCATGTATTTGGCAGGCAATATCACATCAGTGTCAACATTGTCTCCAAACTTAACAACCTTTCCAGACACCATCACGGCTTATTTAACCTCCAACTCCCTGGGGTCAGAAATTTTGCCCATTATGGCGGAGGCTGCAACAGTCGCAGGAGATGCTAAGTAGACATAAGCCTTTGCACTACCCATCCGCCCAATGAAATTTCTATTAGAGGAGCTTATGCAAACCTCGCCTGAGGCGAGTATCCCCAAATGACCTCCAAGACAAGGTCCACAAGTGGGATTGCACACTAAGGCACCAGCTTCAACAAATGCTTCTAAAAGTCCTTCCCGCAAAGCTTGCATATACACTGTCCTAGAAGCAGGAATAACCAGCAGCCGCACACCCTTTTTCACTTTTCTTCCCTTCAGAATGCTTGCTGCCAACCGCAGATCTTCAATCCGCCCGTTAGTACAAGACCCTATAAACGCTTGGTTAATTTCAATCCCTTCTACTTCAAGAACACTTTTAACATTATCCACAGAGTTGGGACATGAAACTTGAGGCACTAAATCGGCGGCATTTATTTCTACACTTTTTTCGTACGACGTATCAGAATCGCTTTTTAACGGTTCAGTCGACTTGAGATTAAGATATCTTAACGTAGTTTCATCCGGCGCTATTATGCCATTTTTGGCGCCCATCTCCACAACCATATTGCATAATGTCATCCGACCATCCATACTCATACTATGAACAGCGGAACCGGTAAACTCCACACTTTTATATATTGCGCCGTCTGCACCAATCTGACCGATTGTATATAGAATTAAATCCTTAGCTGTTACAAAATTTTTGAAGCGGCCTTCTACGTTTATTTTAATTGCTCTTGGAACTTTTAACCATAAGCTTCCAGTGGCAAAGACAGCTGCCGCTTCAGTTGACCCTACTCCCGTTGCAAAAGCTCCAAGGGCTCCGTACATGCATGTGTGGGAGTCAGCGCCAACAATAAGTGCGCCTGGTGCGACGTGCCCTTTTTCCACCATAACTTGGTGGCATATACCCTCACCTACATCATAAAAAGCTTCTATTTCATATTCTTCAGCGAACTTTCTCAAGATCCTATGCAGTTCTGCAGCTTTTTCCGAGCTGGCTGGTGCCAGATGATCTAGAACAATAACTATTCGATCGGGATCCCAAACCTTTAAAACTCCGATCTTTTTAAAAGCTTCAACGGCTAATGGTCCTGTTAAATCGTTGACCATCACAGCATCTACTTTTGCCTCAATTATCTCTCCAGCAGATACTTTTTCTTTTCCTGATGCCTTAGCTAAAATTTTTTCAGTTAAATTCATAACAACGCCTTTCAAGAGAACAGGGTATTACTTTTCAATACCGGCCATTTTCCTTATGAATTTTCCAACGCTTTCGATTTGGTGACCATCAATATCTTTCATTAATGAACCCAAAACTTCATTGGCTTTGTCGCTTTTTCCTATCCATTCTTGTGCAAACTCGCCGTTCTGAACTTTTTCAACGACTTTTAGCATGTTGCCTTTCACATGTTCATCGATGACTCTTGGACCTACTGTCAACCCGCCATATTTGGCGGTGTCTGAAACCGCCTTAAGCATCCCGGTAAAACCTTTTTGGTATATAAGGTCCATTATAAGCTTAGCCTCATTACACACTTCAAAATAGGCAAGTTCAGGTTGATAACCAGCTTCTACAAGCACTTCAAAGCCCTTTTTGATAAGTTCAATTAACCCGCCCACCAGCACTGCTTGTTCTCCTACAAGGTCTGTTTCGGTTTCCTCCTTAAAGTTGGTTTCTAAAACACCGGCCCTTGTGCAGCCTAAACTTTTTGCCATGGCCAATGCTTTTTCCATAGCTTGCCCAGAAGGGTTTTGGTACACAGCTATTAATGCCGGAACCCCAAAGCCCTCAAGATATGTCTCTCGAAGTCGCGGTCCAGGGGATTTAGGTGCGACCATTATCACGTCAACAAAATGGGGTGGAACTATTTGTTTAAAATGTATGTTAAACCCATGGGAAAAGCACAATGCCTTTCCTTCTGTCATATATGTTGATATTTGGCTTTTGTACACTGCTGGCTGTTCCAAGTCGGGTATTAACATATGTACAACATCGGCCTTTTGAACAGCTTCTGATACGGGGTAAACTTTGAAACCATCGTTAACAGCTGTATTCCATGATGAACCGTTAGGCCGCAGTCCCAAGATGACGTTGATTCCGGAGTCCCTCATGTTTCGGGCTTGAGCTCTTCCTTGGCTGCCATAGCCTATTACCGCAATGGTTTTTCCTTTTAAAGGGGTTAAGCTTACATCGGAGTCGTAATATACTTTTGCCATTTTACATCTCCTCATTATAGCCTTCATCAACTTTGACACTAATGGATTTCGCCCCTCTTGAAAGTGCGGCTATCCCGGTTCTTACAAGTTCTTTTATTCCATAAGATTTCATTAAATCGATAAAAGCGTCTACCTTATCGGGGCCTCCAGTAACTTCTATAATTAAGGTTTCAGGAGAAGCATCAACCACACGCCCTCTGAAAATATCTACGTAATGCATAACGTCGGCTCTGGCTTTAGCTTCGGGAGCGTGGATTTTTATGAGAGCCAGCTCTCTCGTGACTACATTATCAGGAGCCAATATGCTAACTTTCACCACATCAATAAGTTTTTTTAGCTGTTTAACCAGCTGCTCAACCGTTCTATCATCTCCTCTGATAGTTATGGTCATCCTAGCGAGGGAACCGCGATTTATAGGACCAACGGTAATGCTATCTATGTTAAAATTTCTTCGTCTAAACATGTTTGAAACACTGTATAATACGCCAGGTTTGTTTTCTACAACAGCAGCAATTATATGTGCTCTCTCTGCACCCATAATTTTCACCCAACCAACATTTCGTTCAATCCCCTTTCAGGCGGAGCCATTGGGAGAACATCTTCTTCAGGCGAAATTGGAACATCTATGACTGTTGTAACATCACTGCTCATCGCATCTTTAACCGCCTTACTGAATTCATCGATTGAGCCAACACGAACGCCTTGAGCGCCGTAAGCTTCAGCCAACTTGGTGAAGTCAGGGACTTGCCCAAGCTTTACCGCAATATAGCGTCTATTATAGAATAGCCTTTGCCATTGAGCTACCATGCCTAGAACAGAGTTGTTTAGGACTATGACTATGACAGGAATGTCTTCTTCAACAGAGCAGGCCAGTTCCTGTTCAGTCATTATGAAACTTCCATCTCCAGCTATGTCCACAACAACTTTGTTTGGGCAAGCGACTTTAGCACCGAGAGCTGCTGGAAAGCCAAAACCCATTGTTCCTAGACCGCCTGAAGTTATGAAGGTTCGTGGTTTAATAACCTTGAAGTGTAGTGCCGCCCACATTTGGTTCTGCCCTACTTCAGTTGTGACTATTGCATCTGTAGGAAGTATTTCCCTGAGTGTTTTAAGCAAAATTTTGGGTTTCAGATTTCCATTGTTAGCATATGCGTCGTTTACATATTGTTCTCTAAGCTCGTTGATACTTTTAACCCTATCTAAACCCTTATTTTCCCCGGCCTTTTCATTTAGAAGCAAGCGAATTGCCTTGAGAGCCTTTTTCGCATCCGCCACTATTGGCACATCGGCACGTACGTTTTTGCCTATCTCGGCTGGATCTATGTCTATATGGATTATTCTAGCATCTTTGCAGAAAGTATCTAATCTTCCTGTGCTTCTATCTGCGAATCTTGTCCCAACAGCCAGCAAAACATCAGCCTCTAAGATTATTTTGTTTGCCACTGGGTTTCCATGCATACCAATATGTCCTAATGATAAAGCATGGTTTTCAGGGAAGCATCCTTTACCCATCAAGGTGGTTGCAACTGGCGTCATTAGTAGCTCTGCAAGTTCAAAAAGCTCCTGAAAGGCATTGGAGGTTGCGACTCCGCCACCGGCTAGAATGACGGGTTTTTCTGCGTTCTTTAACAGTTCAGAGGCTTTCTTAATTTGGAGAGGATGAGGGTCAGTTACAGGCCTGTAGCCTAGAAGTCTCATTTCTTCGGAGAATTTCATGTCTGCTACTTCTGTTTGAATGTTTTTAGGAATATCTATTAATACCGGCCCGGGTCTTCCGGTGGTTGCTATATGGAAGGCCGTTTTTATGGTTCTAGGAATTTCAGTTGCACTTCTGACCTGGCAATTGAACTTGGTTATCGGCGTAGTTATACCAATTATGTCTGCTTCTTGGAAAGCGTCTTTTCCAATCATGTAGGAAGAGGTGTTGCTGTGGGTATTTACTTGACCGGTTAAGGCGATTACTGGAGAAGAATCCATGTAAGCATTAGCTATTCCGGTAACAAGATTTGTGGCTCCTGGGCCAGAGGTTGCCATGCATATTCCTGGTTTTCCTGATGCTCGGGCATAACCATCTGCAGCATGGGCAGCGCACTGCTCATGCCTCGCAAGAATATGCCTTATATCCGAGTCGTACAGCATGTCATAGACAGGCAGTATTGCACCTCCTATTATTCCGAAAATAACTTTCACGTCTTGCTGCTTTAGAGATTCTACAAGGGCTTTAGCACCCGGCATTACGGTCACTTAAGCATCTCTCCTTTTTGCCAACATTTTACAACTCCTAAATGATATTGAAGGACAAGGAAAAGCCATTGAACCTTGGAGGTTCTCTTGGAGAACGAAATTAATTTGCTCCTTACTGAAGGAAGCGATCCCTCATTTGTATACCTCGCGAAATTGCTCTTCAAGGCTTACCCATTCTAATTTAAAAAGGTTTCGGCCATCTACTTTCCCACACTGCTAGAATTTGAGTTGTTAACGGATTTATTATTGCTTTCCATAAGAACATTCACACCATTCAACACTGCTTCAACGCTGGCCATGACTATGTCTTCTCTAACACCCATAGCCGTAACGGTTTTACCGTTTTTACGTAAGCGAATGAAAACCTCCACCATAGCGTCTGTGCCACCCGTTATCGCCTTGACGCTGTAATGTTCCAAAATGATTGGTTCAATCTCTGAAAATGCGCCTTTAACAGCATTCAGCGCGGCGTCCACAGGGCCAACTCCAACACCCGTCCCAACAACGCGTTTTTCGTTAATTTTAAGCCGCACGGAAGCCGTTGGCGTAACTCTGTTACCTGTTACAACAGTCACTTCTTCAAGTTGTATTGGCTTAACCCTCTTTAACCCTATGACGGTGTCAGCAATTGCCAATAAATCGGCATCCGTAACGGTTTTCCCTTTATCGCCTAAGTCTTTAACTCGCGAAAAGATTTCCTCAAGCTGTTGTGGAGTGGGATTAATCCCCATTTGCTCAAGAGCAACTTTAATCCCATGAGTACCAGTGTGTTTCCCAACACTTATGCGTCTTCTTGCACCCACAAGCTCAGGGGATATAGGCTCGTAGGTAGAGGGGTGAGATAAAACACCGTGAGTGTGAATACCGGACTCGTGGGAAAAGGCGTTTTCGCCGACAATAGCTTTGTTAGGTTGCGGGAAAATTCCAGTTAACCGAGCAACCAGCTGAGAGGCGCTATACAAAAGCTCAGTTCTGATTGGAGTTTCCACGCCATAAAGCACTTTTAAAGCCATTACGATCTCTTCAAGAGAAGCGTTTCCAGCTCTTTCCCCCAAGCCGTTGATGGTAACATGAACCTGGTTAGCACCTGCTTTCAAAGCTGCAATGGAGTTAGTCACAGCCATTCCGAAATCATTATGGCAGTGGACACTGATTGGCACGTTAGGAAAGGCATTCCTCACATCTGAAAAAAGTTGATAGGCCTTTTCAACAGTTAAAATTCCAACGGTATCACATACGCAAAGTCTATCAGCACCTGCTGAAATCCCCGTGTCGAAAACCTTTTCCATGAATTGCACATTTGACCTTGTAGCATCTTCAGCGGATAGTTCAACTAATAAACCGTGATCTTTGGCGTACTGAACACAGTCTTCAGTTATGGCCAAGATGTCTTCTCGCGTCTTTTTAAGCTTATATTGGATGTGCAGGTCAGAAGTTGGAATAACAAGGTGTATGCTCTCTGCCTCGCTTTCCACAACAGCATCGATGTCTTTCCTGACACCGCGTGAACAACTACATATTTCCGCCTTTAGCCCCTCATTAGCTATACTTTTTATTGCTTCCATTTCGCCATGAGAAACTGATGCGAAACCAGCTTCTATCACGTCAACCCCAAGCGCATCTAACTGCTTAGCTATTCTAAGCTTGCTTTCAGGAGTTAAAGAGACACCAGGGGTTTGTTCGCCATCCCTCAGAGTTGTGTCAAAAAACCTTATTTTTTCAGGAAACCGATTCGATAAAGCAATACCCCATATGCATTCCTCAAGCGTAGCAAAGTTTGCGATAATTAAATATAAAGCTTTTGGTTTATCTTGTGGCGCAGATAGTGTTTAAGGAGTGGGTAATTTGAGGAGTGACACAGTAAAACGAGGAATAGAAAGAGCCCCCCATAGATCACTGCTAAAGGCCTTGGGGTTAACGGACAAAGAAATAGATAAACCGTTCATAGGGATAGCGAACAGTTTCACCACCCTCGTTCCAGGACACATACATCTTAACCAAGTTGCTGAAGCAGTTAAAACAGGAGTTGTGGCAGCAGGCGGAACACCCTTTGAATTCAACACAATAGCGGTATGTGATGGAATAGCCATGAACCATGTAGGAATGCGGTATTCTTTGCCGTCAAGAGAGATAATCGCCGACTCAATTGAAATAATGGTCCAAGCACACAGACTTGATGGTTTAGTCTTAGTTACAAACTGTGACAAAATTACTCCCGGAATGCTTATGGCTGCTGCTAGATTAGACATTCCCACAATAATAGTCACAGGCGGTCCGATGCTTTCAGGGATTGTAGATGGGAAACGCGTCGGATACGCATCCGTTTATGAAGCTGTGGGAGAAGCGCTTACGGGCAAAGTGAGCATTGGAGACTTGAAAAAGCTTGAGGATAATGCTTGCCCAGGATGTGGATCCTGCAATGGTCTGTTCACTGCAAATACAATGGCTTGTGTTGCTGAAGCCCTAGGCATGACAATGCCATATTGTGCCACTTCACTAGCTGTAAGTGCTTTAAAACTTAGGATTGCCAAGGAGTCAGGTGAGAGAATTGTTGAAATGGTTAAAAGCGGTTTAATGTCATCGGCTATTCTAACTGAGAAGGCCTTTGAAAATGCAATTACGGTGGACATGGCTTTAGGTGGATCCACAAACACGGTTTTACATTTGACGGCAATAGCTAAAGAAGCAGGAGTTTCCTTGTCCCTATCCATGTTCGACGAAATCAGCAGACGTGTCCCTCAACTTTGTGAAATGATTCCTAGCGGACCACATGCGGTTGAGGAGTTGGAGGCTGCTGGCGGAATACCTGCCTTGATGAACGAGTTAAGGTCTCTTCTTAACTTGGATGCGCTCACGGTCACGGGTAAAAGTATAGGAGAAAACGTTGCGAAAGCCAAAGTTCTAAATTCAGCAGTTATAAAGCCTTTAACAGATCCCGTTCATAGAGAAGGCGGAATAGCTGTATTAAAGGGGAACATTGCTCCAGAAGGAGCTGTGATTAAAACAGCGGCTGTTTCAAATAAAATGCTTACTTTTAGAGGTGAAGCCAGAGTCTTCGATTCAGAAGAAGAAGCAAATAAGGCTATACAAAATAACATGATACGCCACGGCGAGGTGATTGTGATAAGATACGAAGGCCCTAAAGGCGGACCAGGTATGCCAGAAATGCTTTCGCCAACGGCAATGATCGCGGGTATGGGCTTAAGTGAGTCGGTTGCATTAATTACTGACGGCAGGTTCTCCGGCGCTACAAGAGGACTGAGTATAGGGCATATTTCTCCTGAAGCTGCAGAGGGAGGACCCATTGCGGTTATCAAAAACGGTGACATCATATCGATTGACTTACCTAAAAGGTCAATAAATGTGGAGCTAACTGCAGATGAACTTGAAAACCGTTTAAAAATGTGGAAACCCAAAGAGCCTAGGTTTAAAAAAGGCTACCTAGCACGCTACTCTCTTCTTGTGCAATCAGCAGCAACCGGTGGTGCATTAAAAACTTTCTAGACATTACCCATCTAGATATTACCCTTCCTTCAGTCGTCCGAGCTGGTGCATAGATAAGTTTATAAATGGATATAATGCCTCTTTCTAGGCTAGTGGTGCAAATTGAGGGGTTGCGTTCACAACGGGCGATTGCTTTCATTGCAGGCGATATTAGCCAATCAAAAATTGACCTAAAAACAATTCAGTACTCTCCTTTTTTTACAATAACCCCAAAGAAACGTTGGGCGATCCCCTCAAAAAGTGATGAAAAACTCGATTCCTTTTTAGGTGAGGTGAAAAAAATTGGTTAAAGTCAAGTTTGCTATACCAGCAGGTTCTCTAC
>Ga0129301_1001075_pt1 | contig 14065 bp, 14 predicted proteins | sample ConPoolayeHmetaG_FD_94489 | JGI IMG/M metagenome (GOLD analysis project Ga0129301, IMG submission 94489) | Hot spring microbial mat communities from California, USA to study Microbial Dark Matter (Phase II) - Cone Pool mat layer H metaG ...
ATTCACAATCAGTTGAAGCAAAAAGAAAATTTGATCAAAAAGTTATTGAGTTAGATGATGAGTACAGAGGAGATATTTATGGGAGCATACAGAAGGTACGAGAAAGCTTGGACAGCTTGGAAAGAAACATTAAAGACGACTTAATTAAATTAAACCTTAACATTTCACCTAATCAACTCACCACATCCTTTTTATTAAGGAGGGAGAGGGAACTCGATAACGAAAAGAACAGATTACAAAAAGCCCTTGAGGAATACGAAGAATACGAAAGGAAGATGGAAGAAAAAGAGTCGACTTTAAGGAAGAAACAAGAACTGTCGAAAGAAATAGAAAGGGTAGAAGAACTTACTAAGAAGGAAGAGCAACTTAAAAGAACAATACGGGAAGCAGAGGGTAGAATAGAACAGCTCAAGGGGGAAAAACGTTCAAAGACGACGAGTCTAGAGGTTGCTCAAATCAATTTAGGAAAGTTAGTGGAGGAAGAGAAACTGCTCCAAAGCAATGAAGATGAAATGAGGGAGTTAAGGAGAAAGAGGGAAATATACTCTATACTTAAGGAGAGAGTCTTCCACACCAACGCCTTCCCAGTGGAATATCTCAGGGAGTTCGTACAAATGGTACAAGCTAACCTTTCAGACTTTATATCTAAATTCAAGGGTGGAAAATACGAAATCGACATAGGAGTAACTGGCGAAGGGGACATAGAGGTCAGGGCAAGAGATAGGTCGAAGGTGGATAACGCGTACAGACCTCTATCAACGTTTTCACAAGGCGAGAGAACCATCATAGGTTTCGCAATCAGGCTAGCTACGATGAGTGCTATTTCACAATATAAGGGAAAGAATATGCCGAACATATTAATAGTTGACGAAGGTTTTGGGCCATTAGACCAAGAAAACATGAAAGTATTGATTGAAGGAATCAAAGAACTTAGCTCAATATTTGAGCAGATATTCATAATAACACACATAGAGCAGCTTAAAGAAGAATTCAGCCAAAGGTTGGTTGTTGTAGAAACTGAAATGGGGAGTATAATCAGACCTGAGGAGCTATAGAAAGGGATTAATATAGACTGTAAACAACCGAACTATATTGAGGAAGGAAGTATTCGACGTAATAGGAACGGAGTATTCAGGCGAAAGGGCGAAGCACATAATAGAACAGGTCGTTAACTTCCATAGGATACAGGCGAGCCCTGGTTATAGAACAGCAGCGATGCAAGTCGTTCAACTCCTCTCTGACATTGGGGTAGGCGCGGAGATATTAAGATACCCGGCAAACGAGAAAACGTCATTTTGGAACTATTCTTCGTTCCAAGAGACCATGATAGAAGAGGCAAAGCTTTTCTTAATCACCGAAAACTCAAAGGAGAAGGTGGCTGACTACCAAGAAAATAAACTTTGTGTGATACAGCGTAGTATATCAACCCCATCCGAGGGTGTAGAGACCGAGCTAGTTGTCTTGGATAAAGGAGAAACCGAAGAAGAATACAAGAATGTAAACGTCAAAGGGAAGGTTGTGCTTGTGTCAGGGGACTTAAATTACGTACTCCCTTTAGCAGTTGAGAAATATGGAGCAATAGGTATCGTCTCTGATAGGCTACCGGAATTACCGCCTGTTAGAAAAAGATTTGACCTTCCTAACGCCCTTCAGTATACGAGTTTCTGGTGGCATCCAGGCAGGAAAAAGTGCTTCGGATTTGTTGTATCACCTAGAAAGGGGGCTCAAATAAGAGACTTAGCCAAAAAGGAGACCTTGAGGGTGGAAGCCACCGTAAGGAGTAAAATTTACGATGGGACGATAGAAGTGGTCACGGCAGAAATCCCAGGGGACGATGAGAAAGAAATCTTAATGACGGCTCACCTATGTCACCCTCAACCTTCTGCAAACGACAACGCGTCAGGGGTAGGGGCGCTGATTGAAGCAGCTAGGACCCTAAAGACACTAATACAAGAAGGAAAGCTGGCTAAACCGAAGAGGAAGATCAGACTACTCTTTATACCTGAGATGACTGGAACATTCGCTTACATGGCTAACAACGAGAAAAGGCTGAAGAACATCGTCGCAGGCATAAACATGGATATGGTTGGTGAAGATCAAAGGCGGTGTGGAAGCATACTAATGGTCGAACGCACCCCCCTTTCCCTACCAACGTTCATTAATTCGTATATAGAGTACCTATTTAATTACCTAACAAAGGATATTAAGACGTTATCTGAATCAGAGAAGCTATCAAGCTTTAACTACGCTTTTGTTAACTTTTCAGGGGGAAGCGATCATGAGATACTATCTGACCCATCTGTAGGGGTACCAACAATTTCTTTTACAAACTGGCCAGACAGGTACTACCACACCTCAGAGGATACAGTGGATAAGGTCAGCTCTGAAACCCTGTGGAATACAGGGACAGTCGCTACAACATTCGCTTATACCCTCGCATGCATCGATAAAGGCGATTTCAGCTTCCTAACTTTGTTAACAGAAAGATTCTGCGAAAATATCGTTTCAAAGCTCTTTGACGAAATCATACTCGAAATATCAAACACTAACAGCGAGAATTTTGGCTATAAAGCGTCAGAGCAGTTAAGAAAATGGGTGGATAAGACAAAATTATGCCTCGACTACCTTGAGAGGGCCATAGACGGCTTAGAGAAATTTGACACTGCTAACCATGAGATAGCTCAAATTAAATCATATTATAGTAAAGTGTTCAAAGACTTTTTAGAGTTAAAACAGATCGAACTCCAAGATCAAATCTTGAGAGAGGGAGCTAAATATAATATCTATAAGGTGTCACCGAAAGAGCATGAGGATACGAGGCTTCGAAGACAGGCGTCAAAGTATGTGCCAATTAGAACTAAGCCTGGTCCAATTGATTTGAAGTCTAAAATGGTATTGCTAACAGAGACAGAGCAAAAGAAGATCTTGGAACTCCAGAGAGACCCTAGGTGGAGACTGGTCTCCTACATTTCCTTATGTTGGGCTGATGGGAAAAGAAGCCTATGGGAGATTGCCAGGTTAACCGAGATTGAAACAGGGTATTCAAAATTCAATGAGATCATTCAATGGTTTAAACTACTCGACAAAATGGGCTTTATCAGCCTTAAAAAGGGTGTGAAATCCTAGAATTAGCTTTCTACCATTTACTTGGAGAGAATAGAGATAGCAGGCACATCAATCTTCAAACCGTTCTTTAAAGAGGACAGAGCACTGCCAACTTCTATCACAGTAAAGATTCCTGCTAACTTGGCGCCACTTTTGTTCACAATACTAACAAGGGCCTTAATGGTGTTACCAGTCCTTATCAAGTCGTCGACGATCAAAATCTGGTCATTCTTCTTCAAGCTTGATCTAGGAACATAAAATGACTTAACCAAAGGGGGGATGACACTGTACCTCTCTTCATAATATTTTTCAAACAGCCTCTCCTTCCTAGCAATTATAACATCGACACCGAAGACATTCCCCAGTTGTATAGCTATCGGAATGCCATTCGTTTCAACGGTCAAGATCTTGGTGACCTTTGTATCCTTAAAGTAGCTTAAAGCGTGTTCAGCGATTATCCTTTGAAGTATAGTGTCATAAGTTAGGAACGACACGTCTATGATACCATCGCGCCCAACATAAATCTCATCCCTCAACATTTTTTTGAAGTATTTATCTTCAAACCATTTTATGATGGTCTCTGCTCTCTCCAAATTTGGTAGAACATGGCCCTTCACGTATCTGCTGACAACAGGCGCGGGAAGACCTAACTCTTTAGAGAGCTCCTTATATGTCAACCGCTTCTTAACTTCGGAGAGGATCTCAATTGAGTATATCTTTATCTTTATTTCTGAAAGCTTATTCATATTGCACCAGTAGTAATACAAGCAATATTAACTTTTTAAAAAAGAAGGTTAGGGCGTAACTATTCTGAAACTTTGTCGAATTGTTTCTGAACTTCAGGGAGAACTTCGATCAAATCAGATGCTATTATGTGGAGACCTTTCCTTTGGAAAGCCAATTCACCCGCTTTCCCGTTTAGGTAAGAACCTGCAGCTGCAGCTTCACATGAGGGAACCCCTTTCGAGATCAAGGCACCCACGATCCCTGACAAAACGTCGCCTGTTCCACCTACTGTCATAGCCGGCGTTCCCGCCCGGTCCAAATACGTGGTTTCACCGTCACTAATTACGTCAACTGGGCCCTTTAAAAGTATGGTGACCCCCACTTCTTTTGCCTTAGCTTCTACCAAAGGGTACCTCTCTTCTATTTTGTTCGATGGCATGACGCCAAACAACCGGTTGAACTCCCCTGCGTGAGGCGTTACCACATGGGTTGTGTCATTTAGTAGCCTAACAACGTCGTAGTGGAGTGCATCGGCGTCGAGAACCATCGGTATACTCCTATACTTCATCTCTTTAACAACGAGCTTTACACCGTCTTCACACCCCTTACCAAGACCAGGACCCATAATAACGCAGTCGACATCCGGCAACCACTTCATAAGCCGTTGTGCACATCCGGCCTTAAACTTCGCATCAGGTAGGGGGAGGATAATCAGATCAGGTGACATAGGTCTTATAGAGTTGGCAATCATCTTCGGTGTTGCTAAGTAGACGAGGTCTACACCTGTTCGAAGCGCGGCCATGGAAGCGAGAAACGGAGCTCCGTGAAACAACCAGCTCCCACCTATTACGAGGACCTTGCCGTTATCACCCTTCCTAGACCACTTCGATCGTGGTTTTATAATGGATTCGACAAGCTCATGTGAAGTTTCTTTCAGAATCGCCATCTTATTCAATGGAGAGGCAGACCTTTTACTTAAAAGTTTTGTGCGACCTTCAAAGGCTCTGACAGGGAGATCTTACCAAGAGCGCCCATAGGACAAAGGAGGGCGCAATAAAACCTCCCCTCACACTTATCACAAAATAGTAGTTCCTCTTTATTTGGGTCGTACAAAAGACCATTATTGACACATGCATAAACGCATTTCATGCATTTAGTGCATAGATCCTTTGAGATAGCCAAAGATCCAGTCAAAGGGTCGATAAAAATAGCGCCATTATCACACGCTTTTAAACAATATTTCTCTTCGCAGGATGTGCACACCATTAATTCGTACCCATTTTGTGAATTTTGATAAATCCGAATACGGGAAGCCGATGATTTATGCAAGATGCGACATACCTGTTCACAGACACCACATCCATCACATCTCTCTGGAAATACATCTAGTTTGAAATCCACATCGTATGAGCTACTTACAGCATATAAGCGCCAATAAGGGTTATATCGACACAGGTGGTATGACTTATACGTACATCTATGACCGACTACGATTCTACAAGCTTTCAGACCTTCGCGATAACTTGCGAGAATATGAGAAAGACGAGTAGCAAAAATCTTAAGGTCGAAATCCTCGCGAACTACCTTAGATTATTAGACGGGGAAAACCTTAAGGTGGCTTGTAGGCTACTTTCTGGGGAGATCTTCCCCTCGCACGAAAGTTTAGAATTACAGGTCGGATACTCTGCCCTCGTAAATATCATAAAGGAGTTAAGTGGGAAGGACGATGAGACGCTGAGGAGAACATACCTTCGATATGGAGACCTTGGAGAGGCTGCGGAAGAGATACTTTCAGCAAAGGTAATTGAACCCCTAGTAAGGGAAAGATACACACTCGTTGACATTGAAGAAAAGCTCAGGAAGGTAACTGAAATAAGTGGAAAAGGTTCGTATCAAGAAAAAAGGCAAACGCTCCTAGGGTTATATTTGAATATGACGCCTCTCGAATCAAAGTACTTCACTAAACTACTTACGGGGGAAATGAGAATTGGCCTTGTCGCAGGTTTAGTTGTCGAAGGCATAACAAAAGCATTTAACCAAAAATACGAGGAGGTCAACGAAGCCTATCTGCTCACAAACGACATTGGGAAGACAGCATACCTTGCAAGACTAAACAGATTAAGCGATGCTAGGCTTGAGCCATTGTGCCAAACCAACTTCATGCTAGCTGAAGCGATGCAGACGGCTCAAGAAATAACAGAGTACTTTGGAAAAAAGTTGATCTGCGAATATAAGCTTGATGGGGTGAGAGCGCAATGCCATAAGAAGGGTGAGTTGGTTAGGATATTTACTAGAAGGGGGAACGAGGCGACCAATTCTTTCCCTGAAATAGCCGAAGGGCTGAGGGAGATACCTCATGATTACATATTTGATGGGGAAATTGTAGCCTACATGGACGACAAGGTGTTGCCATTTACCCTCCTCCAACAACGACTTCAAAGGAAGGAGATTTCAGAAGACCTGATGCAGAAGATACCTCTATCCCTTTTCGTGTACGACGTGCTTTACTTGGATGGAAGACCAGTTTACAAAGAGACATTAAAGGAGAGAAAAAGGCTGTTGGAAAAAATACAATTTCCAAAGAAAGTTAGAATGTTAGAGTACACCCTTGTAAGCGCAAAGGAGGAGATAGAAGAAAAATTTCACGAAAGCGTAGAAAAAGGGTTTGAAGGGTTAATGCTGAAAGACCCTGAATCGATCTACACTGTTGGGAAACGCGGTAAGAACTGGGTGAAGTTAAAGAAAGAGCTTGACACACTTGATGTGGTGATAGTTGGAGCAGAAAAAGGGCATGGTAAAAGAGCAGGTATATTTTCGGATTACATATTTGCTATATGGGATAACGGAGAGCTTAAGACCATCGGTAAAGCGTATTCTGGCCTCACCGATAAAGAACTATACGAGATGAGTAATAGGTTGAAGAGCATGGCCATAAGGGATGAGGGATGGAGGATAATCGTCAACCCTCAAATCGTAATAGAAGTAGCCTTTAATGGAATTCAAAAAAGCAGCAGACATGAATCCGGATACGCACTTCGCTTCCCTAGAATAGTTAGAATCAGAGACGACAAGAGCATCGAACAAGCCGATTCACTACAACAAGTCAGAGAAATATATCTCAGACAACAGAGGATTGCTTTGGGAAAAGATATTAGTGAACAAACCATGTGATCCTGGTATGATGCTCGTTTCAGCTCTAACTGCTATAAGCCTTTTAGCAGGTGCAATACAAGACCTCAAAGAAAACCAGATCAGCGACTACACGTGGATACCAGCGGCTGCGGCTGGCGCATTGATGGTTTACACGAATCTTAACAACCAAGTTTTCCTGATTGTTAAAATCTTGATAGTTTCGGTCATTCTAGCGTTAAGCTACTTTCTTGGAGGAGGACTGGCAGACGCCATAGGATTAGCTGTAATCGTCGTCGACGATGACCCACTTGCCCCTATAGGGACGTTGATCATCTTCACATTAGTGACAGCTCCATACGCAATAGTAAAAATCGTGATTAAAAAGGAGAGGAGAACAGTTCTTCCCCTAGACGAGTTCATGAAGAGGAAGAACCTGTACCCTGTGAAAGTGATCGTGGACGGTGTTGAAGAAAAATTATCTAAGGTTGCGGATAGCGCGTATAAACGTCTCGAAGAGCTACAAAAAGAAAATAAAAAGGCATTTGTTGAAGCTGAAACTGGACTTCCTGCTATCGTACCTATCTGCGTCGGATACATCGTCAACATGGGTTTATCCTTTTACTTTGGCAAATATCTGACACAAATGTTGCTCCCTACTCTCTACCATTAAGATTATACACATATCCCAAGTTTAAGGCTAGAGAAATCTTAACTAAAAGATGAGCATAAACAAAAGTAATATAAGCACTAATTCTGAAGAGCTTGGTGAGAAAAATGATAGAAATCAGATGGCATGGTAGAGGGGGACAGGGAGCTGTAACAGCTTCAGAGATGCTAGCGAACGCTGCACTTAGGGAGGGAAAGTACACCCAAGCCTTCCCAGCATTTGGACCTGAGAGACGTGGAGCACCAGTCCTCGCTTTTACTAGGATAGATGATAACCCTATCGAAATTCGGTGGCAAATAGCTGAGCCGGATGTTGTCGTGGTGCTAGACGCATCCCTGCTTTCTGTGGTAAATGTGACCTCAGGGTTGAAGAAAGATGGAGTAGTTGTACTAAACACTACAAAGGACAGCTCGGAGGTTAAGAAGACCTTCCCAAATCACAGAGTTGCTAAGGCCGATGCTACTTCTATAGCTTTGAAGAACCTAGGAGCGCCGATCACGAACACAGCCATGTTAGGTGCACTCTTAAAAGCAGCGCCTGTGGTCTCTTTAGAGACGATAGCTAAGGTTGTTGGAGAGAGATTCGACCAAAGGAATATTACATCCTTAAAGGAGACGTATGAAAGCACAGAGGTGTTGAATTAAATGCCAAAGAAAGTTTCCGAAATAGATGAAGGATTCGTACTTAAAACACCACTAAGCAGCATGCAGACTAAGACAGGGACCTGGAGGGCCTTTAGAGCGGTTATCGACTATAACAAATGCATCACATGCGGGATTTGCTGGAGTTTATGCCCAGAACCTGCAATATACTTAAAGGATAACAAGTACACAGTAGATTACGACTATTGTAAAGGCTGCGGGATCTGCGCGCAAGAATGCCCTGTGAAGGCGATTTCAATGGTTAGGGAGAGTGATTAAATGAAGAAGATCCTTCTTTCAGGAAACACCTCACTATCTTATGCTGTTAAACAACTCGATGTAGACGTCATATCCGCATACCCTATCACACCACAGACCACTATGGTCGAAAAGTTATCAGAATATGTAGCAAACGGGGAGCTTGACGCTGAATTCATCCCTGTAGAGTCAGAACATTCCGCTTTGACTGCAGCGTTAGCGGCTTCAGCGGCTGGAGCGAGGGTCTTCACTTCAACAAGTTCACAAGGCTTGCTTCTAATGCATGAGATACTCTTCATAACAGCTACGATGAGGATGCCGGTGGTAATGGGCATCGCGGATAGAGCTATTTCAGCTCCGATCAACATATGGAACGACCACAGCGACATCATGGCTCAAAGGGATGCGGGGTGGATATGCTTCTTCGCAGAATCAGCTCAAGAAGCGTATGATAAAACGATACAAGCATACAGGATCGCAGAAGACGAGAATGTTCACATACCTGTGAACTTGAACTTCGACGGCTTCATACTTACACACACCTACGAGCCTGTGACAACGTTAGATGACGAACAAGTCTTAAAGTACGCACCTAAAAAGGTTAGATCCCTAGTACTCGACCCAAAGAAACCTTATACCTTTGGGGCACTCGGATCCCCTGAATACTACTTTGAAGCAAAGTACCAGGCTGTTAAAGCCTTGGAAAACTCCTTCGAGACCATAGTAAAAGCGGACAAGGAGTATGGAGATATAAGTGGAAGAGAATATGGAATATTTAATGACTACATGACGGAAGACGCCGATACGATACTTGTATCACTGGGTTCAATAGGTGGTTCTGTCAGAGAGATCGCAAGGAGGATGAGGAGAGATGGAGCGAAAGTCGGGTCTCTAAGCCTTAAACTGTTTAGACCGTTCCCAGCAAAACAGATCGTGGACGCCCTCTCAAAAGCGGGGTCGGTGGTCGTTCTAGAAAAGGCGACAAGCCCTGGCGCACTAGCAGGACCCCTTTACATGGAAGTTCAAGCCAGCCTTAAGACCTTTGACGCAAAAACCCCAGCCATAAACGTCATTGCAGGGCTCGGAGGGAGAGATATAGGACCTGAAGATATACGAGTAATGTTCAACAAGGGGTTAAAGGTCGCTTCTCAGAAAAGGGTTGACACGATAATGGAGTATGTGGGGGTGAACGCCTAGATGCCATATAAGACCGTTAAAGACCTACCACTTAAAGAGAACTTTGGCCCAGGACACAGACTTTGCCAAGGTTGTGGCGCAGGAATAATCGCTAGACTTGTGACAAAGGTAGCAGGGGACAACACCATAATAACCAACGCAACCGGCTGTCTGGAGGTATCTTCAACATTCTACCCAGACACAGCTTGGGGTGTCCCATGGATACATATAGCCTTCGAAAACGCTGCTGCGGCAGCATCAGGCATAAGGGCAGCCTACAACGCAATGGTCAGAAAGGGGCTTAAAGACAGCAGCCCAAACATAATCGCGTTCGGAGGGGATGGTGGAACAGCAGATATAGGCTTACAAGCTCTTAGCGGGGCTCTAGAAAGGGGAGACCACTTCACATACATATGTTACGACAACGAGGCATACATGAACACGGGTATTCAAAGGAGCAGTGCAACGCCATACGGAGCATGGACAACAACTTCACCCCCGGGAAAACTTAGCCCTGGACAGAAGACCGAAAAGAAGAACTTGGTCGCTATTGCTGTGTCCCATGGCATAAAATACGCGGCAACAGCAAACGTAGCATACATAGTAGATGCAGCAAACAAGATAGAGAAGGCGCTAAACACCCCAGGCGCAAGCTTCATACACTTTCTAAGCCCGTGCACCCCAGGTTGGAGAATCGACACAGCAGCCTCAGTAAAGGTCAGTAGACTTGCTGTCCAGACCGCTTTATGGCCACTTTACGAAGTAGTTAACGGGGAATATATACCGACAGTGAAGGTTGCGAAGAGACTCCCTGTGACTGAATACTTAAAGGCGCAAGGAAGGTTCAGGCACATAGTGAACAAACCCGAGGAAGTAGCTAAGATACAGGCAATAGCAGATAGCAACGCAGCAAAGTTTGGCTATGGACCCCTATCACCATAAAGGGGCCTTAACATTATTTTTCTTCCCTTGCTTTTTACTTAAAGCAGATCACTATAAAAAACCTTTTTATAACAGTGTAATATAATTTTTTCGATAACCATGCAAGAGGAACAAGAAGCAGTAAAGGTTGTTGACACAATAGGACTCTTCTGCCCGGAACCAATTTTTAGACTCAGGAAAGCACTTGACGAAGTTAAAACGGGAGAGTTGATCAAGCTATTAACAGATGACCCAGCAGCTGAAGAGGATGTTAAAAGGCTATTATCAAGAAGAGGGGACAAAATGGTCAAATATGAGGTGGAAGGGACGGTGTTGAAGTTCACAATAATGAAGGTGAAATAAAGGTGGCAGGTAAAGAGAGACTACTTTACGTTGTAATATCAGGCCCCGACACCCCCGAGAAGCTATATGCGCCGTTTATTCTAGCGACGGCCGCAAAGAAGATGGACACCGATGCGACGATCTTCTTCATGATAAAGGGGATCCTCGTCATGCGGAGGGGCGTCGCTGAAACTATAAAGATGGGTAATATGCCACCTTTAGCAGAGTTCGTGAGACAGGCTAAAGAGGAGGGTGTTGAATTCATAATATGTGAACAGAGTACTCAAATTCTTGGACTAAACAAAGGAGAATACGTTGACGGATGTAAGTTTGGTGGCCCCGTTACTTTAAACGACCTAATGCTTTCTTCAAAGTCAGCACTCGTCTTTTAGGTGAGGGACTTGAGAAGAATATTTCTAGATCACGCGTCAGGATGCCCTGTGGACGCTAGAGTCATAAAGTACATGGAAGAGCTTTATGATCAAAGGTTTGGGAACCCCTCGTCCTTGCATACCTTCGGGTTGGAGGCGAGAAAGACCGTTGAGGAGTCGAGGGAGAGGGTGGCGAGACTTGTTGGAGCAGGAAAGAGGGAGGAAATCGTGTTTACAAGCGGTGCTACTGAATCGAACAATTTAGCGCTAATCGGCTATGCTTTGAGAAATAAGAATGGAAGAAGGAAGATCGTTGTTTCTAAGATAGAGCACATCAGCATAATGAATGTAGCTAAGTACCTTTCTAAGCTGGGTTTTGAAGTGGCCTACGCGCCAGTAAACGAACATGGGAGGTTGGTGCTCGAAAAACTTGATGAGATCGTTGACAGAAACACTTTGATCGTTTCAATAGCTTATGCTAACGGCGAAATAGGGACAATCCAAGACATTCATGCTATATCAGATATCGTACATGCCAAAGAAGCGATACTGCACAGTGATGGGGTGCCTGCTGTTGGTAGAATCCCTGTCAACGTCGAATTGGACCAAGTGGATATGCTAACGCTTTCTTCAAATGACATTTACGGCCCAAAGGGCGTGGGCGCATTATACATAAGAACAGGCACCCGAATTCAGCCGATAATCTTTGGAGGTGGGCAGGAGAGGGGTTTAAGATCGGGGACAGAAAACGTGCCTGCGATAGCTGGGTTCGGCATGGCGGCAGAGATCACTTCTAAGGAGTGGGAGTGGGAAAGCGAGAGGGAGAGACAGATCAGAGACAGGCTGATAGACACACTCACATCAAACATCGAACAGGCTTACCTTAACGGCCATCGCACGTTAAGACTTCCTAACAACGTCAGCCTCCGATTTATAGGCATAGAGGGAGAATCACTTGTCCTTAATTTGGACACATATGGAATAATGGCTTCAACCGGATCCGCTTGCTCGTCTAAAACCCTTGAGCCCTCGCATGTTTTAATGGCCATAGTCCCAAACGAAGTAGAAGCACACGGATCCTTAATGCTCACCCTGGGGAGAGACAATCGGGTAGAAGAAGTGGATTGGGTGTCTACAGCGATCAAAGATGTTGTGACAAAGTTGAGGGCGATGTCCCCGCTGTGGGGTAAACCACTCGACTTGGAGAAGTGGAGACAGAGGATGGAACATAAGGGGGGTGAATAAGTTGGCGTATTCAGAAAAGGTGCTCGAGCATTTCAGAAACCCGAGAAATGTTGGTGAAATCACCGATGCAGATGGAGTGGGAACAGTAGGTAACCCCATATGTGGCGACCTACTAACCCTTTACATAAAAGTAAAAGAAGGAAAGATTTCTGATATAAAATTCAAGACCTTCGGATGTGGTGCAGCCATCGCGACAAGTAGCATGATAACTGAGCTGGCTAAGGATAAGACATTAGAAGAGGCTTTAAAGATCACTAGAGATGACGTTGCTAACGCGCTTGAAGGGTTACCGCCTATCAAGATGCATTGCTCTAACCTCGCAGCTGAAGGACTTAAGGAGGCAATCAAAGACTATTATTCAAAGACAGGGATAAAGCTAGAAGAGAAGAAGGCGATTGTATTAGATAGTTGCCCATCATGCGGATTTGAGCTCAAACCATTCAAAGATAAAGGTATAAAATTCTGCTCAAGATGCGGAGTAAAGGTTACAAAAGATGCATAGAAAATAAGCTTTTAGTTAAAGATTTATCTAACGTCAAATACACAGTCTGATTAATGAAGGAGAACCTTCTAAACCTCTCTAAAAACGAGATAACCGCTAAATTCGTTAATGGCCATGTTTGGATCTCAGTCCATGGATTTGGGAACGTCGGAGCAGCAATAGCATCTGCGTTCCTTAGAAGAGGTTGTAAAGTCATCGCTCAAGACGTAAAAGAGGAAGTAATTCAAGCGATAAACAATGGAAAATGGAGAACAATAGAAGACTCAGATATTACAAAAACCATTAAACAAGCATATTCAGATAAAAGAATTGTTGCAACAGAAAGTTACGAAGAATCCGTTAAGAAGTCAAGTTTCCACATCATCACAGTCCCATTTTCAACCAAAAGGCTTGGAAAGGACTGCCCTGCAGACATAGACCTAATAGTCGAAGTCTCCAGAAATATTGGAAAGTTCTTAGAAGTAGGAGACGCGGTTTCTATTGAGACAACTCTACCACCTGGAACAACTGAGAACACGTTAAAGCCAAAAATAGAGGGGGAGAGCGGACTTGAAGCAGGAAAAGATTTCGCCCTAATCTATAGCCCAGAGAGAATCCTTGTTGGGAGGGCGTTAGAGGACATTGAGTCTAGGTATCCGAAGATAGTTTCTGGTTACGGTAAAATAAGTTTAAGAGTCGGGCAAGCGCTCTACTCCATAGTAGCGCAAAAAGGTGTGATCACCCTCTCTTCGATAAAGGCAGCGGAAGCCGAGAAGGTCTTTGAGGGGATCTATCGCGACGTCAACATCGCGCTCGCTAATGAACTCGCAGATTACTGTGAAGAAGAAGGGTTAGACTATTGGGAGATCATGAACGCCGCAAACAGCCAACCATATAGCCACCTACATAAACCTGGCATAGGGGTTGGTGGAGCATGCATCCCAGTATACCCCTACTTTATTCTCAAAGGTAGGGAGAGAACGCTCAGGCTGGTCCATAC
>Ga0129301_1001077_pt1 | contig 14065 bp, 5 predicted proteins | sample ConPoolayeHmetaG_FD_94489 | JGI IMG/M metagenome (GOLD analysis project Ga0129301, IMG submission 94489) | Hot spring microbial mat communities from California, USA to study Microbial Dark Matter (Phase II) - Cone Pool mat layer H metaG ...
AGATCATGCTGCCGGTGGAAGACTCCATCATCGCCGAGTCGGAGCTGCTGCTCGAGGGATGGCGGAGCTCGGGCAGCCATTCTGCGCTCGGTTGCCAGCATGCCCTCCACGTCGACGCCCGAGCTCCGCCATCCCTCGAGCAGCAGCTCCGACTCGGCGATGATGGAGTCTTCCACCGGCAGCATGATCTTCCAGATTCCGTCTCCATTCTCGTCCTGGAGCGCCCGGGTGTTGATGTATAGGGGGCGCGGAGCTTGTCCTTTAGCTTCTTCGGCCGGGACAGCCAGTTCTTGGTACAGCTCCCTCCGAATCCGGAGGGCTGCGTCGCAGAGGGGGGCGGTCTCGGGACCGTCCGCTTCGGCGGGGGTGGGACCCACCGGCCAGTACGGCACCAGGATGCCTGCGGAAGGCTGACCCAAGATCGTCCACATCGTACTGAGCCGCGGGTCTTCACCGGATCGAACCCCCTGGATTACCGCGAATGAGACGGAGGAGTTGCGGTTGATGCTGTGGTCGTGAGGAAAGTAGCCCGGCGGGCGACCGTCGTAGCTGCCCGTGATCGGCAAGGGGACCAGGTTCCCCTTGGCATCCCCGAAGCTCCGGATCTGGAACTTGACGATCTCTTTGAAATCGATCCCATCCGTGAGGAAAAAGCGCCGCATAAGCTCGTCCGTCTGCAGGTAGCGATCCATGCTGTAGGGCCGCACGAGCAATCCGTCGCGAGCGCCGTTGATCGCGAAGTTCGATCGGAGGATATAGCCCTTCTCGGTGTTCGCGGCGTCATAGCGCCAATACTTGTTGCCGGCGGTCTCGAAGAAGGCGGCGGCCCCGGTGGCGTCGATGACGCCGAAGTTGGTGGCCGTCTGCCTGCCGATCGCGTTGGTGGCCTTCAGCAGCTCCTCGAACTCTTCAACGGTTGCGCACTCCCGGAGCGCCCGGGCCATCAGCGTGCCGTTGCCCAGGTCGGACGGCGCCGGTTTTCCGCTCTGGTCGGACGGCGCCGGTTTCCTGCTCCGGTCGGATGCCGCCGCATCCTCGTCTGGGGGCCGGCGCTGCCCCGACCCCAGATCCGAGGACGCCGTGTTGATGATGGCGAATCCCTTTTCATTCACCCCCATCCAGGATGACGCGGGCTGCCCGGCCGTGATGACCGAGACGAAGTGATACTTGCCGGATGTATTCCAGATGACTTCATTGTTGATGGCGCCGGCGTCGCGGGTCTTCCAGAGAAGCGGCCGCCCGTCGGCCGTGGCCTTTCCGCTGGCCACACCGGCGGTGCATTCCTCGACGGCGGACTGAGCGCCAAGTCCGGCAGCGCCGCAGGCCGCGACCACTGCCATGAGAAAAGCAAGCCATATCGAGCGTCGCATCGGTTGTCTCCTTCCCGTCGTCTTCGGCGGTCTTAAGCCTTTGGATTATAACCGCAGATTCCTCTGTTCAACCACAAGCGTCGCCCTCTGAATCCCGGCTCGAGGCGGCGCATCCGGAAACGGGTCGCCGCGCGCAAAAAGCATGCAGAGCCCGCGCGATCTTTCCCGGACAACACGCTAAAACGAAAAAGTGACGCCGAGCCTCGCGATTCGCGGCGGAACGATGCCCGTGATCCGCCCGAAGTTCGCGCCGGACCGCGTGGTGACACCGGTTTCCACATTCGTGTTCGTCGCGTTATACAAGTCGAACTGGAAGGCGGCCCTTGCAGCGCCGATCCTCTGCCGCTTCTCAATCCGGACGTTGAGGAGGTTCTGCGTAGGCAGCCGGCGGGAAGCAGGATCCTCCATGAGGAGAATGATGCTGCTGGATCGTACCAGCCCGGTCGTGAAGCGCGCATCGCGCCCCCAGACCTGGCCGCTCTGACTCGTAAACGTTCCCGCGACATGAACATCGTACGGAAGGTCGTAGCCGCCGGCAAGCTTGAAGTCCCATTGCCAGTACTGCCTCTTGGGGAAAAACTCCGCCTCGTTCGGCGTCCACGGCGGGCCGCTTGTGAGGCCGTTGGCCCATTCATCCATGTGCGTCGCGAGAAACGAGGTCACCAACTGCCAGCGTCTCGACATCCGCTTCTGGCCCGCGATCTCGAAGCTGTGGTATCTGTTCCGGTAATCGGTGAAGTTGAGATCCATGTTGCGGATGAAGGCGGATCCCGCATATTCCGCACCGTACTCGTAGTAGGTGATGGGCCTGCCGTCGTCTGCCGTCCCGACCACACCGTCCGGCCCCGGATCGACGTTCGGGATCGCAATGCTGTATGCCTCCCAGGGCCGCAGGACGTTGACATTCTTGTAGCGGTCCGCTTCGCGCCGGAAGACGTAGGTCGCCCGCGCCGAAAAGTCCGCGGCGACCTGGCGTTCGATGGATGTCGTGACCTCATGCGTCCTCGGCTGCTCCAGGTCGGGGTTGATCGCGGCCGCACTCGCGCCGGTCGCCGTAACAAATGCGCCGAATTCCCCGTCATCGTAATCCCGATTCCCGTTCAGGTCGTTCCATCGATAAGTCGTGGAAGCCGCCGCATTCCTGTTGTAAGCGTCGGCATAAATCGCCTGCGTGGCGAAGTTATACCATCCGTACGAGCCCTTCAGAACCGTCCGATTGGTTGAATCGAGCGGAACCGCCAGCCCGACACGTGGTGCCCAGTTCTGCCACGTCAGTACTTCGGTGTAGGGAAAGTCGCCTCCCGGATAAAACCGTCCGGCCGGCTTGGACTGGGCCGGGATGAACACGTGGTAGCGCTCGAACCGCGCCCCGAGATTCAGCGTAACGCGTTCCCCGAAGCGCCAGGCGTCGCGCACGTACGCCGACTGCGTCGTCATCTTGTTCTTGGTATCGTAAGGATAATTGTAGACGATCACCTGGAAGGGCTGGCCGTTCTGGAACCGAAGCTGGTAGTCCCCTCCGGGTGTCGCGAGCCGGTTGAGGTATCGGTCTTCATCGGTGAACTCCGCCCCGATCTTGATGTCGTGGCTGCCGCCCCAGGCGCTCGGCACGAAGCGAGACAGGCCGACGTTGTACTGCCAGCGATGCCGGCCGACGCCGTACGGCATGCCCTGGTACCTGCCCCAGTACCGGAGCGTCACCGTATCGTAGGCCGCCGGAGCGTCGGTATAGCCCTCCCCGCTTGTGTGGTACTGCCAGTGGCCGACGAAGGCATTGAAATAGGTACGATCGGAGATCACCCAAGACCACTCCACTTTGCCTGCGAGCGGCCTGAAGATCTGGTGCCATGTCGATTCCTTGTAGCGGTAAGCGTCCGCACCACGTTCCGGGTAGTCCTTTGTGTGAGTCTGCACGAATGCGTTGAACCTGTGTTTCGGATTCAGCTGGCCGTTCAGCTTGGCCGTATAGTTCGTGAGGGTCACCCGATAGTCGCCGGGGACGTCGTCGGACGTGCCGGCGATATTGTCGGGGCCCGGAGAGGCGAGATAACCCACGACGCCTGTCTTGATGTACTGATGGCGATAGGAGCCGTAGAACCACAGCCGCTGCTTGATAATGGGGCCGCCCAGGTCGAAATTTGCGTCATGGTAGGATTTCAGTGGATTGCCCTCGCTTGCGCCGCGCGCCCGGAGTGCGTCGGTTACGTTGTTGCTCTGGAGCTTCGGCGTCTCCCATGCGAAAAAGGCCGAGCCGTGAAGCTGGTCGCCGCCCGATTTCAGGATGCCTATGAATTGCGTCCCCGGGGTGGCCATCTCGGGGTCGCTCCCCATAGCCTTGACCTGAACCTCTTCGAAGGCGCCGTAATCGAAATAGAAGCCGGCGCCGCCGGCATCCTCGCGGGTATCCACACCGTCCAGCGAGGGCTTGTTCCCCCCTGCCGACGTTCCGTAATTCGAATAGGACTGCTGTGTCCCGACCGCCGATCCGCCTATGTCGAGGCCGCTTACCCTGACTCCCGGAGCGAGGTTCAGGGCTTGCCACATGGTCCGGGAGGTGGGAAGGTCCTCGAGCGCCTCCTTGGCGAGGGTTGCGCTGACGCTCGTTGTCCTGACGTCTACGGCAGGCGACTCGGCCGTCACCGTCACCGATTCCTCAAAGCCCTTTACGCTCAGGGTCTCGTTTATCGTGGCCACAAACCCGGTGGCAAGGCGTACCTCGTGCTTGACTGTGGCGAACTGGGGAAACTCGAACGTGATCTGATATGTGCCGGCGGGAAGCGCCGCGAAGCGGTAGCGCCCTTCGGCGTCCGTGACGGTCGTGCGCGTTCCCTCGAGCATCGCCGGACTGCTCAGCGTGACGGTGACTCCGGGGAGCACGCCGCCTGCCTGATCGACGACTCTGCCTTCGATACTGGATCGGGCCGTGGTCTGGGATAGGGCGGGCGCCGCAGCGACCAACAGAATGAAAAGGCAGTGGCGGGCCGTTTGCCGGATCTCCTGGTGTCTCATGGGTTAGCCTCCCTTCCTGTCTTGGAGAGGTCTGTGTTGAAGGTTGATGATGCTTAGGGCCGGCCTGCCGGCAGCGCGAGGGACTCTCTTGATCGCACCTGCTGATCGGCAAGGCCATGAGATTACAAGGTGCATACGCTACCCTTTTTGCGCCTTGTTAGCAGATCAGTGTGATAATGTCAACTGTTTTCCGTGATACTATCAGATTTCCATGGCAGTCGTACGAATACTTCTCTTCTCGGTATGATCACGGGCTCTGCGGATATTTCCTGACAATCCGACGGCCTGTGATAGCATGGCTGAAACGCAAAGCCTCAAGGATTGCTCCGCCGCCGTCGGCGATCTTGCGATCTGCCCCGCGCAACCTCGCCGGGCACGACATCCTGTGGGTACAGCGCATCGTGAGCGAGTTTCTCCAGAGGACGCCGCAGCAGGTTTCCTTGTATCTATGCCGCCTGTAGGATCGGCTCGCGTATGACGGTGTGCTCAACCATCGGGCCTGCCAAGATCCGCTCCGGCGGCTTGGGTGCCGGCGGAGAATCCAATTGCCGCGTCCCGAGAGGGACTGCCCTCGGCGCAAGGCCGTTGAAGTTGTCGCGCACGCTTGAAACCGTACCGCGGTCGTTCTCCCTTTGCATCAATCGGGCGGTCGGAGCGCACAGCTTGCCTGCGGCTAAGCGGATCGCTTTGCAGGGCGAGCCCCCCCACGGGGCGCGCGATGAAGACACGCGCTCCCCGCCTGCTCAGTGCCGTGCGCGATCGGGAAGGAATCATCGCGACCGGCAACAGGCGGGAGAGAAAAGCGACGATATCCCTTGCGCGCTAACCCTGTTGCCCGATCCGCGTGCTCCGGTGTTCTTCGGCAGGCTTGCGGTGCCCGTAATGCTTTCTAGACGGGCAAAAGGGGAGCCGCGTTTCAATTCTTCCGGATACGAAGCGACGGCAGGGGGAGCGGCCTCCCGGCCTCACCATTGGACTACGGGTGCTTGCTTGAACCAGCAGGCCGACATAATGCCGTCCATCACCATTTTCCGCGCGCTTTCGATCTGCCGGATGGTCGATTGCGCAGCTGCTTCGGCATTTCCGGAGGCGAGCGCAACAAGCAACTCCTGGTGTTCATGCTTCATCTCATCCGACCGGTCGCGCACGGCCAGGCCGAGATGGAACAGACGTTCCGTCTCTTCGAGCAGCTGGCCCAGCACTCGAGCCAGGCGGTGGTTTCCGGTGGCGTTTGCGATGGCCACGTGGAATTCGCGATTGGCTCGCAGGAACGCGGACTCGCTCGCGCGATTGCCGGGCTCGTAGCCCGCCTTGCACAGTTCGTCCAAGTGCGAGAGAAGCTCCCTATCGATCCGCCCTGCCGCCTGGCGGGCGGCCGCGGGCTCTAGCAGCAGCCGCAATGCGAAGATCTCCTGCACGTCCTGGACCGTAACGGGCGTTATGCGATACCCGCTTCGAGGAATCGGCTGCAGCAGGCCCTCCTGCGCGAGCCTGATCAGAGCCTCGCGCAGCGGGACCTTTCCGAGGCCGAGCCGGACGGCAAGTTCTCGCGCCGTCACCTCGAATCCCGGGGGCAGCTCGCATTCGAGGATTGCGCGCTTGACCGTTTCATAGGCTTTGTCCGTGAGACCACGTCCCCTCTCTCCGGTTCGAGCTTGGTCCCGCCCGGCACCGCACTGGGAGTGGTTGCGCTTTTCGAGAGTCCGCATGGCTGTTCGATCACCTCCGGCAGGGCGACGGGCTTGCTGCCCGCCACCCTTCCTTGTCAGCTTATCATAGGATAAGTGCATCCTTGCAACCCGCCATTGGTCCGTCGGACGCCGCCATACCGGCTTGGGCAAAAGTTAGGCCCCTTGTCTTGGCTGCGTATTCCGATGATAGCGGACACTTGCTCTCGCTGCTGGCAGCGGGCGTCCGCCTTGTCGGAACGGTCGACTTGTGAACTTAGATCGCTTCGGTCGCCGACTTCAGGTGTAAAGGGGTAAAGGGGTAAAGGGACAAAGGGGAAAGAGCGCTCAGGGCCTCGGATCGATTCCGGCCTTCAGGCTTCGAACGAGGGATTCCAGCATCCTTTCCGATTCGGCGGCGGAGCCGGCGGCAATGCCGGGGAAGCGGATGTATTCGGCGGTACTTCCACGCTACAACGCAGCCACACAGGCGAATCGGTGACCTACGATCCGGAAAACCACCCCTGAAAGGCTGTCATTCACGGGGATTACTGCTGGGGTGCCATGCGCCACTGAAGACAGACTTCACGGCAACAACTTGGAACCCTTTACCCCTTGGCCCCTTGGCCCCTCAGATCAATCGCCGGGAGTTCACCTACGACCCGAGCGTGATCAAATAGTTGTGCAACTTCCGAGACGTATCGATCGACAAGGGGCGTCATTTTTCTGTTGCATCCCGCCGCCGACAGGAGTAATCGGAAGCAGGCAGGAGATCCGGTCCGTTCGCAGAATCGAGGTGTCCCGTGAGACGCGCAGCAGCTTTATGCACTCTTTTGTCGCTGTCCTGGCTCCTTCAGGCCAAGGAAGCGAAGCTCAAGCCGGAGGAACTGGTGGAAAAGCATCTGGCCGCGATCGGCGCCCCCGAGGCGCGCGCCGAGGTCAAGTCCAGGATGATGAACGGCACGGCCGAGGTCGTCTTCCGCGTCGGCAGCTTCGGCCGGCTCACCGGCGGGAGCACGTTCGCCTCGCAGGGCAACAGGCTGCGGTTAGCGCTGAAATTCCCCCACCCCGAGTATCCCGGCGAACAGCTGGCCTTCGACGGCGAGGACGTCAGCGTGGGCGTCATCCATTCCGGCAGGCGCTCGGAGCTGTCCCAGTTCGTCCACGAATACGACTCCCTTCTGAAAGAAGGGCTCCTGGGCGGCGCCACCTCGACCGCCTGGTGCCTGCTCGACATGAAATCCCGGCAACCGCGCCTCAATTACAGCGGCCTCAAGAAATTCGAAGGGCGCGAGCTGCACGAGCTGCGCTACCGGCCGCGCAAAGGGCTGGGCGACTTCGTGATCACCCTCTATTTCGAGCCCGACACCTTCCGGCACGTCTATACCACGTACGTGCTGAAGATCGCTTCGTACATGGGCGCCACGCCCGAGGAATCCGCCCGCCAGCGGGACGTCTTCTATCGCATACGCGAGGAGTTCGGAGACTTCCGCACGGTCGACGGCCTGACCCTGCCGCATTCCTACAAGCTGGCATTGACCTACGAGGGGCAGAACCAGACGCGCCTGACCCAGTGGACCGTGGCCTTCGAAGAGGTGCGCCACAATCCGGAGCTGGATCCCTCGATCTTCGCCGTACGCTAGCTAGGGCTGCGACGGAATGCCGGTCGCGCCCGGGACCTTCTTCACATACTTGTCGTACCAGGCGAGATAGCGCTTCAGGCGGTCCTGTACGTAGGTCGGCCGGCTGATGCCGTGCCACTCGTTGGGATAAATCACCAGCTGGGTGTCGATGCCCAGGCTTCTGAGCGCCTGGTACATCTGCTCGCTGCCCGCGACAGGCACGTTGAAATCGCGCTGGCCGCAGAGAAACAGCGTCGGCGTCTTGATCCGGTCGGCATGCAGGAACGGGTAGGAGATCTTGACGTAGGTCTCCCACGCCTTCGGATCCCACGGCGGGCCGATTTCGTTGTCGTACTGGATGATGTACTGGTCGGTGCCGTAAAAGGACACGGTAAAGGCCGTTCCTGCGCCGCTGGTCGCACCCTTGAAGCGGGTGTCGCTCGCGATCATGTAATCGGTCAAGATACCGCCGTAGCTCCAGCCCCCGACGCCCAGCCGTTCGGGATCGGCCACGCCCATCTTGATCACGTGATCGACGCCGGCCTGCAGGTCCATGACTTCGTAATGCCCCCAATCGGCGGCGATGGCGCGCGAGAACTTCGCGCCGCGCCCGGCGCTGCCGCGGTAGTTGACGGCCAGCACGGCGTAGCCGTTGGCGGCAAAAAACTGCCGCTCGGTATTGAACGTATGGGCGTCCTGGGAGTTCGGCCCGCCGTGGATGCGCAGCAGAAGCGGAACCTTGGTCCCTTCGACGTAGCCTATGGGCTTGGTCAGCAGCCCGTGCACTTCCGTGCCGTCCTTGCTCTTGAATCGGACCTCCTCGGTGGGCGCGATCTCGAGCTCGGCGAAGAGGGCGTCGTTCTGGCGCGTGATGCGCCTCAGGGACCTGCCCTCCACCGCATAGACCTCGTTTGGTTCCGTGTCGCTGCCGGAGATCGCGGCCGAGCAGCCGCCGGCCGAGACCCATGAGGACAGCACCACCGGCGGCGAAAGAAGCTTCTGCACCGGCCCCCCGGCCAGGTCGACGCGCGCCGGATAGACCGACATGTCGTCCGTAACCAGAAAAGTGATCGACTTTCCGTCGGCGCTGAAGCGCACGTTGGAAACCCCGCGATCGAGATCCTCGGTCGCCTTCACCCGCACGGGGGCGCTGCCGCCGTCGGCGGGCACGAGCGTGAGGTGATCCATGCTGTATGCCCCGTACTTCTTTTCATCGGTTTCGAGAAACGCGATCCACTTGCCGTCGGGACTCCACTCGGGCCGCGCCCGGGAGGCGCGGCTGGTGGGCGGCGTCACGGCTCTTTCGGTCGCTCCCGGCCTGGCATCCGCCACGAAGACCTGGAACGAAGGCTCGCGATCAGGATCCGGGTGATGGTTGCTCAGAAACGCGATGCGCGTGCCGTCGGGCGACCACGAGGGGGACACTTCGTCCCACTTCCCCGTCGTCAGGCGTTCCAGCTTCCTGCTCTCGATATCGAACAGGTAGATGTGTGTATGCCTGTCTGAAAGCAGGTATCCCTGGCCGTCCTGCTTGAACTTGTAGCGGTCGATCACGATCGGCTTCGGCGCCTTGGGCCTCTGGCCGGCCTCCCCGGAACCTTCCTCCTCGGGGTCGGGATCGCCGACCACCAGGGCCAGGCGCTTGGAATCGGGCGACCACTCGTAGCCCTGCAGGCGCCCCTTGACCTCGGTGAGCTGCATGGCTTCGCCGCCGCTGCGGTCGAGCAGCCAGACCTGGTTGCCTTTGGCCTTTCCCGGCCGGGACGAAGTGAACGACAGATACCGGCCGTCGGGACTCCACTTCGGCGAGGATTCGCTGTCCTGGCTGTAGGTCATCTGGCGCTCGCTCCTGCCGTCGAAGCTCGCCATCCAGATGTGGGAACTGCTCTTGTCCTCCTTTAGGTCTGTGGTGCCGACCACATAGGCCACCCACAAACCATCGGGCGAACACTGCGGGTCGCGCACCTGCCGTATGCGGGCGATATCCTCCGCGCGCAGCGGGTGCTTGGCAGGCTGCGCCGGAAGCGCGGCCGCCCAGGCCAGTACCAGAGCAAGTGTCCGATAGATCAGCGATCGAGACATGGCGGGCTCTCACCTCCTGAGATGCGGAATTCAGTTTGCTCTATGAAGACGAGACGGTTGGCATTCTAGTCGAGACCGGCGGCGGCATCAACGCCTTTGACGGCCGGCGCCCTTCTTGCTTTGCTTTCCCGCCCGATGATAGCGTGAAGCCTCCGACAGAAGGAGGAGAACATGCACAGGATCGAGCGCCGCGAGTTCATCCGCGATGCGGCCGCCGGGGCCTGCGCGCTATTGGCCCGCAGGCGCCCCGCCGCGTCGGCAACCATGCCGCAGCAGAGCCCGCCATCGCGTTCCGGAAAACCGGCGAGGAAGCTCGCTCCTCCGGCCTTCCGGCCGCTTCCGCTCGGCTCGATCCGCCCCCAAGGGTGGCTCGCACGCCAGCTCCGCATCCAGGCGGACGGATTGAGCGGGCATCTGGACGAGTTCTGGCCCGACGTCGCTCGCAGCCGGTGGTTCGGCGGCGACGCCGAGGGCTGGGAGCGCGCTCCCTACTGGCTCGACGGCGTCATACCGCTGGCCTGGATCCTCGACGACACGGCCCTGAAGGCACGCATCGGCCGGTATGTCGAACATATCGCCGCGCATCAGAGGCCCGACGGCTGGTTCGCGCCGTACCCGGAGGACGCCGTCTCCAAGCCCTATGACTTGTGGGCGATCCTGTTGGCCGGCAAGATGCTCGTCCAGTACCACGAAGCCACGGGCGACGACCGTATCCTGCGAGCCGTCGAGCGCAGCCTGCGCGCGCTTCACGGCGGTCTTGCCCGCACGCCGCTGTACGACTGGGGGAGGTTCCGATGGTTCGAGGGCCTCATCCCTGTCTTCTACATCTACGAAAGAACGGGGGAGCCCTGGCTCCTGGATCTCGCCCACATGCTGCGGGCACAGGGCTTCGATTATGTGGAACTTTACCGCGGCGAGGACGTCACTGTCCCCACCCCGCGGCGCGGCCTTTGGAAGTGGACCAAGCACGTGGTCAACACGGCCATGGCGGTCAAGGCGGGCGCGCTCTCCTGGCGCCTCCAGCCGAGTCGGGACGACCGAGTCTTCCCTGCCCGCATGATCGGCCTGCTCGACCGCTTCCACGGCCAGGCCACGGGCATGTTCACCGGCGACGAGTGCCTGGCCGGCAAGAATCCCGTCCAGGGAACGGAATTGTGCGCCGTGGTCGAGTTCCTCTATTCGCTCGAGACCCTCCTTTCGGTCTTCGGCGACCCGCCGTTCGGCGACCGCCTCGAGCGCGTGGCTTTCAATGCTCTGCCGGCAGCCTTTTCGCCCGACATGTGGGCGCACCAGTACGACCAGCAGGCCAACCAGGTGCAGTGCATGATCAATCCCGACCACATGTGGACCACCAACGGCCCCGAATCGAACCTCTTCGGGCTGGAGCCCAATTACGGCTGCTGCACCGCCAACATGCACCAGGGATGGCCGAAATTCGCCGCCGGTCTCTGGATGAAGACCCCGGACGAGGGTATCGCCGCCGTCGCCTATGCGCCGAGCACGGCGCGCTTCGACTCGCGCGGCACGCCGGTCACGGTTTCGCTGGCTACCGACTATCCCTTCCGCGAAATGCTGCGGATCACGGTCGAAAACGGCAGGCCCGCCCGTTTCCCCCTGCTTTTGCGCGTCCCCGCATGGACCGAAGGCGCGACCGCCCGCGTGGCGGGCCTGCCGGAGCAGAGTCTGCGCCCCGGCACCTTCCACCGCATCGAGCGGGAGTGGCCGGGGCGCGCGGAAATCGAGGTTCGCTTTCCCATGAAGGTGCGCGCCGCGCTGCGCTACAACGAGGCGGTCGCCCTCGAGCGCGGGCCGCTCGTTTTTTCGCTGAAACTGGGAGAAACGTGGACGCGCGTGCACGCCGATCTGCCGCACCGCGAGCTGCCGCACGGCGACTTCGAGGTGCGCCCCTCGACGCCCTGGAACTACGGACTTCTGATCGACACGGAGAACCCCGGAACCAGCGTGCGCCTCGAGGAAAGGCCCGTCGGCGAGAATCCCTTCTCGCCCGAGGGCGCGGGCGTGGCGGCGATCGCCGAGGGGAGGAAGCTGCCGGGCTGGAAGCTCGCGCACGGCTGGGCGGCGGAGACTCCTCCCGGCCTTCAGGAGTCGGGCGAGGACCTCGAGAAACTGACCCTCATCCCTTACGGCTGTGCGAAGCTCCGGGTGACCGAATTCCCGCGGCTCCGAAAATGAGCAAGCGGGACGGAGAAGAAAAGCGGCCGCACTCCTGTTGTTGTAGAATCAGCTGGCGTGAGGAATCCGCCGGCGGCGGCCTCGCGGCCGCCCCGCCGGGTTCGTCGTTCGATTCGCGGAGGATGAGATGAACAGGAAGAATACGGCACTGGTACTCATTCTGATCGCAGTCCTGCCCCTGGCCGCCGCTTCCCAGGCCAGGAGGCCCATGACCCTCGTCGACATGCTGGAAATCCCGCAGCTCGGCAGCCCGCAGCTGTCGCCCGACGGCAGGCAGGTGATCTTCACGCTGAGCAAGCCGGACTGGAAGGCCAACACCAGGATCACGCACATCTGGCGAATCAACACCGACGGCAGCGGCCTGATCCAGATGACCAACGGGGCCAAGGGCGAAAGCTCCCCGGCCTGGTCCCCCGACGGCCGGCTGATCGCATTCACCGCCCAGCGCGGCGCGGGCGAGGAAGCGGCCCAGAGCACGCAGATCTTCGTCATCCCCAACGCCGGGGGCGAAGCGGAGCAGCTCACCAGCCACGAAACCTCGGTTTCCGACATCGCATGGTCCCCGAAGGGGGATGCCATCTACTTCCGTGCGCCCGATCCCAAGACCGCCGAGGAAAAGCAGCGCGAAAAGGAGCGCGACGACGTCTACGCCTACGACGAGAACTTCAAGCAGATGCACCTGTGGAAGGTGACGCTCGCCGACAAGAAAGAGCAGCGCATCACGGAAGGCGACTTTTCGATCAACAGCTACAGCCTGTCGCGCGACGGCACCAAGATCGTCGTGGCGCGCGGCATCAGCCCGCTGTACGGCGACGCCGAGCATAACGAGCTCTACCTCATGGATGCCGACGGCAGGAACATGGTCCGGCTCACCGACAACCGCATCGCCGAAGGCAACGCCGAGATCTCGCCCGACAACAGCCAGGTGCTCTTCACCGCCGGCGCCAACGACCGCTTCGAGACCTATTACAACAGCAGGGTCTTTCTGGTATCGGCGCGCGGAGGCGATGCGCGCTATGCTTTCCCGAAATTCCCGCACGCCGTGGACGCGGCCCGCTGGTCCAAGGACGGCAAATCCGTCGTGGCCGTCTGCAATCTCGGCGTCCACAGCCAGCTTTTCGTCATCGACCTCGCGGACGGCTCCTACCGGCAGATAACCCGGGGCGACCACGCGATCACGCCGGGCGCCTACTGCCTTGCTCAGGATGCCGACGTATTCACCATCAGCACCCCGGCCGATCCCGGCGAGGTATACATTTTGGGAGCGGGCGCAGCGGCGCCGCGCAAGGTCACGAGCATCTATGACTACATCGCCCGCGATTTCCTGCTCCCGCGCGAGGAGAAGATCGAGTGGAAAGGGGCGGACGGAGTGACGGTCGAGGGGATTCTCACCTACCCGCTGGACTATAAGGAAGGGCAGCGCTATCCGCTGGTCGTCAATACACACGGGGGGCCGCAGTCGTCCGACAAGCTTTCCTTCAGTTCATGGAGCCACTACCGGCCCGTGCTGGCCGCCAAGGGATATGCCGTGCTGCGCCCCAACTACCGCGGAAGCACCGGTTACGGCGACGCATTCCTGCGCGACATGGTGGGCCATTATTTCCGGCAGGCGCACCTGGACGTCATGGCCGGGGTCGACTACCTGATCCAGAGGGGGATCGCCGATCCGGAGCGCCTCGCGAAAATGGGCTGGAGCGCAGGCGGCCACATGACCAACAAGATCATCACCTTCACGGACCGTTTCAAGGCAGCCTCTTCGGGGGCGGGCGCGGCCAACTGGATCTCGATGTACGGGCAGAGCGACGTGCGCACCTACCGCACCCCGTGGTTCGGCGGCACGCCGTGGCAGAAGGACGCGCCCATCGACGTCTACTGGGACAACTCGCCGCTCAAGGACGTGTGGCGCGTCAAGACGCCGACCATTTTCCTGGTAGGGGCCGAGGACGTGCGCGTGCCCATGCCGCAGTCCGTCGAGATGTACCGCGCCCTGAAGAGCAACGGCGTGCCCACGCATCTCTACGTGGCGCCGCGCGAGCCTCACGGCTGGAGAGAGCTGCGCCACCAGCTGTTCAAGATGAATATCGAGCTCGAGTGGTTCGAGAAATGGGTAACCGGGCGGCCT
>Ga0129301_1001079_pt1 | contig 14042 bp, 10 predicted proteins | sample ConPoolayeHmetaG_FD_94489 | JGI IMG/M metagenome (GOLD analysis project Ga0129301, IMG submission 94489) | Hot spring microbial mat communities from California, USA to study Microbial Dark Matter (Phase II) - Cone Pool mat layer H metaG ...
CTGAACCGCGCGGGGCAGCTTTCGGAACTGCGCGGCGTGCTGGCGCGCTGCCAGGAAAACCTGCGGCGCATCGCCGCCCGGTCGCAACGCGTCGAGGAAGAACGGCGCGCGAAGGAGAAGGAGCGCGAGGCACTGGCAGCGCGGCTGGAGGAGGCGCGCACGCAGGCTGCGGGCACGGCCGCGCGCCTCGAGGAGCTGCAGCGCCGGCGCGCCGCTGCCGAGCGCCGGGCCGCCGAGCTGGAGAAGCTCGCCGGCGAAGCCGCCGCCCGGCTGGCGGCTTCCCAGGAAGAATACAGCATCATGCGGCACCGCCTCTCCTCGCTCGAGGAAATCGAGCAGCGGCGCAGCAACTACTCCGAGGGCGTGCAGAAATTTCTCTCCGCCAGGCTGCCCGGCGAAGAGGCGCCGGCGGTCCAGACACTCGCGGATCACATCGAGACCGATCCGGCCTTCGAGGCCGCCGTCGAGGACTATCTCAACGACCCGTTGCAGTACATCCTGGTCGGCGGGCTGGAGGAGGCCAAGCGCAGCGTCGAGAGGTTGCGGCGCATCGGGGCGGGACGGTGCACCTTCATGACGATCACCGACGGCCACTGCAACGATGAGCGCCGCCGGCGGCCGGCGCTTTCCGGCGAGGGCGTCATCGGCTACCTGGACGAAGTGCTGCGCATGCGCGACGACGTGCGCGAGGCCTTCGAGCGGGCGCTGCCCGAATATGCCGCGACCGTGGTGGTTTCCGATCTCGATACCGCGTTTCGCGCCGCGGAGAGCACGGGCGGCAGCCGTTTCCTGACGCTGGCCGGCGAGGCCTATTCCCCCCGGGGGACGCTGTCGGCAGCGGGGGAGAGGAAATCGATGGCGGGATTCCTCTCGCTGCGGCGCGAAAAACGCGAGCTCGAGAAGCGGCTGGCCGTGCTCGACGGGAACATTCGGAAAAGCCAGGGCGAGCTCGCGCGCCTGCGGCAGGAGCAGGCCGAGGCCGCCGGGACCATGCAGCAGCTGTCGGCGGAGATCAAGGAGCGCGAGATCGAGTCCGCGCTGCTGGGGCAGCAGGTCGAGAGCCTGCAGGCCGAACTCCTGAAGATCGAGCAGGCCGGGAACGTCTCCGCGCAGGAGCTAGCGCAACTGCAGAACGAACGGGATGAGTTTTCGACCCGGCTGAGCGACACCGAACGGGATATGGGCGAGGTCGAACAGTGCAGCAGGTCGGGCGAGGAGGAGCTGGGGCTTCTGTCCGCGCGCCTCGCTTCCCTGCGGGCGGAGAGCCTGGAGCTTTCCAGAAAGATTGCATCCCTCGCCTCGGCCCATGCCGTCAGGCAGGAACGGTTGTCGGCCGTGCAGGCGGGTCTCGCGCGGCTCTCGGGCGAGATCCGGGAAATCCGCGCGCGCATGGAAGCATACCGCAACGAGAGCAGCGCAGCGCAGGAGGCGGTCACCGGCCTCGAGCGCGACATCCTGCAAGGAGGCCGGAGCATCGCCGAGCACGAGGAGCGCATCGCGGCGGCGGAAACCGAATTGAGCGGGCGCTCGGCGGCGCTTTCCGCGCGGCGGGCCGAACTGGCGGCCTTCGAGGAGCGCCTGCGCTCCCTGCATGCCGAGCGCGAGCAGGCGATGGACGTCCGGGGCCGGATCGAGATCGAGCGCAGCCGCCTGGAGAACGACCTCGACCATCTGGAGCGCAGTTGCCGCGAGGAATTCCACCTGCCGCTCGCCCGCATCGCCGAGCAGGTGGGGGAGGAGGGCCTGCAGCATTCGCTGGACGAGGTGTCGGAGAACTGCCGGCAGCTGAGGGAGCGCATCGAAAACTTCGGCGCCATCAACATGAGGGCCCTCGAAGAATACCGGGAGCTGGAAGAGCGCCACACGTTCCTGACGCAGCAGCGTGCCGACATCGAACGGTCCATCGCCGACACGCAGCGGGCCATCGCGGAGATCAACCGGCGCTCGCTCGAGCAGTTCAACGAGGCCTTCACCAGCATCCGCAGGAACTTTGCCGAGGTCTTCCGCCAGATGTTCGGCGGCGGCCAGTGCGACTTGCGCCTGCTCGACGAGGAGGACATGCTGGAAAGCGGCATCGACGTGGTGGCGCAGCCGCCCGGCAAGCGCCTGCAGAACGTCCTGCTGCTCTCGGGCGGCGAGAAGTCGCTCGTCGCTCTGGCGCTCTTGATCGCGATCTTCCGCTACCGCCCGAGCCCGTTCTGCGTGCTGGACGAGGTCGACGCCGCCCTGGACGACTCCAGCATCCAGCGCTTCACCTCGCTGATCACGGAGTTGAGCGGGCAGACCCAGTTCCTCCTGATCACGCACAACAAGAAGACCATGGAAATCGCGGAGACGCTCTACGGGGTTACCATGGAAGAGCCCGGCGTCTCCCAGATCGTGAGCGTCGATTTCCGGCGCCGGCTGCGGGCGGTGGCCGGCTGATCGGGCTTGTGGTTCGGTGCACATGAGGCCGGCCTGCAGGCCGGCGGCTCCGCCGTGGAATGGAGAGGTGATTCATGAATCTGCCGACGACTGTTTGCGTCGAGACCGATTTGAAGGATCTGCCGCTTCTCTGCCGCGGCAAGGTGCGCGACATCTACGACATGGGGGACTTGCTCCTGATGATCGCCACCGACCGCATCTCGGCGTTCGATGTCGTCCTGCCCACGCCCATACCCATGAAGGGTGCGGTCCTGACGCAGCTCTCCCGCTTCTGGTTCGGGATGCTGCGGTCCGTCGTACCCAACCATCTGGTGAGCGCCGACGTCGACGATTTTCCGGCCGCGCTCCAGAAGCACCGCGACCTGCTGCGGCGCCGGAGCATGCTGGTGCGCAAGGCCGAGATCTTTCCCGTGGAATGCGTCGCGCGCGGCTATCTGAGCGGGTCGGCCTGGAAGGAGTACCAGGAGAGCCGCAGCGTATGCGGCATCGCGCTGCCCGCAGGCCTGCGCGAGAGCAGCCGTTTGGATCCCCCCTTGTTCACGCCGGCAACCAAGGCAAAGACCGGGCACGACATCAACATCTCATTCGAGGAGATGGTCGGCATTGTGGGGCGGGAGCAGGCGGAGAGGCTGCGCGCCTTGACCCTCGAACTTTACGCCAAGGCGGCCGGATATGCGCTGGAGCGCGGGATCATCATCGCGGACACCAAATTCGAGTTCGGCCTGCGCGACGGCGAAATCATCCTGTGCGACGAGGTGCTGACGCCCGATTCCTCCCGATTCTGGCCCAAGGCGGGCTATCGCGAAGGAAGGGGGCAGCCATCGTTCGACAAGCAGTACGTGCGCGACTTTCTCGAGCTGATCCGCTTCAACAAGCAGCCTCCCGGCCCCGAGCTTCCGGAGGAGGTGGTCCGGGCCACCACCGACAGGTACCTGGAAGCCTACCGCCTGCTTACCGGATTCGACCTGATGTGAAAGCAGCCGGAATTCGTGATATAAGAACCCCGCGGCGCGACCCTCCGGCCGGGAGAGAGCGCGCTGGAGGTCGACGCAGATGCCGTTCGCTTCGTGGACGTGGCTGGATTGGCTGGTCGTGCTGATCCTGCTCGTGTCGACCGGCTTCGCCTTGTTCAAGGGGCTGGTGCGCGAGATCATCAGTCTGCTCGCCCTGCTGGCGGGATTTTTGCTGGCGGCGTGGTACTACCCCGTCCTGTCGGCCCGCATCGTGGATTTCGCGCGCGACCAGGCCGTCGCCGATTTCATGGCCTTTGTCGTCATCTTTGCCGGCTGCCTGCTGCTGGGCGCCGTGACGACCTTCATCGTCAAGCGGCTCGTCAAGATGGCTTCCCTGGAGTGGATGGACTACCTGCTCGGGGCGGCCTTCGGCCTGCTGCGGGGATGGGCGGCGGCATCGATCCTCGTGCTCGCCTTGATCGCATTCCCGGTGCGGGAGAACCTGGTCGAGCGCTCCTGGTTCGCGCCCTATCTGTTGGCGGGTGCGCGCGCCGCGGTCTGGCTGGTCCCGCAGGAGCTGAAGGACAAGTTCCACGAACAGTACAAGAAGGTCCTCGAGGGCTGGAATCAGGCCCGGAAACCCGCGTGAGCGGCACGCACCCGGCGGCGTGCCTTGAGGAACGAATTCTTGCTTTCGCGAGTGCCCGTGCAGGATCCGATCCCGGTGGCGCGCCGCGGGAATCTTCTGCCGGCGTATTGCCTCCTGTTTCTGTTCGCCGGTCTCGCGCTTTTTTTCCGCCTGGGGGAGTTGCCCTTCACGGGCGCCGACGAGCCGCGCTATGCGCGGATCGCCGAGGAAATGTACCGCACGGGTGACTGGGTCACGCCCAGGCTGCAGGGCGATTCCTGGCTGGAGAAACCTCCGCTCTACTACTGGCTGACGATCCCCCTCTATGCCCTATTCGGCGCAAGCGAGACCACGGCGCGCATGGCGCCCGCCCTCTGCGCCCTGGCTTCTCTGGCGGCGGTGTGCTGGGCGGGAACCCGCCTCTGGTCGCCGCTCGCCGGATGGCTTGCGGGTATGATCACGGCAAGCAGCATCGGTTTCTGCGTCTTCGGCCGCGGGGCTTCGATCGACATGCCCTTCACGGCGTGCTTCACGGGCTCGTTCGCGCTGCTGGCGGTGGCGGCGTGCGCGGCGCGCCCGGCGCGCGGGCTGCGCCCGGCGGCTTACGCGCTTCTCGGAGCCGCCGCGCTCGGCAAGGGGCCGTTGGCATTTGCCCTGGCCGCCGGAATTCTTTTTGTCTTCTGGGTGGTCGACGAACGCGGCGGCAGCCTGCGCAGGCTCCGCGCGCTGTCGGGACTCGCGCTCGCCGCCGCGGTTGCCGCCCCCTGGTACTGGATGGCGACGCTGCGCCACGGGTTCTCGTTCATCGCCGTTTTCTTCATCAATCACAATCTGGCGCGCTACGTGAGCGAGATCCATCACCACGCGGCGCCCGTTTACTACTACATTCCGGTCGTGCCGGGTCTTCTCTTTCCGTGGAGCGCCTGGCTGCTCGTGCTGCTTGCACGCGCGCCGGCTTGTCTGAAAGGATGGCGCGGCTGGGATGCCGGGCGCCTGTTCGCCGCCTGCTGGGCCGTGTTTCCGCTGTTGTTCTTCTCGCTGTCCGGGTCGAAGCTTCCCGGCTACGCGCTGGTCTCCCTGCCTCCGATCTCGTTGCTCATGGCGGCAGGCCTGGCCGATTTCATGGAGGGCGCAGGCAAGCCGCCCGGCCGTGCCGGCGCGTGGTTGCACTTCGTGCTTTCCTGCGGGGCGGCGGCGGCCCTGCCCCTGGTTGCGCGCGGAGCCTACCGGGAGAGTGCGGCGGAATTGTGGGGCCCTGCGCTGGCGCTCCTGCCGCCGGCGGCGGCGGCCGGGTGGTTGTGGCTCCGGGGCCGATGGCGCGGCGCCCTGCTCGCTACCGCCGCGCAGGGGCTGGTGCTGGTGCTCGCCCTTGCCCAGTTTTCCTTTCCCCTGCTTGCCCGGCAGCATTCGACAAGGGAGATCGCACAGGCCGCCCTGGCGGCACGCCGGGAGGCAGAGCCGATCGCGCTCTACCGCTTCTTCCATCACACATTTCATTACTACACGGGATACCGCGTGGCTGCGAACCTCCAGGACACCGCAGCGCTGGCGCGATTTGCCCGGGAGAATCCGAGCTTTCTCGTTGTGACCGAAGTGGGGTATCTTGCAGAAATCCGCGGAATTCAGGAGCTTTCCGCGAGCGAGTTGGGAGCGCAGGGAAAACTGCGCCTGCTGAGGCTGGCGCGCAGATGAAAACGGCGGCACAGGGCGTGAAATGGCCGGCCGGCGCGGGAAACGATTCAGGCGTGATCGCGGAACATATCCTGACGGGCCGGCTCGGCGAGAGGATCGCATGCCGGTTTCTGCTGCGGCAGGGTTATGACGTTCTGGCGCGGCGTTTCCGGGGCCGCCACGGAGAGATCGACATTGTCGCCCTGGACGGCGACACGCTGGTCTTCGTCGAGGTCAAGACGCGCGCCTCCAGGGCATTCGGCGAGCCCTGGGAGTTCGTCGACTGGGAGAAGCGCCAGAACCTGCGCCGGACCGCCGAGGATTTCATCGCCCGCTACGGCATGGGCTCCCGCACCTATCGCTTCGATATCGTTGCGGTCATCGCCCCCGGGGCGCGGGACGAGGAGATCGCCCTGCTGCGGGACGCGTGGTAGGTTCGCTGCGGGCATCAAAACGATTGACCTGCGGTTCCCGCTTCGTTAAAATCCTCCTGCCTAACAGGGCGGGAATAACTCAGTGGTAGAGTGCAACCTTGCCAAGGTTGAAGTCGCGGGTTCGAATCCCGTTTCCCGCTCCATGCGATTTTTCTTCCCAACAATTTCGGTGACAGGTTAATTGACCTCGAAACTCCGAGAAGCAAGCCGCCGCTTGAACGTCCGAGGAGGGTCGAAATTGTGTCCGCTGTCGCCGAAACTCGTGGAGGCAACCATGCGCAAGTGGAGAGCATTTCTCTTTCTGGCGGCAACTCTTTTCGCGGCGAGCCTGGCGCTGGCGCAGATGACGCCGTGGCTGCAATGGACTTTTCTTCCGCGCAACATCATGGATGAGATCATAGGGGAGTCCTCGGGGGAGAACGCCTGGAAGGCGATCATGGAAACCGGCGGTTACGACAAGGACCGCCCGGCTTCCGAGTACGGCCCTGATTCCATGTTTTACGAAACCGCCTTCTTTCTCGCCAAGCTCAAGGAATACAACCTGCCGGGCGTCGAACTCGTGCGCTTTCCCAGCGGGCCGACCTGGGATGCGGTGAAGGGCGAGTTGTGGGAAGTCGAGCCGCAGCGCCAGAAGCTGGCGTCCTACAGGGATATGGCGGCGATGCTGGCGACCGGGAGCACCACCGCCGACGTGACCGCCGAGCTCGTCTGGGTGGGACTGGGAAGAAAGGAAGACCTGGCGGGCAAGGATGTCGCGGGCAAGATCGTCGTGACCGAAGGCCCCGCAGGAACGGTCCACCGGCTCGCCTGTGTCGACATGGGGGCTGCGGGCGTGATATCCATGTACTCCAACCGTCCTTACTTCGACCCCTTGCAGCTGCCCTGGGGCAATGTCGGGGGCGGCCGGGGCCAGGAAGGTGCCGTGCCGGCGAAGTTCGCATTCCAGATTCCGCCGCGCGAAGGCGACTACCTCAAGCGACGACTGCTCGCGGGCCAGAAGATCAAGGTGCGCGCCCAGGTGGTCACCGAAACCCGCCCGGCCGATCTGCAGGACCTGACGTGGCATATCCCGGGAACCGATCCGGATGCCGGCGAGATCATCTTCTCGGCGCACCTCTTCGAGGGATTCGTCAAGCAGGGAGGAAACGACGACATCTCGGGTTGCGCCGCCCTGCTCGAGATCGGGCGCACCCTGAATACGCTCATCAACGAGGGCCGCATCCCGCGCCCGAAACGAACGATCCGCTTCCTGATGGGCCCGGAGTTCTCCGGCACGGGTCCCTGGGTCAAGGCCCACAAGGAGCTGATGGAAAAGACGCTGTGCAACATCAACCTGGACATGGTCGGTGAGTGGCTGAGCAAGAACCAGTCGTTCATGTGCCTGATGCGGACCACCTACGGCAATCCGCACTACATCAACGACGTGATGGAAAACTATTACCGCTTCGTGGGCGAGGGCAATCGCGAGCGGGTGCAGAACCGCAGCAACTTCGACCTGGTGCCGCGCCGCATCGTCGCCCCCACGGGCGCGGACGAGCCTTTCTACTACAGCATCGAGACCCACTACGGCGCATCCGATCACGAGGTCTTCAACGACTGGGGAGTCCGCGTGCCCGGCATCATGATGATCGCCTGGCCGGATCGCTGGTATCACACATCGGGCGATCACGTCGACAAGTCCGATCCCACGCAGCTGAAGCGGGTGGTCATCATCGGGGCTGCGGCGGCCTACACGATCGCAGCCGCCGACGACGCCATGGCGATGAAGATCGCCGGTGAAACCACGAGCAACGGCACCAGCCGCCTCGGCCACCAGCTGGCGCGCGGCCTGGAGGAGTTGAACGGCGCCACCAGGGAAACGTTGGGCGAAGCTTACAAGACGGCCTGCGCCTATATCGATGCCGCGGTGATCAACGAGAAAGCCACCCTGGAGACGGTGACCGAGCTGGCGGTCGACAAGAAGGCGGTGGGCGAGTACGTGGCGGTCATGCAGAAGACCATCGACGCGGTCGGCAAGGCCCACCTGGCCACGCTCGACATGCACATGAAGGCGGTGGCCCGGTCGCTCGGAACGGCGCCGGTGAACCTGCAGCCGACCGAGCTGGAAAAGCAGGCCGCCAAGATCGTCCCGCGCGAGACCGCCCGGGTGCGCATGAACGGGTACCAGGGATACCGCGAATTCATCAACCAGGTGCCGTCGGAGGTCCGGCAGAAATATCCGGTCAAGACGCGATACACGGGTGAGCTGCAGCTGCTGATCAACGGCAGGAACAGCGCGCTGGACATCAAGAAAATGCTCGATGCCCAGCATCCCACCAAGACCGATCTACAGGATGTCCTGAACTATCTGGAAATCCTCAAAGCGGCCGGTCTGGTCGAGATGTGACCGGCGGCGGCAGGTTTTTGCCGCACGCCCGTATCCGGGGGGCGCCGGGCGAGGGCTGCACCGCCCGGCGGCCGAGGAGGTGGATCATGAAGGTATCCGCACGTTCGGCGGCCGTTCTGCTGGCTGCCGGCATGCTTCTGGCGGGATGCGCCCGGAGAGGGCCGGCGCCTCCGGCGCGCAGCTCGAGCTACGAGGACCTGCTGTCCTTCTTCAAGGAGTTCCGCGAGTTTCAGAAGCCGGCGGTGAGCGGGTTTGTTCCCGATTACACTGCCGATGCCATGAGCCGGCAGAGGTCGCGCATCCCGGAGTTCAAGGCACGGCTCGAGGCCATCGATCCCTCCGGCTGGCCGGTCGAACGCCGCGTGGATTACGAGATCGTGCGGGCGGAACTGGAAGGCCTGGAGTTCGACCATCGGGTGTTGCGCCCCTGGTCGCGCATGCCGACCTTCTACGCCGTCATCCAGACGTCGGAGCCCGATGTGCCGCTGCGCGAGGGGCCGGAGATTCACGGGGTCCTGAACCTGTGGCAATACACGTTCCCTCTCAGCGAGGAAGCGCAGGCGGAGTTCCGCGGCAAGCTGGGTGCGATTCCGGCGATATTGGCCCAGGCGAAAGGGAACCTGGTCGAGGGCACGCCCGACCTGTGGAAGGTCGGCATACGGAAGAAGAGAAACGAGAGCGCCGCCCTGGCGGCACTGGCCGAACGTTTGCGCGCCGTGCATCCCGATATGGTGCCGCTGGTCGGTGAGGCGCGCCGGGCGACCGACGAATTCCGGGAATGGCTCGAAGCCGGGCTTCCGTCGCTGCGCGGCCGCTCGGGTATCGGCGTGGACGAATACGACCGCTACCAGCGCACCGTGCACCTGGTCCCTTACACATGGGCGCAGCAGATGGAGATATGCCTGCGGGAACTGGAGCGTTCCCTGGCATACCTGAAGCTCGAGGAGCACCGCAATCGGGCGCTGCCGCCTCTGCGCGAACCGGCGAGCCTCGAGGAACTGCGGCAGCGCCGCAGGAAGGCGGTGTCCGACTTTTTCGCCTTCCTGCGCGACAAGAACATCTTCACTGTTCCCGAGTACATGAAGCTCGACGACGAGGTGAGTTCGCTCGTGCCGCCGGAACGGCGCGATTTTTTCACCCGGGTGAACTACCTGGATCAGTTCCCCCTGCTGTGCCACAGCATCCACTGGCTGGAAAAGCAGCGTGAAAGGCGGAACACCCATCCGATCCGCGGCGTGCCGCTTCTGTACAACATATGGGACAGCCGGGCCGAAGGGATGGCGACGGCGTTCGAGGAAATCATGATGGGCGCGGGCCTGTACGACGGCAATCCCCGGGGCCGGGAACTCGTCCATATCATGCTGGCCTTCCGGGCGATACGCGCCATCATGGATTTGAAGCTCCACAGCGGCGAATTCGACCTCCAGAGTGCCATCGATTTTGCCGTCGAGGCGACACCCTACGGCTGGGTGCTGCCCGACGGCGATACCATCTGGGGCGACGCGGCGATTTACCTCACGCAGCCGGGCTACGGGACGAGCTATGTCGTGGGCAAGGTGCAAATCGAGAAACTGCTGGCCGAATATGCGCGCCTGAAGGGAACCGGCTTCACTCTCCAGGGGTTCTTCGACGACTTGTTCAGCCGCGGCCTGATTCCCCAGTCGCTCCTTCACTGGGAGATGACGGGGCGGCGGGAAATCGAATAGTCGCTTGCGCCGGGCGAACTCCGGTCGAACTGCTTGCAACGGGCACGGCCCGGAGGTTAAAATAACGGCGATTCGACAGCCTCATTGAGGCGCCGTACCCAAGTGGCTAAGGGAGAGGTCTGCAAAACCTTTATGCAGCGGTTCGAATCCGCTCGGCGCCTCCAAGGATCCCTCCGGGAATCAATGGATTACGGCCGCACAGGCGGAGTCCCGCCCTCCAAGCTGGGAACAACTTGGGAACAGTGAGCGCTCCCGCCCCGCCCGATGTCAGTGCCTTGCGGCGCGCGAGGGATTCATAAATGCCTAAAACTTCTCCTGAACCAGCTTGTAGCCGGCAGGAACGGCAAAGGTGGCGGCAGGAACGGCTCCCTTGCGCACCGAGGTGACCTCGGTCGTCGTCGTCATGCTCATCCCCATCATGCGGATGTTCAAGACCGTCTTCATCGGCCACCCTTCGATCTGCTTGTATGCCTTGGAGAGTTCGCGGGCGTCGAACATCGGATTCGGGGGCATGCGCAGCGGGAGCGAATCGTAATAGGCGACCGGCACCTTCAGATCGGGCGCCGCCCAGATCTCCATCTCCACAGGGCCGGTAATCCGGTATTTTTCAGTCGGATACCCGGCGATCGTGCCTCCCGCGCCTTCTTTGGTCACCGCGACCGGGGCTCCCGAACGGCCCATCATCTTTTTCATCGCTTCCATCGCCTGCCTGTCTTCGCCGAGCCCCGCAAAAGCCTTGTCCAGCGCCTGCTGCATTTCCTGGAAAGTCATCTCGGAGTATGTCTTGCGATTGTTGTCGACCGTGATGACCTTTGCCTGGTCGAAAAGCATGATGAAATCCTTGCCGTCGGCGGATGCCTGCTTGATGGCGTTGGCGCCGAAATAGACGGTTTCCGTGCTCGAGCCGCCCCCCTGCCCCATGGCTCCCGAGCTGGTGGTCGTCTGGGTGATGGTCAGCCCCTGGCCGGAAGATCCCGACTGGGCGCGCGCCGGTACGGCGGGCGTTGCGGCAAGTGCCGCGCAGCATACGGCGGCCGCTGCGGCTTTCAGACTGCATTTGCTTTTCATGGTGTCTCCTTTCGGACGGTTTCAACGGCAATTCCCGGCGCGCTCTCGCCGCCGCGATCGCCTTTCCTCAGGGTTCTGCCTGCGCATGCAGTTCGATCTGCATGCAGAGATTCATGGCCGGAGTGACCTCGTCGAAAACGGCGAGCATTGCCTCCACCAGATCCACTCCGCTCGAGCTCTGAACCTCTCTCTTGCTCATCGGATAGTATAACTGGAATCCCGCCCACTGGTTCGCCGGCGCGTCCCGGAGCGCCCTGCGCATCCTGGAAAGATCGGGCGGCCGCGATCGGTCGAACACCGCCCCTTCGTCTTCCCAGCTGCCTGCGAAGACGACGAATCCCTCGTCCAGGACCAGGCGCCTCAGCTCGCGTTCCATCGGCCCGCCCCGGCGCAGGGATCGCAGAAGCCGGTGCCAGTCCCAATCGTCGGCCAGTCGGTATGCGCAGTCCCCTGCGGGCGCTTTCACGTAACCGCGCTCGACCTGCAACCCGCACTTGAACAGCCTCTCGGCTGTGTCCACCATGAGGAAGAATTTCGAGCAACCGAAGCTCGTCCGGTTGGACAGCGGCTTGGCGCTGCGGTTGGCGCGCGGCAGCAGCCCGATCCATTGCCAGTAGACTCCGCGGCCCCAGCGTTCCGTCACGAACGGCTGACGGTGCTTGTGCTCGAGCGCGATCTTGAGCAGCCTCGTGATACGTTCGTTGTCCTCCAGGTTGCCCACCCGGATGCCGCGCTCGAAGTCCAGGAATTCGGCGCGGAATGCGATCGCAGCGCGCGGCAGGGGCGGATAGCGCCGCGACTCACCGTCGCTCGCATGCTGGAGGCGGCTCGCGTTGGGCGATGTCATCGGATCCTGGCGATGCGCCCCTTGCTCGGGAAGCGCGAGAAAATGAGAGGATCGTGGCCGGGCACGACCCGTTCCCGCGCGCCTGCCAGGTCGATCATGCGGTCGAGCGCTTCCAGGTTGCCTTTTTCGCCCCCGGGCGCGCCGACCACGAGGCCCGAAAGCGGGTACTGCGGGATGGTGCCGTAACGGACGGCTTCGACCGAGTATTCGGCAGCGGCGGCGAGTGCGGCCGACAGGACTATCGGCAGCGCCGACAATATCCGGGGTGCGCCTTTCATGGATCCTCCTCGGCTCTTGCCCGAGCGGCGATTCCGCCCTGACCGCGGCCCTTCCCGCTCCGGCTGTGCAGGATCATAACACACCGGTCGAGCCGGCGCGGCCGTGCCGCGAGCCTGGGCGGGCGGAAACTTTCCGGCCGCCAAACGCGGAAACCAGTGAGAGAAACGGCGCGCCTGCCGATATATAGGCATTGGAGAGTCGAACCGTCGCAGCGGCGGCGAGGAGAACCGAGGAATGTCATCCGAGAACCTGCCGGCAGCGGTGAACTTCGAGCACGACCAGAAGTCCAACGAGTATCTGCAGGCGATACTGAACGCCTCGGGCGACCGGGCGATCCTGTCGACCGACATCAACGGCTACATCATCAACTGCAGCGTCGGAGCGCAGGCGGTCTTCCGGATCCCGCAGGAGGAAATACCCGGCAAGGACATCCTGTCGCTTTTCACCGACCCGATATTCCAGCGCGAACTGGCGGTCCACATCGCTTCCTGCGGCGCCTCGACCCTCGAGCGGGAGAAGCTGCTCCAGGGTGCCGACAAGGCTCGATGCTACCTGCACGTCACCTTCCGCCGGGTGGACGACGCGCACGGCCATCCCATCGGTTTTTTGTGCATCGCGCGCGACATGACCGAGACGCTCGCCATGAAGGAGCGGCTCAAGGAAGTGTCGACCATGGACGAGATGACCGGCCTTTACAATCAGAGGCATCTCTTCGTCACGCTGGAAGCGGAGATCGCGCGCAGCCGCACTTCGAAGCGCGGCCTGGTGATCTGCTTCCTGGACCTGGACGGGCTGAAGCAGTTCAACGAAGCCTACGGCCACTTGAAAGGCACGGAAGCCATCAAGGAGGCGGCCCGGCTGTTGCGCGGCGTGGCGCGCGAAGGCATCGATACCTGCTTCCGGTACGGCGGCGACGAGTTCGTGATCATCATGCCCGAGGCCACGAGGCACAAGGCGCGCGTCGCCATCGAGCGCTTCCGCATCCGGCTGAGCGAGATGTTCCACGGCAAGATCACGGCGAGCATCGGCATCGCCGAGTCGACGGGTTCGAGCGGCGCCCGCGACCTGGTCAAGCGGGCCAACGAAGCCATGTACTGGGCCAAGACGCAGGGCAAGAACTGCGTGGTCGTCTGGGAATAGCCGCACTCCGCACCTTTTCCCCGGGATGGCCCGGTTCCCGGGCGATCTGCTATACTCCATCGTTCCGATAAGCGCGCACGCCTGTCGGGGGGCTTTCTATGTATCCGATCGTCCGGCGGGAGCAGTTCGGTCCCGCCACATTCCTGTGGGAAGTCTCGGCGCCCGAGGTCGCCCGGGCCTGCGAGCCGGGCCATTTCGTAATGGTGCGCATCGACGCGACCGGCGAACGCATTCCCTTGACGGTGGCCGATTACGACCGCGAACGGGGAACCGTCACGATCGTGGTTCAGGCGGTGGGCAAGACGACTTTCCGGATGATGGCCATGAGAGAAGGGGAGTCGGTTCTGGATTTCATCGGCCCGCTGGGAATGGCTTCGCGGCTGGAGCGGCGCAGGAAGGTGGTGCTGGTGGGCGGCGGGCTGGGCGTGGCGCCCGTATTTCCCCTGCTGCGGCGCCACAAGGAGCTCGGCTCCTTCACCATCTCGGTCATCGGCTTCCGCAGCCGC
>Ga0129301_1001080_pt1 | contig 14036 bp, 12 predicted proteins | sample ConPoolayeHmetaG_FD_94489 | JGI IMG/M metagenome (GOLD analysis project Ga0129301, IMG submission 94489) | Hot spring microbial mat communities from California, USA to study Microbial Dark Matter (Phase II) - Cone Pool mat layer H metaG ...
GGCATGGTAAACCTCCTTTCTTAGTTTAGTGCTTATCTATTACCCCCACAGGTTACCCATGCCCTCCCTTCTTAATTATAAATTTACACAAAATTAAGTATACTACCCCCCTATGCCTATATCGCCGACCCTAACGGTTGGATGCGGGTAATAAACATCGCGAACCCCGCCCATCCCTATGAACTCAGCCGGATCGTTACGCGCGACCATACACCTGATGTTCAGGTCTCTGGCAGTTACGGCTACCTCGCCGCGTGTTATCGGATTATGATAGTTGATATCTCGGACCCATTCAACCCGACCGAGGTTGCCTATCACCCGGTTCCTACCCCAAGTTACGGAATTACCTGCGTGGGTTCACTCATATATGTAGCCACGATTGGCACGAGTCTGCAGATATACGAGTCGACACTTGGAGTTGAAGAAAATGGGCCGGTTCTGAATTGCAGAAATGGGCTGCTTAATGTTATCCCCAACCCATCCCGTTCTAATGTCAAAATCTGTCTGGCACCAACTGCCCGAATCGGGCATCTTGACCCGAGAAAGGGCGGTTCGACCAAGGATGCGCAACAGATTCTCATCTATGAGTGCAGCGGTCGGCTCGTGCGAAAACTCCCGGTTGCAAATGTTGTCATCTGGGACCGTAAAGATAACAACGGGCGCTCGGTTCCAGCCGGTATCTACTTTGCCTGCGTGGACAATGAAAAACTGTCATTGACCAGTATTGTGCTTATTGAATAATCCATTACTGAAAAAAGAAAACTGAGCAGTTACCCATTTCAAACCCGAAACCCAATGACAACAAAGGCAAACACTTTTCATATAACTATTAGCGGTATCTCAAAAGAGTAATTACCACAATATATTGTGGGAGGGCATGCCCCGGGCTCACACCGGGGCAATTCTATCACCTGACCTCAACTGGACAGGCTAAAACAACGACAAAACTTGCCCCTTTGTGAAAACCCGGCTTCGGCTCCTCAGGAGCGGTTGTCTCTTCAGGACCCTGAAACAGGGTTGAGATGGTCCGGATAACCTTAAATCCGCACCGCTCGGTTTTCCGAACAACCTGGTCATAGTCATAAAAACGGGCATACTTGAACAAACTATGACCAGCCCTTGCCTTTTCAATATAACTTTTGCCCCATTTGCCATCTTTATCTAGATAGGCGTTTACCAGTCTGCCATCATCCTTCAGCACCCTCTTTATTTCCTCAAGGACCCTTGCCGGCTGGTCAAGAAACTCCCAGGTGGTCAATAGAAACACGGTGCCGAAACTTTTATCCGCAAAGGGCAGGGCTTCGCCTTTTGCCTGAATCGCATTGATTCCCCGCTGCCGGGCAATTTTCACCATCTCGACTGAAGGCTCAATACCGGTGTCAATGCCCAGTTCTTTGGCAAACCTGCCGGTGCCAACCCCAACCTCCAGAAATGGTCTGGGCAAATCCTTTAGTAGCGGCCTTAAAGCCGCCAGTTCAATTGCAAACGCCAGTTTCCCCTTGGTATCATACCAGGCATCATACTTTTCTGCCAGTTGGTCAAACGGACTCTTACTCATCAGAAAATCATCACTTCAAACCCCTGCTCAATATATCGGGCAATACTGGGATGGCCTTCCATCTCGTCCCACAGTTGCAGTCCCTGCTCAATAACTGCAGGCACAATCGTATTCCTCTGCGCGCAAGCCCGGCACACGCAATCAATCAGTTTGGCGTTTTTTGCCCTCTGCCAGATAGGGGCAAAAGGCTTGGTCTCATTGCGCAATAGCGAAACCTGCCTGGTTGCATCAGCCTCAATTATCACCTTTACCTCCCAGCCCCTTGCCTGTATATTCAGGGCGTTCAATAGACAGTGGGCAAAGACCACCGGGTCAGAATTAAAGGCAAAAAGGGCAATTTTTTTCTTCTCCATACCTTACTCCTTTGTTTAGATTCTTTTAAAAATTAACCTTGACCGAACCGGCTGTCAAGAGCGACAGACTTGCCCTGTCCGAAATTTTTTGGTGTAATTAGATTTGATGAAGGCGCTACTCTTAGAAAGAACCGCACCCCTGGAGACAAAGCCTCTGCGCCTGACCGAACTGCCTGTGCCCGAGCCCGGGCCCGGTGAAATCCGGATAAAAACCCTTGCCTGTGGCGTGTGTCACACCGACCTGCACATAATTGAGGGTGACATCAAGCCACCCGAACTGCCCTTAATCGTCGGCCACGAGATTGTCGGTCTGGTTGACAAAAGCGGTCAAGATGTAACCGAACCGGAAACCGGCACTTTGGTTGGCATCCCCTGGCTGGGTTCAACCTGCGGAAAATGCCATTACTGCCGGAACGGGATGGAGAACCTCTGCGCCAATATCCGTTTCACCGGCTTTCACCATAACGGCGGCTATGCCGAATATACTCTGGTCAAGTCCGGTTTCTGTTATCCCCTGCCTGAAGATGTTCCAATTGCCAACCTTGCCCCTTTGCTCTGTGCCGGTGTTATCGGATACCGGAGTCTGAAAAAGGCAGCGATAAAACCGGGTGATAATGTCGGACTTTACGGGTTCGGTGCATCTGCCCATATCTGTCTGCAAATCCTAAAATACTGGCACTGCCGGGTTGCGGTATTCACCCGGGCAAAGGTCCATCAAGAACATGCCCGGGAACTTGGTGCCGACTGGGTCGGCACTGCTCAGGAAACGTCGCCATTCAAAATTGACGCCGGGGTTATCTTTGCCCCGGCTGGTGAACTGGTCCCTTTAGCACTTTCCCATCTTGACAAGGGCGGCAGACTTACCCTTGCCGGCATTCATATGAGCCCAATTCCCTCCTTACCCTATCCGCTGCTCTACGAGGAACGGACCCTGTGTTCAGTTACCAACAGCACCCGTCAGGATGTGATTGAACTTTTAAGCCTCGCGCGTGAAATCCCTTTAAAGACAACTGTTGCCACCTTTCTGCTTGAACAGGCAAATGATGCGCTCCTAACGGTCAAAGAGAGCCGGATTAACGGCGCGGCAGTTCTGATTAACGAGCCTGTTGATGCTTGACCCGCGGATAGATTTGGCAATAATTGAGGCGTGAAAAAAAGGCTTAACAACAACAAGTTATATTTGAAGGAACTCAGGGCCTCCCTGCCCCGGCTGGCAAAAAAACACGGCACCCCGCTCTTTATTATCAGCCGCACCCTGCTTTTAGCCCAGCTCAACCGGTTCAAGAGACTCCTGCCCCGGGTTGAACCCTTTTATGCGGTCAAGGCTAACCCCAACCCTGAGGTGATAAAAACCCTCGCCCTTCAGGGCTGCGGTTTTGATGTCGCCTCCGAACCCGAGATTCAATGGGTCCTTAATGCCGGTGTCGAACCCGAAAGGCTGGTCTTTGCCAACACGATCAAACGGACCGCTGCCATTCAATATGCAGCCCGGCACCGGGTCAGGCTGATGACCTTTGACTCTGAGTATGAACTGAACAAGATTGCCCGCTACGCACCTCAGGCACGGGTGCTGGTTCGCCTCAAGGTGCCCAATGTCGGTTCGGTTGTTGAACTCTCGCTCAAGTTTGGTGCCGAACCTGCTGATGCCCTTTCCTTGCTTTTGAAGGCGCAGAAACTGGGTCTGGAGCCGGTTGGGGTCTCATTCCATGTCGGCTCGCAGTGCACCCAGGGCAACAACTACCTTGACGCCTTAGAGTTGACCAAGATGATTATCACCGAGGGCAAAACCAAGGGGTTAAATCTGACATTAGTTGATATCGGTGGCGGGTTCCCGATTCGCCACTTTGAAACCGATGAGGACTGGTTTGCCCAGATGGCGCCGGCTTTAAATATGGAACTTTCCCGCCTGTTTAACGATGATGTGCGCATAATTGCCGAACCCGGGCGGGCGCTGGTCGGACCTGCCGGTTTCCTCTTGCTCTCGGTTGTTGGTAAGTCCATCCGCAATAATAAACACTGGTACTACCTTGATGACGGCGTTTACGGTGCACTTTCTGGAACTGTTTTTGACCACTGTAAATACCAGTTCCAGGCTCTAAAAAAAGGACCCACTCAGCTCACCACCCTCGCCGGCCCCACCTGTGATTCACTTGACATCATTTCCACCGCTGAAGAACTGCCCGAACTCGAACTGGGTGATTTACTCTTCGCCGAAAACATCGGTGCCTACTCCATTGCCCATGCCACTAATTTCAACGGCATTCCACCACCAAAAACCATTTTTATTCCCTAAGGAGGCAAAATGAAAAAGGATTATCGTCACCGTGAGGATTTGAGCGAACTGCCGGACTGGCTGCGCAAAAGGCGCACCCCACACAAAAAGATGTATCTATCGGGCAAAAGGATTCTACCCAATGGCATTACCGGCAAGGAAAAACTGCCAAGTATCATTGAAGAAACCTTCCTCGCTTACAACTCAGCCCGTCTGCACCAAGCAGCTGAACTCTTTGTTCAGAAAATGCTCAAACCCAAGACAATTATCGGTATGTCCCTCGCCGGTGCGCTGACACCCGCGGGTCTGGGCTGTTCCTGTATCGTCCCTTTAATCAAAGCCGGCTTTATTGACTGGATTGTTGCCACCGGCGCCAATATGTACCACGACCTCCACTTTGCATTCAACTTTCCCTTATATGTTGGCTCACCAGCGGTTGACGATGCTGACCTGCGCAAAAACGACATCGTCCGGATTTACGATATCTTTCTTGGCTATACCGACTGCCTATGTGCCACCGATGATATTCTCCGCTCCATCCTCATTCAGCCCGAATTCCAGAAGGAGATGGGCACCGCTGAATTCTATCATTATCTTGGAAAATATGCTGCCGCATGGGAGGGAAAAAACTCACTCAAAGAGGTATCGATTCTTGCCGCTGCCTACCGGTATGGCGTGCCGGTTCACACCAGTTCGCCTGGCGACTCAACCATCGGTATGAACATTGCCGGCTTGGAGCTCAAGGGCTTGAAACTGCGCATCAACCCTTCAATTGATGTCAACGAAACCACCTCCTATGTCCTTTATGCCAAACGCTCTGGTGGCAAATCCGGGGTTGTCCTTGTTGGCGGCGGCTCACCCAAGAACTTTATGCTCCAGACCGAACCGCAGATTCAGGAGATCCTGATGTTAAGGGATGTTGGTCAGGACTACTTCATTCAGTTCACCGATGCCCGACCTGATACCGGCGGGCTTTCCGGTGCCACCCCGCACGAGGCGGTGTCCTGGGGCAAGGTTGACCCGAACCGCTTGCCTGATGCCATTGTCTGCTACCTTGACGCCACTGTTGCCCTGCCACTCTTTACCCATTACGCCCTTGCCAACCACAGACCCCGCAAACCACACCGGCTTTATGACCGCCGCCCTGAACTGATGGCTCGGCTGAAAAAGGAGTTCTTTGCCCACACCCGGATATGATTAAAATATTATGCTTGTTGTTAGATGTCCTAAACCGCCTATTCCTACTAAAAACAGATAGGTAAGGTCACGAACCATATAGTCGCCACCGCTCGGCCAATTACGGGCAACAACACTATATCCAGCAATCATCGTCAGTTCATAGGCAGTTCCGGACAGCAACCCTACCGCCACTTTTTTAATCAACAAACTAAAACCTTCATCCTCAGGTTTCAACCATTTGTTTTTTATGAAATTCTGGAGCCAACCTGAAGAGGCACCGGCAAGTGTGCCCAGAGAGCCGAGAGTTATCAGCTGCCAATCCTTCACATTATCGTCCTTATCAGCACAGGACAGCCCAAAAATACCTATTGAGGTGGCATCTATCCCTGTGGAAATAGCCGTTTCCCAAGGGAGATTATCACCCGAGTTCTTATTAAGGAATTTTGTGCCCACCGAGATATAAAATTGGCTAAATGATGTCTTTATATTTTTCTCCTCAATTGATGGATATTTGAGATACAAACACCCAATCTCTAATGTAATATCAGAATTTATTACCCGTATAGGTGTGGCACCTATAGATACCTTGCCATAAATTGAAGGCTGCAACTCGTAAACGAAATACTCATACCATATATCTGGCGCTATTCTCGTCGCCTCTAGCCAACTTGCTCTCTCCCGATTCGCCCAGGCAGAACCTTCTATCTTTATAAAGAGGGGAAATTTCTTAATCGGATAAGTTTCGCCAGTAAATACCAACCAAGAAAATGGGGTTCTATAACGGATTACCAAATCTAAAGAATCTCGGCCAACCAGCATTTTCCCTTCCCTTCGTTCATTAAAGAATCCTTCTACCCCATACAAAGATACGCCAATTAAAAAGGCATCGCTGGTAATGGCCAGTCTGCTTGCCGTGAGATTGGCAATTGTAGGTTTATTAAGGGAATAACCGATGTTTGCTTGAACTGGTAAGTAGGAAAAATTTGCTATAGAAAGCAGGATATATACAATTACCATCTACTTATTTTAGCAATGCCGCTGACAAAATCAATTTCTCTACATCCGCTCCAATTCCTCCTTGAGCATCTGGCGCTCATAGAGCCGGAAATAAAGCCCCTGTTTTTCTAAAAGCTCCTCGTGAGTCCCCTGTTCCTTAAGTTCACCCTGGTCAAGGCAGTAGATTAAGTCGCAGAGTGAAAGCACCTTGAGCCGGTGCGAAACAATTATGATTGTCCTTTCCTCAAGCTCCTTAAACAAACGCTCAAAGAACAGTTGCTCGGTATCGGCATCAATACCAGAAGTGGCATCATCAAGTAAAACAAATGGTGGCATTTCCAAAAGCGCTCGGGCAATCGCCACCCTTGCCTTTTGACCACCAGAAAGCCCTGTTCCCCTTTCACCCAAAATCTCATTCAGACCTTGAGCAAACTCCGCCACCTCATTTTTCAATTGTGCCAGCTCAACAACCCATCCTAACCTCTCCTCATCCACATTTCTGCCAAAGAGGATATTGTTCTTCAAACTATCTGAAAAGAGTGTTGGTTCCTGGGGCACATAACCGAAAAGCCGGCGATAGCCGAAAATCTCAAAATCTCTGACATCGGTTCCATTTAACGCCACCCTGCCGGCATCAGGTTCAATCAGCCGCAGGATAAGCCGCAGGACCGTGCTCTTTCCCGAACCCACAGTTCCTGCAATTCCAATTCGGCTCTTCTTGGGAAATACCATTGTTACATCCTTAAGCACCTTGTGCTCTCCATAACCGCAACTTACCCGTTCCAGTCTCAACTCGCCATATTCAGGCTTTCTTGCCCCGGGTCCAGCAACTATCTTTTCCTGATACTCAATTAGCTCTAAAATCCTCTCGCCAGCACCGCCTGCCCTTTTTCCTGTAACGAACAGGTTACCGATGTCAAACATCGGCGGCAAAAGCATCAAAAGATAGGCATTAAACGCCACAAACTCACCAAGCGTCAAACTCTTGCCAATCACCTGAATTCCACCAATCCACAAAACCGCCAGCATCGCCACCTGCCCAATCGTCATATAGAAGACCTGAATCTTTGACTCCTGGCGTGCCTCATTCACCGCCACCTTCACCCGCTCATTCAATGTCCTGCGAAACTCGCGCGCAAGCCGGTTTTCCGTAACATAAGCCTTTATTAGCCTGATACCGGTAAATGCCGTCTGCAATTGATTATTAATCTCAGCGATCTTCTCCCGCCATTTCATAAACCAGGAATATATCCTTGGACCTGCCCTGAGCCAGCCAAAAACCCCTAAACTTGATGACACCATCACCACCAGCGTCAACATCAGATGCATTTTAAAAAGCATTATCAGCGTAAAAATCACCAAAAGACAGGCATCTACAAAACGGAAAACCCCTGAGCAGGAAAACCAGGAAAGTTCCTGCAGGTCATGGTCAAGCCGCTCAACCACATCACCGCTCGGAAACCGATTTGTCCAGCTAAGACCCTTGCCCAAAATCTCCTGAAAAACCCTTGTGCGCACCTCCCATTGAAACCACTCATTGGTTCTGCCCCTGAAAAACGGCAAAATCACACTGGCAGCCGCGCGCACTACTCCAAAACCGGTAAGGAGCAAAACATAACCAATCAGTTTTCTCTGGGTAATCTCCTGCCTGACGCCATCAATAATCAGACGCAGCAAATAAGGAAAGGCAACCGCAACCACGCCGCTCAGGGCGGTGAAGAAAAAAAGTGCTAATGCCAGAATTTTGTGCCTTTGCCAGAAATCAAAAACAACCCCGAGCCCGTTTTTTTTCTTTGCCTTAACTGCTGTTCCTTTCACCTTCATCCCCCGCTCACAAACTGCAGCCGGTAAAGCCTTGAATAGATACCATCCCGGGCTAAAAGCTCCTCATGACTTCCCTGTTCAGCAATCCTGCCCTTGTGCACAACAACCAAACGGTCTGCCATTTGCACAGTTGCCAGGCGATGCGCAATGATGATTGCGGTTCTGCCCCTCAAAAGCTCCTTCAGACCCTCCTGAATCAAACTCTCAGTTTGCGGGTCAACCGCTGATGTCGCCTCATCAAGAATCAAAATCTGCGGGTCGCGCACTAGCGCCCGGGCAAATGCCAAAAGCTGCCGCTCCCCCAAAGAAAAGTTCGCCCCGCCTTCAGTTAGCACCGTCTCATAACCCCTTTCAAACCGCCTGATGGTCTGATCAATCCGCACCCTCTTTGCCGCTGAACTAACCTGCTCAAATGAAATCCGCTCATCAAACATCCGCAGGTTATCCAGAACCGTGCCAGGAAAAACTATCACCTCCTGGGGCATAAACCCGATAACCCTTCTCCAACTCTTCGGGTCAATATCACTGAGTTCATTCTGGTCAAATGTTATCTTCCCCTTTTGCGGCAGATAAAACTTAAGCAGCAGGCTCACAATTGAGGTCTTGCCGCCCCCGGTTTCCCCAACCAGTGCCACCTTCTCGCCCTTTTTTATCTCAAGATTAATATCCCTCAGAACCGGTTCGTCTTCATCATACGAAAAATCAACACCACTCAACGCAATCCTTTGGGATAGGACAAGCGCGCCCTTAATCTTCCCATCCTCTTCCGGCGCCTCATCAAGAATCTGCAATGTCCTCTCTGCTGAGGCAAAAGCCCGCTGGATCACATTAATCTGGTCCGAGATTGTCCGCAGTGGTGAAAACAACTGGCTGATATAGGAAATGAAAAGCACCAGCCCGCCAATTGTCAATACCCCTTTCAAGACCCAGACACCGCCCGCACTCAAAACCAGCCCGATGGCAATAACCTCGCCAAAGTCAACTAAAAACCAAACCGCATACCACAGATAAGAAGCCCGCACCTCACCGGCAAACTTCTTGCGATTGAACTCATCCATCCTCTGGACAAAAGTCCGCTCCTGACAGAACACCTGAATCACCGGCAGCCCTTTCAGCGCCTCGAGCATTAGATTGTTGATATCGGCAACAACCCGTCTCACCCCAAGATAAACCGGTCTCACCTTCCTCTGGAAAAAATAGAATGCTATGACAAATGGCGGCAAAAGCACCGCCACCAAAAGAAAAAGCCGCCAGGAGGTCAAACCCATAATCACACTCATCCCCAAAAGCAAAAGCCCGCTCTGCACCAAAACCACAGATGTCCTGGTAAAAAGCATCTTCAAAGCCTCGGTATCGCTCTCAACCCGGGAAATCAGTTTTCCAGTCGGATGCCGGTCAAAAAATGACATCGGCAGTCTCAAAATATGCTCAAAAAGCGCCTGCTTTAAATCTGCTGCCCCTTTCTCACCAACCTGTGCCAGCCACACCATCTGAAAATAAAGCGAGAAAAGCATCCCCGCCTGCGTGCCGAGATAAATGAGCGATGTCAGCCCGAGACCGCGCATATCACCCTGGGCAATATTTACATCAATCGCCCGCTTCAAAAGAACCGGACCCAGAATTGATAGTCCGCTGAAAACGAGCACCAGCACACCCGCAGCGATTACCCTGCGCAAATAAGGTGAAAAGAAGGGCCAGAGCCTGCGGATATATTCCCGGGCTTTACCCTTTGGCTTTGTCCCCTCTTCAGGTGGACTCAAATCATCAAACCACATTAGACTAAATTATCAGCAAAACCTGACCCGATGTAAAGAAAAAAGCCCCTTTGCCCCAGCTTCAGCCCTGACCAAAAATCTCAAAACCCCTTCCATTTTAATTAAAGAACTACCTGAAAAATCGCTATCCGGCGAACCCCGGGGTAGGGCCTGAAAATCTATCAAATTCACATCCGCCTGCCAGATTCCTCGACTTCGCTCGGAATGAGGGGTGGGGCTGTTAATGGTATTTCTCAAGCCATAACAATCCGTCTTTAGTTTGACCACGACCATTTTTTCTTTACCATATCTCTTGCTGAAACAAACACTTTCTTTAATTGCCATCTGTTCTGAAATCGGCAGGGGACATCCCAATTACCTTGATTCAGTGCTCTCTTACCTGCCTGCTGTGAAAAAAATTATCCCTTCAGGCTTTGGCTGGACACTGGCGCGCCAGGCATATCATCTTGGTGCCAAAGGTGGCCTCTTCACCGCGCTTTACAACCTCTCAAGAAAAGGCGCAACACCCTCAAAGACCGAACTTTCTCTTTTGGACTCTGGTCTGCGCGCCCGTTTTCACAATTATCAGGGCATCATCCTTGTTGACCATCCGCTTCTTGCCCATCTATTAGCACCGGTCTGCAAGGTTGCCTACATCCACGGAGAAATCGCCGCACCAAAAACTGCTGCTGTGCCAAGTGCCTGGCACACATTTGTCCCGCTTGAATACACCGCTAAACTGCTCCAAGCCTTCGGAGTAAAACCTGATGCCCTGTTTATCACCGGTCTGGTAATTGAGCCTGAACTCCTCCCTGTTGCCGAATCGTCCTTTAAAATCCGCCTGCAAAGATACTCATCAAAAGAGCCTTTGACCATCGCCTTCTTTACCTCTGGCGCCTATCCTCTGCCTCATCTGCGCGCAATCGTCACCGCTGCTGAGTCTGCCCTTAATGCCGGCCACCGGGTAATTATCTTTGCCGGAACTAACAAAACCAAGGCAAAAGTGCTACCGTCAGCCCTGGTCTTCAACTCCCGCCAGGAAGAAAACTTAAAAACTGCTGAACTTTTTTCTCGGATTGACCTCTTTGTTGCCGCTGCCCACGAACGAACCAACTGGGCGATAGGTCTTGGTTTGCCCCTGTTTGCCCTTCTGCCTCATATCGGACCATTTGCCCGGGGAAACTTTTGGTTTGCTTATGAAAAAGGTGTCTGCCTGCCCCTGCAAGAACCCAAAAATTTCGGCTCAACCATTAATGAACATCGCCGGACAGGCAGACTTACCCAGATGGTTTATTCCGGCTGGAACCAATACCCGCTTAACGGCGCCAAGTCAATCGCCCAATTCCTCCTATCTCAGAATCAAAACCCGGCTGATTGCTGAAGTTCCTTTGATAAAATACACACCCGACGTTAAGTGGCTGACATTATTTGTGCCGGAATGAAGTTCCATCAACCTTCGGCCCGAGATGTCAAGTAGCATCGGAGGGGATTCCCATCCGACTGAAGCGGGCAAACTGAGAAAATTGCCAAGAACGGTCGCACCGCTCATCCCCGCCTGTCTTTTGCCCGTCTGCTCACTCACAGCGATCGGGTAGTTGAAGAACCCCCACATCACCTTATAAGGTGCCGTGTCGCCCTGGGTCCAGACCAAAAGCGCACCAAGACAATTGGGCGCATAAACCTGCTCATTAATCTGAAAGATATTCCGCACCGAGCCTGGGGATGACCAGCCGGTCATAAAGTAGTAGAAATGGGTAAAGATGTCCTTCCTGCCAAAGGAATCCTCCTGCCAGAAAAGATAGGACCAGACATCACCCATCGTTGTCAAGACCGGCGCAGTTGAAGCACCTCCTGTTAAATAACCACCCCCATTGCCCCCATAAAATTGCACCTCATAATTGCCGCTGACAACCTTATCCCAGCCACCGGAAAAGCCCTCATCATCAGTTCCAAAGTCAAGTGCGGGATGGCTCAAAGGCTCATTTTGCTCCCCAAGCACCTCCTCCTGTTGCCAGACACCATTCACCTGCCTGCGCCTCATTATCTTATAAGCAAGGCTCTGGGTAGTATCAACCTGTTGCCAGACGACACAAATCCCATTACTGAACCGCTCAATTGCCGGCAACCGACACTCAGCAAGGCTGTCTGATGAAACCCGAAACCGCTCGCCAACCACACCGCCTTCATTCGCAGTCCGATACCATATCTGCGGGCTTATCTCGCCTTCTTCCCATACAATATGAGCAACGCCCGTGCTGTCAGCAAAAACATCCGGATGAAAGCAGTTATAATCCGAAGAGCTCACATTCACCGGCACCATCCTGAACTCAAGATTGCGGTAAAAGATATTCAATGTGCCGTTGGTATCAACCATCTGCCAAACAAGGTGCCGGTCACCGTCCTTGCCAAAGGTAATTCCCGGGTCAGAACCCGGATAAAGCGCAACCGGTCTTGACCAGACATTCGCACCACCTGATATGCATTGATAGATACTTTCCGAAGACTGAAAAATTAGTGCAACCGTATCCCTGTGCGGAAAAAGCAGTTCATAACGAAAAGCCAGTTTGTGGCTGTTATTCGGACCGGTAGCAAAAGGCACATCGGTTGAACAGACAACGCCGAACTCGTATTGCGCATAAACCGGCGCGCTCAGTAAAACTGACAGACAAACAACCATCAACGCCTTCATATATGCCTCCTTAGTACCAGCAACTACTACTAATATTAATTATACCCTCCCATTATCCCTGTCAATAAAATCACCATCACAATTTTCCTGTTGACAAAGAAAAACTGCGACTTACAATTGATGCGCAGGTGAAGTTAATGAATCTGAATTACCGCCGGATTAGTTGTCGGCGCAGAAACTGGAGCGTGCGGCTTTGAAGCCTGCGCCATTGCCTGATTTTACTGGGGCAGTAGCTCAGCTGGGAGAGCGCCAGAATCGCACTCTGGAGGTCGCCAGTTCAAATCTGGTCTGCTCCACTTTTTCTTTTAAGGAGGGAAAATGACCATCTTGCCCAGATATGTCTTTCTCACCAAAGGCGTTGGTCTGCATCGGGAAAGGCTTGCCAGTTTTGAGGCAGCCCTGCGAGATGCCGGCATTGCGCCCTTCAACCTTGTCCGGGTCTCATCAATCTTTCCGCCCTACTGTCGCATCATCTCGCGCACCCGCGGTCTCAACCTCCTGAAGCCCGGTCAGATAATCTTTGCGGTAATGAGCGACAACGCCACCAACGAACCGCACCGGCTCATCTCCGCCTCAATTGGCATCGCCATTCCCAAAGACCCCTCCCGCTATGGCTACCTTTCTGAATACCACTCCTTTGGCGAGCGCGAGGAAAGGGCGGGCGACTATGCTGAAGACCTTGCTGCGCAGATGCTTGCCACCACTCTGGGCGTCCCCTTTGACCCGGACTTGAGTTATGACAAGCGCAAGGAAATCTGGAAAATCGCCAGAGAAATCGTCCGCACCCAGAACATCACCCAGAGCGCAATTGGCAACAAAAACGGACTCTGGACAACTGTTGTTGCCGCAGCGGTTCTCATCACCGATGTCCCTGAGGAAAAAGAAGAGGAAGAGTCCGCAGAAACAGAATAAGCCTAACCCGCCGCTGTTTTTTCCTGATTCTGATTCCTCTCAGCCTAAGTGTATATAAAAATACACAAAACTCTTATTAAAAAAATCCGTGAAGGTTCGCACCTTCGCAACTTAACCAAAATTCAATTTTACCCGGGGGGTTATCACCCGGGTTATTTCCACCCGACCTTAAAATTAGGTCTTCTCACTTCTTCGCAAATGACTTGCGCGGTTGTTTTTAAGACACAACCCAGATGGGTTTAAAACATTCCCCCTTTACTCCTTTAAGGAAAAAAGACCCAAAAAGGAACCCAAAGATTTTTCTTGACAGGATGCTTAGGGGGTATATAATAATATAGTAAATAAATGGATATATGGCTGCGACCGGGATAGGATATACTGGTTGGTGTGCCACTCTCTCCGCATTGAAAAAGACCCGGATAAAACCGGGCGGGTTACGAAAGATAGGTTAACTATTGGTTAATTGATATATGAAAAAGGAGTCAAAAATTAGTAAAAA
>Ga0129301_1001081_pt1 | contig 14031 bp, 11 predicted proteins | sample ConPoolayeHmetaG_FD_94489 | JGI IMG/M metagenome (GOLD analysis project Ga0129301, IMG submission 94489) | Hot spring microbial mat communities from California, USA to study Microbial Dark Matter (Phase II) - Cone Pool mat layer H metaG ...
CAATAGTAAAGCCCGCTTTCGATTCATTGATATCCGGTGGCAAAACAACAATTTTCATCCGCCGGCATTCTTCAACCGCTAAAGTAAGTTTCTCATCTTTGGTTGGTCCGGAGGAACCGGTTGACTCCGCCGTTAATAAAGCGGCCATAAATTCAACCGGAAAGTGGGCTTTCAAATATGCAGTTTGGTAAGCGATCATTGCGTAAGAGGTCGAATGAGCCTTGTTAAATCCGTAGCTGGCAAATCTTTCAATTAAAGCAAAAACGTTTTCCGCTACTTCCTTTTTATATCCCAACTTTATTGCCCCTTCGATAAATTTTTTCTTTTCTCTTTTCATTATGTCTTTCTTTTTCTTGCCAATCGCCCGGCGCAATATATCTGCTTCACCTAAACTGTAGCCGGCCATTTTATTGGCAATTTGTAAGCACTGCTCTTGATAAACAGCGATTCCGTAGGTTTCTGCCAAAATTGGCTTTAAATCAGGATGAGGATAGCGAACCTTCGCCGGATTTTCTTTACCGGCAATAAACTCGTCAATAAACTGCATTGGTCCTGGCCGAAATAAAGCCACCATAGCGGAGATATCAGAAAACTTTGTCGGCTTTAATTTTCGCGCCAGCCTTCTCATACCCGCGCTTTCGAGCTGAAAAATTCCCGTTGTTTCTCCGGAGGCAATCATCCGCAAAGCCGCCTTATCATCTAGAGGAATTTCCGAAAGATCAATTTCTTCCCCCTGCGTATATCTAATATACTCCAAGGCTTTTTCCAAAATGGTCAAATTTCGCAACCCTAAAAGATCAATTTTCAGCAAACCTATTGCCTTTTCCGAAACATTTAAATCCAAGCAATACATATCATATTGGGTCATTAACTTTTCTCCCCGAGTTTCTTTTTGTAAAGGAGTATATTCAGCTAACGCTTTATCGCCAATCACCAAGCCGGCGGCGTGGGTAGAGGCATGACGAACCGTTCCCTCAACTTTTATTGACAAGTCCAAAAGTTTTTTATATTTTGTCTCTCGATAAAAAACAGCCAGTTCGGGTACTGTTTTTAACGCTTCGGTAATATCCATCCCAAAAGGAATAAGTTTGGCGATTTTATCCGGTTCAGAATAAGGCATTCCCAATACCCGACCAATATCTCTGACCGCCTCTTTGGCCTTCATCACATTAAAAGTGACAATTTGAGCAACTTTATCCCGACCGTATTTTTGAGTAATATATTCAATTACTTCATCTCTCCGGTCATCAGCAAAATCCAAATCAATATCCGGAGGAGAAGGACGTTGAGGATTTAAAAAACGCTCAAAGGGAAGGTTGTGTCGTAAGGGATCAACCGAAGTAATTCTTAAAACATAAGAAACAAGCGAACCAGCAGCCGAACCTCGACCGGGACCAACGCGAATTTTTTGTTTTTTAGCCCAGTTAACAAAATCTTGAACAATCAAAAAATAGGTAGCAAAACCCTTTTTACAAATCACCTCCAATTCATAATCAAGTCTTTGAAGAATTTCTTTTGTTGGTTTAGGAAACCGATCCTTAAGTCTTTCATAAACAAGGTTTTTAAGACATTCCTCTGCTGTTTCCCCTTCTGGCAGGGGATAATTTGGCAAAATCCATCGCCCGATAGGAATTTCTAAATTACACTCTAGGCTAATTTTTCTCGTATTTTTAATCGCTTCTGGATAAGCCTTGAAGGCGTCGGCCATTTCCTCTTGTGTCCGTAAATAAAAATCGGGCGAATCTATCATTGAAAGACGATTTTTATCGGCAATTGTTTTTTGAGTTTGAACTGCTAATAGGGCATCTTGAGCTTCAGCATCATCCGGCTGGACATAATGGACATCGTTTGTGGCTACCAACGGAACTCCCAATTTTCGTGAAAGCCTAACTAGTTTCCTATTCACTTCCTCTTGACGTTTCAACTTTGGATGATACTGAAGCTCTAAATAAAAATCCTTGCCAAAAATTTCTAAAAATTCTTTAACTTTATCTTCCGCTTTTTTCTCTTGTCCTTGAATTAAAAGCTGGGGGATTTCTCCATCTAAACAAGCGGAAGTAGCAATCAATCCCTCCGAGTATTGCCTTAAAATCTCCATATCCACTCTTGGCTTATAATAAAATCCTTCAAGATGGGCTAGGGTTATTAATCTCAGCAAATTTTTATAGCCGGTTTCGTTCTTGCAAAGCAGAATCAAATGATAGCGATCAGAATCAATATTTGCCTGTTTATCAAACCGGGAACGGGCCGCCATGTAGGCCTCAACCCCAATAATTGGTTTTATACCAAATTCCAAGGCCTTAAGATAAAATTTAATTGCTCCATACAGAGCTCCGTGGTCGGTCAAAGCCAAACTATCCATTCCATACTCTAGGGCTTTAGCCAAAAGCTGGTCTATTTTTGCCAGCCCATCCAAAAGCGAATATTCCGAATGAACATGTAAATGGGTAAATTTCGCCATTCTATATCCTTATTAATCCTATATCTCTAAATTTCTCTTTAACACTTCCGGTATCTCTTCTACTTTCGCCCGCCCTTTGGTTTTTTTCATCACCTGCCCAATTAAAAACTGAATCGTGTTAGTTTTGCCCCTTTTATAATCTTCCACCGCTTTTTGATTTTCTTTTAAAACTTCAACAATAATTTTTTCCAATTCTTTGCTGGCAAGTTTAGTAATTTTTTGTTTTTTAAGTAAGGGGGTTATTAGCTTTTTTGGCGAAGTTCTGCTAATATCTATCCTCTTATTTATTATAATATTAGCAATTTCTTGGGGTTTAATTTTGCCTTTTCCTAATTTTACTGCTTTTTCAAAGTAATCAGCTATTTGACGGGTCTCTGTCAAAATTTTCGCATTGTATTCCGAAAGGCCGTAGATTTTTACAAATCGAGCTAACTTTTCTTCCGGCAATTCCGGCAATAAATTTCTTAATTTCTTAATTTCTCCATTTCTCCATTTTATTGGGGGGATATCCGGCTCGGGAAAATAACGATAATCTTGGGCTTCTTCTTTAACTCGTTGGGGATAAGTAACTTGCTTTTTTTCATCCCACCCCCGTGTTTCCTGAATTGGAGTTTTACCGCTTTCATACAATTGAATTTGTCTTTTAATTTCGTAATCAATCGCCTTTTCCACAAAGCGGAAGGAATTAATATTTTTAAGTTCAACTTTATAGTCTGGCAACTCGCAACTCGTAATTCGTAACTGATTAACTTTTTTAACTGAAATATTTGGCTCAATTCTCATTGTTCCTTTCTCCATATCGCAATCAGAAACTCCCAAATAACGAATAATTTGGGTCAGTTTTTTCAGAAATTCTTTTGCTTGCCTTGGTGAATGAATATCTGGTTCGGTCACAATTTCCATTAGCGGAACACCCGAACGATTGAAATCTAACAGGGTAACATTCGTATGAATCATTTTTGCTGTATCTTCTTCCAGATGTACCCGGCGAATCCTAACTTGGAACTTGGAACTTGAAACCTGAAACTTTAGTTTGCCGTTCACGGCGAGCGGCAGATCATATTGGCTAATCTGGTAACCTTTTGGCAAATCAGGATAAAAATAATTCTTCCGGTCAAATTTGCTAAATTTAGGAATCTTACAACCTAAAGCTAAACCGGCTAAAACTGTCCATTCAACCGCTTTCTTATTAGGTACTGGTAAGGCGCCTGGCAGACCTAAACAAACAGGGCAAACTTGGGTATTAGGTTTTTTTCCAAAATGAGCCGCCAAACAACCGCAAAACATCTTTGAGGTAGTTTTAAGTTCAATATGAATTTCCAAACCAATAATAGGCACAAAATTAACTTTTCCCATTTTTTTTATTATAGTTAAAATTTAAAATCATCTCTTTTCGTTGATTAGCAAAAAAAGCAAGAAAAATTAATCCTCCTCCAATGGCTAACAAAATCATTCTTGCCCCAAATAAATCAACTAAAGTAGTCACCATGAGCATTGGTAAGGCTGAAGCTAAAGTTATCAAAATGCTTAAAAATCCAAAAACTCTCCCTCTGACTTTAAAAGGAGTATGCTCTTGTAAAAGAGTTTGCAGGGGTATATAAATTAAAATATAACCCAAGCCAAAGAAAAATATCACTGGAGTAGAAAAGATAATTGGTCGGGGAAAGACAAGGCTTATTAAACTTAAAAAAACTACACTTATTCCCATTAAAAAAAGCCCCCAAAGAACTAAAACATTTTTTCTTGCTTTTTTTAAAAGCCTTCCTGTCAACCAGCTGCCGGAAATTGAACCGAGTATTACCGGCAAAACAATAAAAATTGAAGCGTCAGCATACTCAATTTTTAAAATTTCAGAAAGGGAGGGAAAAAGCATCATTCCTGCTCCCGCAATAACCGATAGGCCGGATAAAAGAAGTAAAGGAAAAAGAACCGTTGTTTTAGTTCTTATAAAAAAATAACCTTCTTTAATCTGATTCCAAAAATTGGCTAAGTCAAATGTTTGGCTGATATTCAAAGGGTCTGAAAAATCAAGTTTTAACTTCTTTGTTCCCCTGAAAGGAAAAGGGGGCAAGCTTAAAGATAAAATTGTACAGAAAGAAAGCAAAATTGAGACCAAAACGAAGATATAATTATCGCTTGGCAAAATTTTTAGCAATATCCCTCCTGCCAAAGAGCCAATAATTATTGAACTTTGGGAAGTAAGAAAAAATAAACTGTTGGCTGTTGGCAAAAATTTTTTGTCGATAATTGCCGGAATGCTTGCCCCAACAGCAGGATTAAAGAATTCATCACAAAGTGAGTAAAGAAAAACAATTAAAAAAATTGGCCAAATTTTTTGTTTAATCCCCAAATAGAAAAGAACAATAATTGCTTGAGTTAAATTACTAAAGATAAAAATTGATCTTTTATTCCAATTATCAATTAGAACTCCAACAAAAAAGCCCAAAAGAACTGTTGGCAAATAGTAGAAAAAAATAAAAAAGGTAATCGCCACCGAAGATTGGGTTAAGGAATATATTTTCCCAATTAAAATAAAATTCAAAACCATTGCGCTTACCAATGAAAAAAATTGGGAAATCCAGACGCGTAGAAAAATTTTATTGGTTAGAATTTTTAAAAAATTATTTTTTTTCATAAGCCCAACCTATTTGAAAAAGTAATTCTTCGGAAAATTGCGGACCTAAAATTTGCATCCCTACCGGTAAATTCTCCACCAATCCAATAGGGAGGGAAAGACCAGGTAATCCGGCTAAATTAGCTGGAATAGTAAAAATATCAGAAAGATACATTTTTAAAGGATCCTCGGTTTTTTCCCCAAATTTAAAAGGCAAAGTTGGTGAAACTGGAGCAACAATCGCCTGAACCCTCTTAAATGCCTCATCAAAATCTTTTTTAATTAAAGTTCTTACCTTCATTGCTTTTAAATAATAGGCTTCGTAATATCCTGCCGACAGGGTATATGTTCCTAACATAATTCGCCGTTTTGCTTCGGCTCCAAATTTATCTCGGCCAAATCCATATCTAATTCCATCATAGCGAGCTAAATTTGAAGAAACTTCAGCTGGTTGAACAATATAATAAACCGCCAGGGCGTATTTAGTATGGGGAAGGGAAATATTAATAATTTTTGCTCCTAATTTCTCTAATCTTTTAATTGCCGCATAAATCTGATGAACTATTTTTTTATCAATTCCCCCAATAAAATATTCTTTAGGGACACCGATTTTTATTCCCCTAATCCCCTTTCTTAAATTCTTAAGATAATTTGGGACCGACTTTTGAGGAGTAGTGGCGTCGAATGGATCTTTTCCGGCAGTAACATTTAAGATAATCGCCGAGCTAGTTACATCTTTGGTTAAATGGCCAATTGAATCCAAAGAAGAAGCCATGGCAATTACCCCAAAGCGGGAAACCCGGCCATAAGTCGGTTTTAAACCTACTACTCCGCAAAAAGCGGCCGGTAATCTAATTGAACCGCCGGTATCTGTTCCTGTTGCTGCCAAACCCATTCCCATCGCTACCGCCACTGCCGAACCACTACTTGAACCTCCAGGAACGCGAGTATCATCATAAGGATTTTTTGTTGGTCCAAAATCCGAGTTTTCTCCCGAAGAACCATGAGCCCAAGCATCTAAATTAGTCTTGCCAATAATAATTGCTCCGGCTTCTTTCAATTTTCTTACAACAGTTGCGTCGTAAACAGGAATATAATTCTCCAAAACTTTAGAACCAGCTGTTGTTCTTATTTCCTTAGTGCAAAAAAGGTCTTTTACGGCAATTGGAATCCCAAATAATGGCAAATTGCGAATTGCGGATTGCGAATTGCGGATTCTTTTATCTGCTTCTCTTGCTTGCTTAAGAGCTTCTTTTTCGCAAACAGTAATAAAAGCATTAAGTTTAGGATTGAGTTCTTTAATTTGTTTTAAACAGGACTTCGCCAATTCGCTGACAGAAAATTTTTTCTTTTTTAATCCTTCTTGAGCTTGAGAAATTGTTAATTCATAAAGCATCATTTTTCTAAAACCAATTTTGTTTTAAAAAAATTTTTATATTTTATTGAAAAAGGCATAGATTTATCTTCTCGAAAAACATTTTCCAGCCCAGTTACTTGGCTCGTAGATTCGACATTCTTTGTCTTTACCCCTTTCAGTTGTCCAACATAAGATAAAATTTCATTCAGTTGAGATTGGAATTTTTTGACCTCTGCGTCGCTCAATGTTAAACCAGCAAGTTTAGCTATATGCCTAACTTCCTCTTTACTCAATTTTGAATTTTGCATTTTGAACTTTGAATTCTTCATGTCATTTGCCTCAAAATTTTAATCCTCTCTCCCACCGGAGGATGGGTATTGAACAAATTTGCAAACCATCCTATTCCTGCATGTAAGTTTTTCAAGGGATTAACAATATAAAGATGGGCAGTAGCTTTGTTTGCTGCCTCCAGTGGCTCTTTGTCAGCGGAAATTTTTTCCAAAGCCCGCGCCAGACCTTCCGGATAACGAGTAAGCATTGCCGCCGAAGAATCGGCTAAAAACTCTCTTCTTCGGGAAATTGCCAATTGAATTAACCGAGCAATCAGGGGAGATAGCAGGGCTAAAACAATTCCCGCCAGAAACAAAATTGCCCCCAAATTTCCTCCTTCTTTGTCTTCATTGCTCCGACCAAACCTTGCCCCTCGCAAAAACCAATCTGCCAACAAAGTCACCATTCCCACCAAAATCACAACAATACTCATCAAGCGGGTATCATAGTTTCTAATATGAGAAAGCTCATGGGCGATTACTCCTTCCAGCTCACTCCGATCAAGTTTAGAAAGTAACCCAGTTGTTGCACAGACAACCGCGTGTTGAGGGTCTCTACCGGTAGCAAAAGCATTCGGGGCAGAATCCTCAATTACATAAAGTTTTGGCATAGGAACTTGGGCGGCCATCGCCAAATTTTCCGCCACTGTAAAAAAATAAAAATCCCGTTGTCGATCAGCAAGGCGAGCGCCAGAAATTGTCAAAATTATTTTGTCTCCCCACCAGTAACTGGCAAAACTCATTAAACCAGCAAAAATTAAAGCAATTCCCACTGTTTCCAACCCATAGCCTAAAGCTTTAGCCAAAATCCAAGCCGCTCCGACTACAAATATCACAAACGCCACCATAATTATGGCGCTTCGACGCCTGTTTTTATCCTGCAGTTCGTAAACGTTTATCATAACAATGAAATAGCTAATCCAATTTTACCTTTGGTGCCTTGATTTCTTCCCCAAAAACCTCTAAATGCTCCCCTTCCGTTGGTGTTTTTAAACCAGGTTCTGGTTTAAAACCAAAAATCCTCGCCACCAAATTAGAAGGAAAGGTTACTATCTTAACATTATAATCTGCTGTCAGGTCAATTAAGGTTCTTCTGGCGTACATTACTTTATCAGCCGTATCCCTTAATTCATCCATTAGTTTTGTTGTTGGTCCCGCCGCCTGAAGTTGAGGTGTTGATTCAAAAACCGCCCGAATTGGTGCCAAAGCTGTTTGTAGCATCTGGCTAGCGTCAATTAATTTTTGGGCATTGTTTGACACGGCGGTTGCCATTACCATTTTTCTTGCCTCGGTGAGCTTTTCAAAAACTTCTTTCTCATGCTTCAGATAACCCTTCACTGCCGCAGTTAAATTAGGGATTAAATCCGCCTGCCTTTTAAGCTGGTTGCCAATTTCTTGAATTGAAGCCCCAATCCGTGTTTTTATGGTTACCAGCTGATTATAAAGCCACCAAACATATATTCCTACAATAGCGATAATTCCTATTAGCCAAAACATCATTTATTTCTCACCTCCCTTCTCTCTAATTTTAAATTACTTAAGTTCCTTAACTATTTTATCACAAGGTAGGGTATTAATAATGTCTTTTTTTTCTGCCCAACCCCTTCTTGCTACCGATACGCCGTATTCCATCAAAACCAATTGTTCGGCAGCATGAGAATCTGTATTAATTACCATTTTCACATCTTTTTTCACTGCCTCCCGGACAAGAGTGTCGGGCAAATCAAGCCTCTCTGGCCAAGCATTAATTTCTATCCAAATATTTCGCTTTAGACAAAAATCAAAAATCTTTTCCCAATCAAGCTCATATCCCTCCCTCTGACCTAATTTTCTTCCTGTAGGGTGACCAAAAATTTTTATCTTAGGATGAGCTAAAGCATTTAGCACCCGTTTAGTCATTTCTTCTCGGCTCATTCGAAAATTATTGTGAACCGAAGCAATTCCATAATCCAAAAACTCTAAGCCCCTTTTGGGAATTGCTAATTCCCCGTTTGGCTTTATATCTATTTCAAGCCCATTAAATACCCGTTTGAGTAATTTTTTTGTCCTCGAGTAATTTATTTTATCAATTGCTTCTTTTTTCCTCTTAATTAAGCTAATAATTGTTTCGGAATCGTGTTGCGATTGAGAAGGATTGTGTTCAGTAAAACCTATATATTCATAGCCTAAACCAACAGCAGTTTCTATCATTTTTTCCAGCGAATCTTGTCCGGGATCATGGCTTTCCTCAATTGGAAAGTTGGAATGGGTATGTAAATCTCCCTTAATATCGCTAACTTCTACTAAAGTAGGTAAGTTTCCCTTTTGAGCAGCTTCTATTTCTCCCGTATCCTCTCTTATCTCCGGCGGAATCCAGGACAATCCTAACGCTTTATAAAAATCTTCTTCGCTTGTATAACTTTTGACTTTTGACTTTTGACTTTTGACTTTTTTTATTCCATATTCAGAAAGACTTAATCCCATTTTTAAAGCCAACTCTCTTAAGTGAATATTATGTTGTTTGCTACCGGTAAAATACTGAAGCATCGCTCCATAAGCCTCCGGGCTTTGAACTCTTAAATCAGCCTGCCGGCCATTTTTTAAAAGGATTGTTGCTCCGCTAGGGCCTTTCTCAACCACTTTTCGCCCCTTAGGATACTTAACAAACCAATCTATCACTTCTGCCGGCTTAAGGGTTGCGACAGCAATATCCACATCACCGATGGTTGCCACTCGCCGTCGTAAGCTTCCCAGGGGATCAGCTCTTATTACCCCCCCGCACTTTTTCAGGTAGCAAATTATCTCTTTTGCCATTTCCCAGGCATAAGGCAAAACCATCCGATTTTCTTTTATTTGCCCTTGTTCAAAGGCCTGGATCCCCTCTAAAATATCCTTTTGTGATTCTTCTCCAAATCCCTCAATTTGGGCAATTTTCCCGACTTGAGCTGCCCTTTTCAAACTATCAACTGCTGTTTTTGGTTCAAAAATTTTTAAAAATTTGCAAAGCTTATAGGCTTTTTTTGCGCCAATTCCGGGAACATCCAAAAGCTCAAACATCGCCGGTGGTAAACCCTTCATCACCTTATTAAAATGTTTTACCCTACCTGTTCTAAAAAGCTCATCTAAATGCCGGGCAATACTTTTTCCAATTCCAGGGACTTCTTCAAGTTTTCCATCATCCCAAAGGTCTTTGAGTTCGGAAGTTGCGTGTTCAACCGTTGCTGCCGCTCGGTCATAAGCCATTACTTTAAACTTATTCCCCTCCTTAACCTCATAAGCGGCGGCTATCGCCCGTAAAATCTTGGCAATTTCTTTGTTGTTCATTGGCTTTATCTTAACATAGCGTTGACTACTACTCAATGTTTTGTTAATATAGGTTTTAGGGGGTTGTAGCTCAGTCTGGCTTAGAGCGTCCGCCTGTCACGCGGAAGGTCGCGAGTTCAAATCTCGTCAACCCCGCTCGCTGCCCCTGGTTCTGCCCAGAAAGGAGGGATATGCCTCATGGAAAAAATAAAGGCACTTCTTAAGAAACTCAAAGTTAACGAGTCTACAATAAGTATGGTGTTGGGGGTTTTGGTTGTTTTGGTTGTCGGAGTGCTGGTAATCAACTACTTCCGCAATATTCGTCGTTCATCGCCAACTCTCGAAGAAAAAATAACGGTGGAAAAAGAAGCGGTAAAACCTGAGGAACTCCCTACAGTTTATACTGTTAAAAGTGGAGATTGCCTTTGGAAAATAGCGGAAGAGATTTATGGCTCGGGCTATAATTGGGTAGATATCGCTAGGGAAAATAAATTACCCAACCCTAATATTTTAATATCGGGGCAAGAATTAAAAATCCCCAAGGCCGAGCCAATCAAACCAAAAATTGCCCAACCAACCAAAACAAGCGAATCAATTACCGGAGAAACCTATACCGTGGTGAAGGGTGACAATCTTTGGCAAATCGCTGTTCGGACTTATGGTGATGGTTATCAATGGGTGAAAATTGCCCGTGAAAATAATTTAGCTAACCCAAATTTGATTCATCGCGGCAACATCCTTAAAATACCAAGATAAGAGAAGTTAAGTTTCCACCTTTCGGGTGGAAGTGAGCTTCTACTTTTGGTAAGAGGGAGAGATTAAGGCGCGGGAGTAGCTCAGTTGGTAGAGCGTCTCCTTCCCAAGGAGAAGGTCGCGGGTCCAAATCCCGTCTCCCGCTCCCGTATTTACACTGAGTTATCGAAGTGCTGGCGTAGCTCAGGGGTAGAGCAACGGTTTCGTAAACCGTGGGTCGGCAGTTCGAATCTGCCCGCCAGCTCCGATGGAAAAATTTTTACCGTCTAGGTTAATCAGAAAACAAGAGAAAAAAAATTTGCGTCGGGCAATTCTCTTTGGTCTTTTAAGTTTGCTTTTAATTCTTTCTCTTCTTTATTTGGGTATCCCCGCCTTAATTAAATTATCAATTTTTTTGGGAAATCTCCGAAGCTCTTATCTTCCCAGCGAACAGGAAGATACAATTCCCCCAACAGCGCCCATACTATCGCCGTTAGCAGAAGCTACTTTTAGCGCCGAAATTAACCTTTCTGGTTTTGCCGAACCCGGAGCGATGGTCGAGATTTTTGTAAGCGGTATAAGTCAGGAAAAAATTGTTGCCGGAAATGATAGCACTTTTTCTGTTGGTAATTTAAAATTAACCGAAGGCACAAATGAAATTTACGCTACTGCCACCGACAAGGCTGGCAACATCAGCCAACCTTCAGAAAAAATAATCGTCGTTCTGGATAAAACCCCTCCGACAATAAACATCCTTGAACCCAAAAACAAAACTATTTTTTACGGGAACCAAAAAGCAATTGAAATCAAAGGAGAAATCGAGGAAGGAACAACTGTTACCATCAACGACCATCTAGTAATTGTTGGTCCTGAAGGAAAATTTAGCTATCCCTTGGTCCTTTCTTTAGGAGAAAATAAAATTAAGATTGTTGCTACTGATAAGGCTGGAAACCAAACAGAGGAAGAGCTCACAGTGTTCTTAGAATAATTGCCAGCCAACCCATCACCCAGGGATAAAACAGGGTGTTATTAAAAAAGGAATGAGTAATAACTGCTATCAGCGAAGCAAAAACAAGCAAAGATTTTTTATAAGAAATCTCCAAAATTTTCCCCAACACTCCTAAAAACCCCAACACTCCTAAAATCCCGCTGGTTGCTAAAACAAAAAGAAAACTTGAATCCGCACCTGCTCCGGCGTGAGAAATTTGCCAGTTTTCTTCCAAAAACCCGTATCTTTTTTGGGCATAACGGTAAGTATTAAAACCCACGCCAAACAAAGGATGATCCTTAGCAATAATCAGCGCTTGTTGCCAACTGCCAGCTCGGGATTGAAGCGAAGCAATTCTTTCCAGCTTTACTCCCTCTCCTCCCCTTCCCCTCGGTAAAATTATAGCCGTTATAATAATTATAAAAATTATAAAAATTATCGACTTTATCCCCCCTTTCCCTTTCTTTAGCCAAAACCAACTTCCCACTCCTCCCAAAAGAGCCAACCAGGAAGCTCGAGAATAAGTCAAGGCTAAAGACAAATAACTAATAACTAATAACAAATAACAAGTAAGGTGCTGTTTAAAATTTGCTATTAGTAAAATTATTGTCAAAACTAAAATTATTCCCGTAAAGTTTGGATCTAAAAAAGTTCCCGCCAACCGGTAATAATGAGGATCCCAGCCCAAAGTGGTAAGGGCACTTATATCCGGCCAAAGGAAGTATTGCACTAATCCAAAAACAGCAACCGCCCCCCCGGAAACTAAAAGCAAATTAGGCCAATTAGACCAATTAGTCAAATTTATCCCCAAATAAAGCCCAAAATAAACCAGCAATCTTAGCCAATAAAGCCCAGCGACAATCACTTCCCTGCTCTGAAATAGGGGGATGTTGACCAGTAAAGAACCGGCAGTGATTCCTAAAAATACCAATATTGGTTTCGCCAACACCGGCAGTTTATATCTTTTCTCCCTCGCTATTTTAACAACCCTAATTCCCCCAACCATTCCCAATAATCCCACTACCAAATCGGTTAAATAAAAATTTACTTCTGGAAAATCTTCCAGCCTCACCGGCAACCGCGTCAGCTGTCCGAAAGGAAACAAAACCAAATAAGCGAAAAGTAAAACCTCAATTATTTTTTCCATTTCAAATAAAGTTTGCCTTGGGCTAAAAATGAATGAAAGCTCATCATCAATGCAACAATCAGACCTGCCTCTCCATCCAAAAATCCCCGCCGCCAAATATAATTTTGAAAAAACTTTCCCACCGGATTTAAAATTATCCGCCGCAAACTCGGCCTTGCCCTCTCTTTTTTTTGCGCTTCGGCGTGAAGGGTAGAGTAAAAATTTATTTGTTTTAAAAAATCGGAAATTGTCGGATGAGGATAATGGAGAATTGGGTTTTTTAATTCCCCTATTTTGCCTTTTACCCCCCAAACCTCATGAACTTTTCGCCTCCACCGTCCGGCCTCTTTTTTTGCCAATCTAAGCAATCTCACATTAGCCGTTTCCCCATGTTTAAGCCACCTTCCCCCAAACCAATCTTTTCTTTTCAGATAAAAGCCGGAGTAATTTGTTTGTTCTAAGTTGTAAGTTGTAAGTTCTTCGCGAAGCGATGGGGTTATTCGCTCATCCGCATCCAAAAACAAGACCCAATCCCCCTTCGCCTTATTAAGCCCAAAATTCCTTTGAGTGGCAAAATCACCAGCTAAATGCCGCTGATAAACTTTAGCCCCAAGCCGGCGGGCAATTGCCACTGTTTTATCGGTTGAATAATCATCAACAACGATAATCTCATCACACCAGCTAAGGGACTCTAAACAATCCTTGAGGTTCTTTTCTTCATTTTTCGTTAAAACTACTGCCGAAATCATGGATTTATTATTAAAAATTTTATCATCGAATAAAAATTCAAGGTTATAAAAATTATGAAATTTATAATCTTTATAAAATTTATTTTCTATCCAATTAATATCTTTATTCCCCTCAAAAACCAAAAACCCAAGGCTAAAGGCCTTTTCCACCAACCAATCCAGCGATTAATAAAAATAAAATTACTTTTAACCATTTCCCATCTTTGCCACAATGGTTTTTTCCTTCCTTCTTTAAGCTGATGGATGATTATTGATTTTGGATCAACAGCAATTTTAAACCCGGCTTTTTAGCCCGCAAACAAAAATCAGCGTCTTCAAAATACAAAAAATACCGTTCATCAAGCAGTCCAATCTTTTCAAAAACCGGGCGGCGGATAAGCATTGCACAGCCAC
>Ga0129301_1001084_pt1 | contig 14000 bp, 9 predicted proteins | sample ConPoolayeHmetaG_FD_94489 | JGI IMG/M metagenome (GOLD analysis project Ga0129301, IMG submission 94489) | Hot spring microbial mat communities from California, USA to study Microbial Dark Matter (Phase II) - Cone Pool mat layer H metaG ...
AGCCGTTTGATGTGCCGTTTTCAGTTTGTAAAAAGCTGTAGCTGCAGTAAATGCTGTATCGGTAATTGCTATGCGAAGCATCAGTTGGATTTGTTGGTGAAGAATAACTGTTGGTTGTGTCATAGTGTCCTTGGTTGGTTGAGCCAGTAGAATAGTAAAATCTAACAGAATTAGTGGGTATCATCATTAAAACGTACTCGGTATTTGGAGATAAAGTTGGAGGGGATGAAAAAGTAGCAGTCCGCCATTGAGCTGATGTGTCAACCGATATAGGGTTCGTTACTGCTATTATCTGCATGTCACTATGTCTTACAATTAAGCATTTGACATTTACTGTTCCAGTGCTACTTCTACCGTAGAAAGATATGCTTCTTGCAATTGTGGTAGCTGAAGGTGAAGTGAAAAGACTGCCGTACATGTAATTTGCATTAACAGTTGTATAACTTGAACCTGCAGCAGTAGAGCCAAAAACTCCTGCGGCAGCGGTTATTTGAATCGGGCAAAGATCTGTGATGGTTCTATCTTGCTGTGATTGCACAAACATGTTTCTTAATTGGTACGTGTAGTATGTTGCGTTAGCTGGCAGAGTCACCACAATATGAGCATAAACGTTTGGGCAGCCGGAAATACCGCCACTCCATTCAACTTCATGGTGAAAAACGGCTCGTACTGTGCCATTTAAAACGGCATACATGGGTTTAGAATGGCCATAATGGGCAGTGTCTTGATTGATTCGCATGAGCACTGCAGTAGCTGTGGATGTACCCAAGGTTGAAATTGCTTTAAATGAATAGTCATCGGAAAAGTCTATTTTCAATTCTAGAATTCCGTTATTAATTGTTATTGGATGATACTGGTCGCCAAACGTGTATGAGAAGTGCTTGTTTGTGTATGCGAGTGGTGTTTGTATTGCTGTGTCGCTTCCGTTCCACCATATTGTTGCTTTTGAAACGTTTGGGTTTGCTAGGAAAACTAGCATTGTTCTGCTGTTGAAAACGCTGGCGTTGTTGGTTAATCCCAAAGGAATTTTGTAGTCTGAAGTCCAATCTTCTATTTGGAATGGCACTTCTTGCACTATGCCGTTTATGGTTTGGTTTACTCTGATGGCTTTTACTGGAATAGGCGGAATAGGCTTTGCATTTGTTGTTAACTCTAGGTTTTGTCCTAGCCATCGCATTGTGCCATTTTGCAGTAGTTCTACAACAATTGTTGCGCCTTGCAATGAGGCATATAGCGTCGTGTTCCATTCTAACGTGCAGGTGTAACGACTGAATGATGAAGCTACGACTATTATGCCTCTTGAATCTTCAACTTGAATAACATAAGAGTGTGGGTCTATCCCTGAGGGAGTATCGATGAGGTACGTGCCGTTTGCAAAGGTAAGCATGATGGCTGGATTGATGAGTTCCCATGTTGAGTTCGAATAAATATAACGGTAGAATTTGAAGTTACGTTTTTCAAGGTTTATTAGGGGTTCTCCATCGTCCTTGGTTACTATCAGCGTTGCTTGATTGTCAGAGGTGCTTCCAACATCCACCATTAGTTTGCATGAGGTTGCGTATGTTATTCCGTAGATTCCTAGCCCAGTTAAATTATAGTTTACGGCTAAATCTCCTGTGCTATAACTTGCGTTTGTAAACCAGTATGTGTGCAAGTTTGATTGGCTTACGTTGAATGATGTGCCCCACTCTGGATGCATATTCGCTATATTCACAAGCCCGCTGTGGAGATAGTTTATGGCCAATTCTTTTGCGTATGTAGAGTTTCCCGTAACTTGTAAAACAGAGCCATAGTAACCTACTGTGAAGCCTAAAATCTGTTTTAGCGCAAGATTAGTTTCATCAATTGCACTCAAGATTTGAGGCTGGTCTTGGATTGGGCTGTTGCGTATTGTGGAGTAGGTCATTACAACGGTCGATATGAGAATAACAGCCAAGAGCAAAGCCGCAATAATCGAAAACTGACCCCTATTGTTCAAAGGCTACACACCTCCAACCAACCCAAGGTGCAAAACAACAAGCCTAGAAGTGCCAGCAGCAGTATATTCAGAGCGATACAATCGGGGTTGATAATATGAGAGGAGCCCAAGCGCAGTAAGCCTAATGTCTGGTGTTCGTGTAAGTCCTAATGCTAAAAGGGAACCTGTAATATCTGTTTCACCATTAAAAACGTGTCTGTAAACAGCTCCTGGATAACGCCCATTTTTTTCATCGAATATAAGTAATCCAACATTCAAGTTGTAATTGTTTAATATTGATTCCGATAAGGCTCTTGTTGAAGTCTGATAAGGAGAAGGATATATTCCATAATAATTACAATAATCTATGACATTTTGCGTGAGATGTACCTCACCAACATCGTAAGCGATTTGCGTGGTGCTGTATTGGTAGATTTTGTTGTCTAATCCCTGAAGAAAAGCGTTTAGCCCTGCTCGTCCACCATTGCTATCAGTTGCACGTCCAACTCGTTTCATTCCATAAATGCCATATGTGTTGTGATCAGTGGGACCCGTAAAATATGCAGTGTTTGAAACATAATAAAATGGATAACCTACTATACTGGTCCAAGTCCAATTGTAAAGACGGACTTTCTGCCCCAAGAAATGACAGTAATTAGCATATGAATCAGTAGAATATGGTGTTGTGCAGTAAGCTGTTGGTATAGGTATTGTTTCTCCGAATGTGTTTATGACAACTGCGTTCTGAACTGTTTCGCCTTGTAATGTACTATTATTCAATATTTGTTCAAATTGAGCTGTGTTTTGTATCATGACTGTTTTTGCGAAATAGGGCGATAGCAAGTTGTAAAGGTCTTGTGCTAGGCGTTGGGCGGTATATCCTGTAATCCACCATCCATTAGCATCGCTACAATTTAAAATGTATAGAGTTACTCCACCGTCGCGTTCTCCGATTTTCTCAGGAATCACGTTAAACGTAACATTCGAGGAAGCAACAAGATAGGAGGAAACGTCAGAGCTTATGCCTAAGCCTTCAGCGTTTGAAATAGAATTTATGCGATTATAAAGTTCAGTTTCGCCACTTTGCACTTCATAAACTGTCAAGTTATAAACTATGTTGGGCGGTAGACAGGCAGAAAGCGCTATTTGAAGTTGACTCCAAGCAAGGTCATCATTAGGCTTGAACACCACTTCGCTTAAAGCATAATCGCCATCCAAAGTTTGAAGAGTCGTAAGCGCAAGTCTTCTAAGATTTAACGGCGAAACTTGGCGGGGCTGTGGAAGAACAGCGAAGAAAGAGGATATGATGAAGGCGGCAGTAATAATCATGATTACGAGAAATATCTCAACTGTACGCATCATTTTAGCCAATCACCCTATATCCTTGTAAACTCCACAACGCCAGCCTAGCTTGATAAGCGATGTTGCCTACGAGAACTTGGCGCATATCAGTTGCAACCCACTCCCTGCCGCTAGGGTCACCGCCAAAAACCACCGAAATCCCAATGGTGCCAATTCCCCATGGCATAACCACCATACCGTACTGGTTTCCTTTACGGTAGGCTACAACCAGAAAACCAGGGTTGGAGGTAGGAATACTTATACGCTGATAAGGTTTTCCCTGTCCATAATTCACAAGCCCTGAAGAATTTTCTATCTCGTATATTATTGGCGAAAAACTTTCTGGCAAGATATAAAATGTTGCACTGAAGAATACCGCACCCTGATTTCCGCTAGGATCATTTTTCCCAAATTTATGGGCAAGTAGAACGGTTCCATTTTCGTAGCTCTCAATAAATGGTATAATGTTCCCGGAACTTGTTATGGTTTCTCTAGACTTATAACCTACGCCGTAAAGTCCTCCAACATTTGCTCTTACGATAACAGTATAGGCGGTTCTGTTGTTGTCAACTCTTAAGTATGGATCAGATGAAAACTCCTTATAGGCTATGCCTAATGAATCTGTTACAAGGCTGCCTGAAGTAAAGTTTAAAAGGGGGACGTCAACACCTTCCGGGTTTGTTTTCGTTGTGTTCGCCCAAAATATGAGATAAGTTAAATTTGCACCACCAAGTGGAGCCCCGCCTCCTGCAACTCGAAATTCAAACTTCAATGGGTTCATTTGAACCTCTGTTATGCTAACTGACAAAGTTGGCGTAATTGTTAGTTGGAATCCATAAGTTCCATTTATTCCTAAGAGCTTAGATGCTGTTGAATAATTGATGCATTCACTTTCTGATAAAAGCAGATATCCACCATCGAGACCCCATGAGATGTTGCTGTACCATTTTCCTGTTCGGTCATAGTACACTTTTTCACCACCAGAGGAAAGAAGCCGCATTAACGAAAACGGATTCAGTCTGTACTGTCTAAATTCAGGATCTTGTAATCCAAAACTTGTTGGAATAGTGCCACTCCAGTTGCCAGGGTTTAGCAACATATTGTCTAAGAGGTCACTGCATTTTGTTGCAAGATATCTATGACGCTGATAAAGTATGGCTGTCTGCAAAGTCTGATTGAAGAGGCTTATGAAAAGCAGTATTGCCCCTAAGAAAACCGTCACGGAAATTAGATGATCTATGGTTGAGCCTGCCATGTTGTGCCTCCTTCATCCTTCAAAGGACAAACTTATCGTCCCATTCACGAGCTTCTCAGCTCTTATTCCCGCGTTTGTAGAATTGCTCATAAAGGTGGATTGTTGCCACTGAACATTCTGCCCCAGAATAACCGAAGTGGTCACTGTAGTTCCGATTTTTCCAAGCTTAAGCGTAATCACCAAAACTTTACTTGAATTCAAAACGTCATCTAACACGCTTCTTAACGTTGCGTTAGCAGTGTAATGGTAATTCTCTATGAACGGCGGCAAATTCGACTTCTGCGTTACCGCTCCAACAGCTATCGTCTGATGATTCAAAGAGAAGTATATTTGCTGTATTGTGCTTCCTAAATGGCTTCCAGCTTCCTGAAGCGCAAGCGTTCTACGCGAATCTACCCAGATGTTCATGAGCCAATTTGCCGTAAGGGGAAAGAGAAAAATCTGTAAAATCAAAACTGGAACCATGATGACGTATTCAATAGTTATATGTGGCACCCATTACAACCTCCAAACAATCAATTAGACATGCAGTCCTAACGAGACTATCACCTCACCAGTGTAAAACTCGATGATTGAGCCACTTGGAACGCTAATTTCCTCAACTATATTTTCAAAATTGAAGAAGCTCTCATTAAATCCTAAACCCGCATTTGGAAAAGAAACGCTAATTCTGACTGCTGTAACATCACCACTCGTCTTAACAGAAACCGTTTTTCCCATAAGCGTCACCGACTGCGAATAACGAGGATGATTTCCAGAAGAAAGAACAGGCAAATAGAACTTATAATAATTCTTTACCTCTCCACCAGTTGAAATCGTCGAGTTCAACATTCTCACAATAGGAGCAACAACTATTCTCACAAAGTTCCCATCATTCATAGGCAACTTTTCCATAATAAAAATCTGGCTCACCGGCGCTGAAGTCCCCTTTTGAAGAAAAGAACCATCTGCCGAAGGATATACACGCCTATGGTAGTTGTTTGAAATTGTGTATTTGCTTACAGGAATGTTAAACATAAGAACACCTAACGTGTACTCAGCAAGAAGAGCATATCCGGTTCCCTTATCAACGTAAACACTATATTTCAAAGCAGACGATTCAAAAGCCACCTGCCCAAACTTACTTGCGTAACGAACTGTTTGAGTACGTCCCATGGTCCAAGCTACATCGTCTATTTGAAGACCAACCGTTTGCATAAATTGCTCCATAGCACTGAATTCATTTTCAGCTAATCGCGCTTCCAGAAAATTACTCGCAAAAACAACTGTTATGAGAATAAGCACTACGACAGCGCTTGTCAGTATTACTGATGAAATTGCAGGACTAACCGCTTTCCTATCTTTTCTTAAACTTCGCAGTGATGTTCCACTTTTTCTCATTTTTTCCTCCTACCCGAAAGTTATAAACATGGGCACCAGCTTAGCTGCAAGAACAGCAATTATCACAAGAACAGCTGCATGTTTGAAGCCTGCCGCAATTGACTCCTCACTTATTTTGCCCGCGACAATCCCAATTAGATAGCTGTGGAAAATAGCTGAGGTTACAAATGTCGTTATCATCGGACTCAAATCTTTTGCCTGCTGGCCCGTTTCAGCCACGCCAAGAGTGCCCGTGGTGAAGCCTATCATCATTGTTGTTGTGGCAACGAGCAAAATTGCCGCAAAATAGGGCATCAAAATGTATGGACGAACAGCCATCTTCTTCTCTTTTTCCACCTCCTGAGTCAGATTGTTGAACCTTGCTAAAGATTCAATCATAGCGATTGTTCCACCGCCAACATCTATCGTCTCAACAAGCAAAAACATGACAATCTGCGACATCCAGCTTCGCATTCGCTTAACAAAATCCAGTATAACTTTTCGTATTGGCACACCCCACGAAATCTCGGAGCTTATTTTGCGCAGTTCCTTGGTGAATTCTCCATAATCACGATTGCTTAAGCTTTCAATACATCTTTCAGGTGATAGACCAGTCTTTCTGACTTCTGTCAAGTCTCTTAAAAAGCTGTTAATGCCCTGTTCAATGCTTGATTTTTTCTTTGAAAGCCGACTATTGACAATAGCAGCTGGTGCTGTTGCTACGAAGAGGGCTATGGCGATTGCCACGGGCAAGTCGATTATCGTCTGTAGCGAAGTGAAGAATGGAACTTCTATGAAACCCATGAAGTTTGTCAGCAGCAAGAACAAGAACAGCCCGATTAGGCTGCAGATTCCAAAGACCTTGTATGGACGGGTTTCTACAACAGGAGTCTTAGGTTGCATGCTGTGGGCCAAGTAGATGAACATCATAGAAAGCATTGGAGTGAACAGATAAGTGTAGAGAATAATGCCAGAGCTCATGGATACGCCGACGCTGTAGATGGATTCGACGCTGAACAGAATGTAGAAACAAAGCGACATCAAAACCATCACGATTATGAAGGTCTCCAAGAGCATTCCAAGTCTTTCCGCTGCAGCTTTGACACGCATAGCTCTAGTCTTGAAAATGTCCTCTGCCTTTCTTTCAAGAAAGTGTCCGATATCCCCACCTATGATAACGGTTGAAGCATAACCAGAAAGAAAATCTTTGTATACGTCCAATGGGTTTTTCTTCGCAGCGTGCTCAATTGCTGTGAGAGGGTCTATTCCAAAAATTTCGACGTCTTTGATAATTTCTCTTGCTTCACCCCTCATTGCAGGCATCATTTCAACCTCTGAAAGCCGTCTAAAACTAGTGTAGGGGGCGATGCCTCCAGAAGCCATAACGCTGATATAGGCAGCAGCGAAGGGCATTTCCCGCTCCAAGTTGCTGGCTCTATCGCTTGCTTTGGACATGGGTATCAATAGGAATCCTATCATAATGTATAATGGAAGGGGCACTAGGAAAATTATCGGAAGAAGCCCGTAAAGGTACAGAATAACTATTGATATCAAAGAAACGGGAAGCGTTAGAACTGCAATAAAGAACATTAAGGAGACATAGGTCTCTGGGTAAATGCTGATTTTCGCCCTTTCAAGATAACCCTTGAATTCAAAAACGTTCTTCAGAAATGAAGGCGCCAGTTTGCCGAATATTCTAAATGACCACGCCTCAAGAGTCTCTAGAAACGGCAATTGCTTTTACCTCCTCCCCTGCAAGAACCTTTTCATAAATCTGTTTTGGTCTTGCGTAATACTCTGCGATAATTCCAGCTACGTCCTTGTAGCTTCTTATATTGCGTTCACGCATCCAATGCAAAACTTCTCTACGTCTATCTATCTCAGCAAGCAAATCCTTCTTGGTGGCACCAATGTGTTCAGCAATTGTCGACAACACCAAACTTTTGTTAAATTCAGACGAGTGATCGTCATTGGCTGGACGCCATTTAAAAATGTCTTTATAATCTTCATAATCTGCAATCTCGCTGACTTCTATGACACGTCTAAACGCTTTCTTCTCACCGCTCTTTACCAGATGAACCCTTCGAATCGACAGTATAATATTCATTAATGGAATATAGGCAGGCGCAATATCCATGGGCTTCTGAGTTAGACGTTTAATCGCCGAATCCAAGTTTTCAGCGTGCATGGTACACATGCCGCCGTGGCCTGTGGCTAATGCTTGAAAGAGCACGTATGCTTCTTGACCTCTAACCTCTCCTACTACGAGTATGTCTGGGCGATGTCTCATTGAAGTCTTAACAAGGTCGAAGAGTGTGACCTCGCCGACGCTACTTCCACCTAAGCCATAGCTTTGTCTTGCAATAAGCGAAACCCAGTTATCAAGCGGAAGATTAAGCTCTGCTGTCTCCTCTATGGTGATTATTTTGCTTCCAGGCTTAATCAAACAGGTCAAAGAGTTCAGAGCCGTTGTTTTTCCCGCGGCGGTACCACCTAAAACCATTATTGACGACCTGTTTTCAAGACACATCCAGAAGTATGCCGCCATTTCCTCAGAGAAAGTGCCCAGATTTATCAAGTCTACAATAGAATAGGGATCTTCTCTGAACTTTCTAATCGTGAATGCTGTTCCGAAAGGAGTTACTTCACGCCTGTAACATACCGCAAGCCTATGTTTACCTGGCAATGAAGCGTCTACGATTGGAAAGGCTGAGCTTACGTGTTTTCCAGCCATGTGCACAAGCTTAACGACGATATTGTCAAGCTCATCATCATTTTCAAATTCCAAATTGGTTTCAATGCTTTCATAGTTTCTGTGCCAAATGTAAACTGGCTTGTTAACACCGTCGCATGAAATGTCCTCTATGTTCGGGTCACGCATCAGAGGGTCGATTCTGCCGAAGCCTACGAGGTCTCTTTCAGCGTGATAAAGAATTTTATACCATGAAACATCCGGTAGCCACCCTAAGCTGATACGGTATTTATCAACGATCTTTTTGGCTTCTTCAGCAAAGAACTTTCGAGGATCGGCGATTTCCTCTTTTGGCGACTCTATTTCAGCAAGCAGAATCTCCAGAATACGATTGTATACGCTTCTTTCAAGGGGGTCAAGTTGCAGCTCATCTAAGATGTACTTGTATTCGCCTATTTTGGGGTTCTGTACTACGGCAACATGTGCAAAGGGTTCATAGAGGGGATATTTATCAACGACTTTGAAACCTCGGGGTACTGGTTTAGGTGGAGGTGGTGGTATGGCTACTTGTTCACGTTTCTTGAAGCCGACCTTTATTCTTATTTTTTTGAGATTGCCCAATGTTTCTTTGAGCCGCAGTTTTGCCATAGCTTTTTCTCCTATCTACTAATAGTGATATGTCCAAACTATTAAATATTACGTCTCACGATATATTACTTACTCTTCCTCTTCTTCACCCATCGTCACCCGAATAACCTTTGTCTTAATCAGAATCACGATAATGACTGCAATGATTACAGGGATCAGTATCAAAAGGATCGTAACAATGGACCATCCGCCTTCCGCAGAAGGAATTGCGCTTGGAGTCACCGTTATTAATGTCTGGTTTACCCCATTAGTATACCCATCTTTGGATACGTTAGCTGTTACAACCACGAATATTTGGGCTGTTGTTTCAGGCGCATTAAAGAGGAACGTGCAAGCGCCCAATGCATCAGTTATGCCAGTAGCCGTTGAAAAACTTCCTGCGTTGGACAAAATCGTAACATTAGCGCCTGAGACGACTTTTCCGTCTTCATTGCACTTTACCTTGACGCTAACTGTTGATGATTCACCTGACCTAATTACGAGCTCGCTTATTTGAATGTCGAACGTCTTCGGGTCAACTGTTATCACAAGTTGACCCTGTCCAGTTGCATATCCAGTCTTCGTAGCTTGGGCTGTAATAGTTATGTTCGAACTCACGCTGACTGGTGGTGCTGTAAAAATGAACCTTGCATTGCCATACGAATCCGTTAATACAGAAGTCGCTGAAAAGATTCCATCTTCCGCCATAATAGTAACATTAGCTGCCTCCAGCTGTACTGTCTCATATTCCACGTAGACAATTACGTCAATTTTTTCTTCTGAAATAGTAGCATTAGGTTGTGCAGTCAGCTGGACCACTGGTATTTTAGGTTCCACTCTTATCATCGTTTGGTCCATGCCGTTCATGAAACCGCTTTTCTGTGCTGTCGCAGTTATAGCAATGTCTAATGATGTTGTCGTTAAAGGCGCTGTAAAAATAACCGAAAAGGCGCCATTTCTATCGGTGAATCCAGTTTCAGAGGAAAGACTTCCAGCAGTCGAAGAAAGGCTAATACTTGCATTAGCAACTAGCTCCCCATCACTTGTGACATAAACTGAAACTTGCGCTGTCCCTTCAGATTTTATGGTGTTAGGCACAACATCTATTTCAACGTGAAGGAAAGGTGAAACTTCCAAGTAAGCGTGGTCCGAACCATCTGCATATCCGACACTTGAAGCTCTCGCAAAGATTCTGACATGAGTAAGCTTCATCACGTTTGGCGCGGTAAATGTTGTAGTGAAGTAACCAGACGCATTGGTAAGCCCAGTTGATTCCGTAAAGCTTCCGCCCTTGACCGAAAACAGTGAAACGGTTGCATTTGCCAAAGCTACAGTTCCATTATTGACGTAAGCTGTTATCGAAACAGAATCTCCTTCATGCACTAGAGAACTGCTTAAACTGATGCTAATTTGCAGTGGCGAAAGAACTGAAATATTCATCGTAAGAAATACGGAGTTGCTTGCAGTACCATAATCGTCCATCACAATCAAGCTTGCCTGATAGGTTCCAATTGAAGAGTATTTATGCGTAAAAGTCGACAATGCTGTCCAACCACTATTTTGACCGTCTCCAAAACTGAAACGATACCAGTCGATACGCCCATCCACATCAAGCGAGTTGGTTCCAAAAAACATGACATCAGCGTTTGGTTGAACTAGAATCTTATCAGCCAAGAGTATCGCAGTTGGGCGAATGTTGATTATGCCAATTGGTTTAGTTAAGAAGGGTATAAAATCAATTTTGGCCTCATCACCACCGCCAACATGATCGCCCTTTCCGTCAGGGTTCAGCGACTCATGATATGGACCGCTAGGATCGCCCCAATAATTGCGTTCTGCAACTACAGTGGCACTATCTGCTACATCCATGCCCATAATAACGTTTCCGTATATATCATTGAAGCTAGCTGAATGGTTTCCATTCTCATAAAAGATTCCGACCTCATTATACGAGATGGAGTTGTTAGTGATGTGCGTGCTTACTTGGGTTAAAACGTAGATTCCTATTCCTATGTTCGAGGAGATGATGTTGTTTAAAATGACGATGTTAGTATGATTGTCGGCGTCAATGCGTATTCCGCTTTCCAAATTTGCTGTGATTTTATTTTGGCGTATATTTAAATTTGAAGTTTCGCTTCCAGTTATGCGTATTCCGTTTCCGTTTGCCATTACAGTGTTATCTTGAATTGTGACTTGTCGATTTCCAGTGACGCTTATGCCGCTCTGTAAATTCTCCATTATAATACTGTTCTCGATAATGGATTCGCTCTCAATGATGTTAATTCCGTCTTGACTACAATGGCTAATAGTGCTGTTTAAAACGCGCAATTCACCGTCAAACGCTGTAATTCCGTTTTGAGAAGAGGTTACTGTGCAATTTATAATCTCTACGTCGCCATTTACTACCAAAATCCCAATTTCCGCATAAGATATGAAACAGTTCACCAATGTTGATCGCGTTGCACCATTGAATATTATTGCATTCCAATCACCAGCGTTCGGTTGTTCCTTGTTAGAAGTAAACGATATCATCTTATCTGTGCCATTTGCATAAAGCACCCCGGAAACATTTAGGCTAAAGGCTCCACCAAATCTCACTTCGACGCCTGGTTCGATAGTAAGTGTAGCGTTTGAATAAATCACAATATCGTTGGAAACTACAAATGGGCTGTCTACAAGCGTCCAGATTGTATCACGGGTAATTGGGCCTTCAACATAGGTTGCACCTACGATAGGTAGAAATGCAATGTTTACAAAGTTGAGAACACCAAGTGTTAAATTTATTAAGATAAATAACGTTGTTAACTGTTTTTTCATTTTTCATCATCCACTCTTATTGCTGAATCCACATTATCCCTCTACCATTGCTTGCTTAAGCATTACGAATTCAGAATAAAATTTCAAAATCTGTAAGGGTTCTCATGAAACAGAATAAAGATAACAGATTTAACATAGTAAATCAACAACGATAAAAGACACGTGGAGGAAAATATTTGAGAACTTTTGCTGCGTTCGCCTTGGAAAACTTTCCCCTAATAGAGGCTGGAGATAATATCGCCGAAATAATTGCCAACAAAACAGTGGATAATGGCTTGAAAATTGAGGATGGAGACATAATAGTTGTCGCTCAAAAAATCTTTTCAAAAGCTGAACAAAGGGTCATAAGACTAAGAGATGTCACTTTCTCAAGAAAAGCCGAAGAGATTGCACGAATAACTGGAAAAAGCCCGAAATTTGTCGAACTAGTCTTGAGAGAAACAAGTAATATATTGAAAGCTACTCGTGACATCATACTCGTAAAAGACAAGCGCGGATTAATCTGCATAAATGCAGGAATAGACAAGTCGAATGTAAAAGGTAGAGGAAATTTTGTATTGTTGCCTGAAAATCCAGATGAATCAGCAGAAAAATGCCGCAAAGCTATCAACAAGCTAACGGGAAAAAACGTTGCAGTAATAGTCACTGATACCTACAGCCGCCCTTTCAGAAGAGGACAAGTCAACTTTGCTATAGGCGTTGCTGGAATCAAACCTTTTAAGGATTATAGAGGAAAAAAAGATCTTTTTGGGCAGACGCTGAAGGTCAAAAATGTCGCAGTAGTTGATGAAATAGCTGCCGCAGCAGAATTACTCATGGGACAAGGAAAGGAAGCGAGACCTGTTGCCATTTTCAAGGGACTGAACAATTTAGTTGAATTTTGCGAAAAATGCAGCATAGATGAACTGCAGATTTCCAGTGAAGAAGACTTATTCAAAAATACACTCTAATCATAGCAACTGCAAGAATGGATTGTTACGCTTTTCTTCTCCAATCGTCGTTTTCGGTCCATGACCAGAATAAACAACAAAGCCATCAGGCAATAATGACAATTTCCTCAAGGAACTATTCATTTCTAGCTCTGAGCTTTCAGGAAAATCTGTTCTTCCAATCGAACCACAAAACAATGTATCGCCTGTGAAAACCTCTTTAGTTCCAATAAGTGATATGCTTCCTCGGCTGTGGCCTGGAGTTTGCATGACTTTTAATGTTATTCTGCCGAAATTCACCATGTCACCCTCATGTAATAGGCTATCTGCGGCTGGAGAAGAGCCTGAAAAACCAAAGAAAAAGGCAATTTTCTTGCCCGCTTCGCCTAGCATGTGAGCATCAAATTCATGGATTATAATTGGCACGTTAAATTTTTCTTTTACAACACCATTTCCGCACGTATGATCAGGATGACCGTGAGTGTTTATTATTGACTTTAATCTTAAGGCGTTTACTTCAATATATTTGAAGATTTTTTCAGTTTCAATGCGGCTGTCAAAACCTGGGTCAACTATAATTGCCTCTTTAGTCTGTTCGCAGCTTACAACATAGCAGTTTGTTGAAAATCCGCCAACAGTAAACATCTTGACCAGCATGACTATCAACCATTCAGAACTGCTTCAATATTAATAAAACATTTCATTTCTATAACATCTCTAAACTCCCTAAACCAAAACCATTAAATTTTCAGAAAAAGCAAGTATTCTGTGGAGATTGGAGAACGTTTGAAGTTGCAGGAAATTGATAAGACATTAGACCGTTTCAGAATATGCCCTAAATGTAGCTCGGAAGAAGGCTTTTGGCTGGGGATTAAACATGGCCGTGCATACGTTCAGTGTAAGGGCTGCGGAACAAATTTTGATTTCTTCGAAGTGTATACTATGTCGGAAAAGGATAAAACTTCCCAACGATTGAAGTTTCTTAGAAAATAGGTCAATTCTAATTCTAACTCTGAATATTAT
>Ga0129301_1001085_pt1 | contig 13991 bp, 13 predicted proteins | sample ConPoolayeHmetaG_FD_94489 | JGI IMG/M metagenome (GOLD analysis project Ga0129301, IMG submission 94489) | Hot spring microbial mat communities from California, USA to study Microbial Dark Matter (Phase II) - Cone Pool mat layer H metaG ...
CGTGCTGTAGATTTCTTGTGTTTCTTCGGCAACCTTTCTCCATGTAAAGTATTCCATGACCCTTTTACGGCCGTTCTTTCCCCAAATCTTCGCCCTCTCGGGGTCTCTCAGGACCTCTTTCACACCCCAAGCTATGTCGGCGGAGTCTTCGCCGTTAACGTGAACTCCGGTCTGTTCTGGGCCACAGGCTACTATTTGCTCTCTAAAGCCTACGACGCCTTTGGCTCCTACGACAACAGGCTTTTCCATCGACATCGCCTCTAGGCTGACTATTCCAAAAGGCTCATATGTAGAGGGGAAGACACATAAGTCTGATGCAGCATAATGTAATATCCTTTCTTCTTCTGGAACGAACTCGAAACGGTATGAAACCTTGTCTCTTATTCCTAACCTACTCGCCGTCTCCACTATGTCCTGCTGCTGTTCTCCCTTCCCTAAGATAACCAATTTTGCCTTCGGATATTCGTGTAGGATCATTGGCATGGCTTGGAGGAGGTTTCTTACACCCTTTACCCATGTGAGTCTTCCGACGAAGAGGATCATCTTGTCGTCTTCTAACATTCCATATTTCTCTCTGACCCTTCTCACATCTTCTGGATCACATCTGCTTGGATCATATTTTTCAGGGTCGACGCCGTTCCACACGACACTTATCTTTGACTCTTGCCAGCCGTGTCTCACTAGATCGTCTCTCATGGCATAGCTTACGGTAATTATCCTGTCAGCCGCTCCTGCAGTAGCCCTTTCCAGGTGTGACACGACTTCTGACCCCTGCCCTCCACTTCTACCCCATTCCGTGCTATGGACGTGGAAGACGATTGGAATCTTTGTCTCGTTCTTGATGATGATCCCTGCTATGCTGCTAAGCCAATCGTGAACGCAGACGACATCGAATCTTTCCCCCTCTTTTCGGATCATCTGGTTAAGGAATTTCGTGGCACTCAGGATGTTGTATATGAAGATGTCGTTGAAGAATTTGATGTTCGTGCCCCATCTCTTTAGGTCGTCTGTGACAAACATTGGAAATATGTTGCTTGCGTCAGCTATGAGTGGACGATGTACCTCGACACCTCTGAAGACTTCTCTTGTCTTTGAATCTCCAGGATTCAGTGTGAAAACTGATACGTCGTGGCCTAACTCTATGAATTCGCGGGTTATATTCTCCGCGTAAGTTCCTAGGCCTCCTACGAGCTTAGGTGGGTATTCCCAAACGAAAAAGCCTATCTTCAATCAACCATCTTATCGATGTTGTCTGCTGTCTCTTAAAAATGTATAAGGCCTGCAATCTTTAAGGTTCCTATATGGCGACCTCTTACCTTCTATTTGTTTTGTGCGACTCGAAGAAGACTATTAGAATAGGTTCTATTGGAACAATCGACTTTGAAGAAGGAGTATATGTTTACGTTGGCTCTGCTAACGTGAAGAACCCCATGTCCAGAGTCCTGAGACATCTTAGAAACATTAAGAGTTTGAGGTGGCACATCGACTATCTGACGTCTTCATGTAAGATTTTAGGTGCATTGGTCTGCGAGGGCTTAAGCGAAGAGGAAGCCTATGAGGATGTCAGCAAGTTGCAACTTCTTTCTCCACACGCTCTAGGATTCGGTTCCACAGATTTTCGCAGCCATATGGCGCATCTATTCAAGTTCGTCTCATACAGCCCAGACCCACTAGATGAAGTCAGAAACATTCTTGTCGAAAAGCGGGTGTGCGGAAAGGTTTCAGTCATCAGAAATAATATTGCCTAGATCTACAGCATTTCGACGTACCTTTTCTGTAAAACTGCAAATACAAATTATCTGATAGCAACATTATATTTCCGTAACAGTCGTCACTCAACAATCTTCCATTCTGTAACAACGTTTATTAGAACGCGAATTTCAGACCAGAAAGTGATCGGAACTTGTTTAAGAGGAACTGGAGGGAGATCAAACCAATATCAGAATTTGATGGAGCCTGCCTTTCAAGGTACTTCTTCAGAAGGAAAGACCAGCTATCTCTTGAAGGCGGCTACAAGGTCACAGAATACTTGGAATGGGTGAGGCATGTGACGATACCGATAGGCAAGAGACTACCATATAAGAGACAGAATATCGAAGAGATTCTCTACATCCTGCAAGGTAATGGCCTAATACGGGCAGGGGATAGCGAGTACAGAGTGTCCGCTGAGGACGCGGTCTACATACCATCTGAGACATCTTACTCGATCCAGCCGACGATTGAGGCACAACCCTTGAGCTACATGAACTATGGCATAAGGACGCCGCCTGATGCTAGAGACGTTCATGCAATCTTGTCTACGGCCGACACAAAAACTACCTCGAGCATACTAGTTGAAAGGTGGACAGAGAAAAAGACCGTCTCAGGCCACAGTGGAACATGCGAGCTATATCCGATCTTCACTCGCAGCCAGATGAGATATCTACTTTTCGCCACTCTGATGACAGTCCCGAAGGATCTGGGTTATCATAGACACAACACTGAAGCAATATACTTCATATCCTCTGGCATGGGACTTGTCAAGATAGGAGGAGAGGAAGCTGATGTCAGAGACGGAGATGCAGTCTACATACCACCTGAAATAGCCCACAAATGCAAGCCCACCATCGAAGGCCATCCTTTGAATGTATTCTGTCAGGGCGTCGCGGTCCCTTATGATGCTGAAGTGTGGACAGCAGAAGACCTTCCTGACCTTCCAATATAGCGAGAATACTTTAGCCTCGAACTATGTCAGGCTCAAGTCCTCAGATTTCATGTATACAATGTAAAAGTACGAGCTTATCTTCGAAAACGATGCTGTTACAGACTAATGCAATCTACTTCATCTATAGAGAACGATATACTGGTCTAACCAGAGATACAAGACTGCCGCGAGAACCAGAAAGAATAATGTATAAGACACAGCTTTCAGTCTGAAACTTGAAAGACGCCTGCCAAATGGCTTAAAGGCGATGGAAAACGGAAAAGGGATCATAGACGGTACGCTCTCTCGATACCTTTCATACCTTGAACCATAGGCTTTCACGAGATCGATTTCCTCATTTTCGGCGAGCAATATATAAGAGTATGAGAGGAAAACCCACATCATGTAGTTGATGAGACGCCATCCTAGGATCGCAAACCCGAGAGTCCACAGTATTATTCCAAGATACTGCGGGTGTCTAACAAACTTATACAAACCTCCTGTGAAGAGCTGATGCTGTTTCGCCGTATGTGAGAGAAGCTGATATAGGCTGATCATGTAGATGGCTAACCCAGACAGGAAAAGAAGATAGCCAATATAATCGACAGCCAATTTAGCAGCTTCATCGTGAATGATTATAACCCCGTTAATAAGCCTGTTCGCAAAAGGTAGATCGATGAATGCAAGCCAGGGAGTGTAGAAGATGCCAACAATCGAAAAGAATACGACAAACATTGGAACCAAGACATTGAATAGTGTGGGGAGGTAGAATGCCCAACCAACAAAGGCCAAGGGAGTCGACGATCTGACCTCCAAGAAGAGAGAGGCAACGGAAACGAAGGTGGCGAGGACGCCGACCAAGACCAGCCACCATCCTTCTTCGTTGAGCAAGATCACAGCATTCTGATCAGTTGGCAGATTCAGTCCAAATTTCAGAATCCAGATAGACGAAAAGAGCAATACCAGAATGACTACAGTCATCAACGCCATCAATTTTCCAATACTGCGCATAAGGATAGCTCGGTTTGCGGGCTAATAAGCTTAAAGAATCGAAAAAGACAGCTCGGGTCTACAGAATCTGTTCAATAGGGGGCTTATGCAGCCTCCTTTGTACCTCTCGTGGGCGAACAAGCTAAAGGATATCGATTGGCCAAAGTGACAGCGTGAGCAGGCATCCTTGCCGGCAGCAGTCAAGAGCGACAAAAAGCAAATCATGGCTTTCGGGCAGCTAAGGGCAAGATGTAACCTAGCTACCGTCACATGCCGTCTCAGCCCGAATTGGCACAGGTGAAGTCAGATCTCTCCCAAGTACATCCACCTGAGAATCTCCAAGACATTGTTCTTGTTCAATTCAATAGGACTGTTAGGCCTGGGAAAGTTGGCGATCACCTCTTCCGCCATCTTCGGCAAGACATCTTCAGGGACACCTACATCAGCAAGCGAGCCAGGAATGCCGACATCGGCAGCCAGGTTCCTTACAGCCTTGGCTGCAGCGACAGCCGCCTCTCTACTCGACAGGCTTTCAACATTCTGATCTGCTTCGATGGCGACCCGCGCAAGCTTCTCACTGGACGCTGGCGCATAGAACTTGATTATGAAGGGCAATGTCAAGGCATTTGATACGCCATGAGGCACATTGAATTGGGGACCAAAAGTCTGTGAAATAGAGTGCCCTACAACCATCTTAGCATTACATAGTGGAATTCCCGCAATGGTTGCCGCCAGAGACATGTTGTATCTTGCGTCCATGTCGTTTGGCTTATAGTAGGCTCTTCTCAAGTACCTGAAGATCAATCGTATCGCAATGTATGCCATGGCATCGGTTACAAGAGTCGCCTCAGTCGAGATCAGGGATTCAACAGCATGCGCCAAAGCATCCATTCCAGAGCCTGCTGTGACATTCTGTGGGAGGCTTACAGCCAAGGTTGGGTCTACAAGTGCCACATCGGGTATTATTAGGGGACTTGTGCACGTCTTCTTCTTGCCATCCACGTTCACAACCGCGTACTGAGTTACTTCGCTTCCTGTGCCAGAGGTTGTGGGAGCACATATTACCGGAAGACCGCGTTTCTTGAGAAGATTGGGCCCTATGTATTCTCTTAAGCTACCTGGGTTAACGACACTGGCCGCAGCCAACTTAGCAGTATCCATCACACTGCCTCCTCCTATTCCAACCACAACATCAAATCTTCCAGCCTTGGCAAAGCTTGACACCTCCTCCACAACCTCTATCCTTGGCTCTGATTCGATTTCATCGTAGACTGAACATTCCAATCCCTCATTTCTCAGCAGGTCAGCGGCCTTATCCGGTGCACCAGCAGCTCGAACAAACCTGTCAGTCAGTATGAGAACCCTTGATCCACCCCCCACAAATCCAACTTCCCTTGCAAGCTTTTCTATGCAGTTCAATCCGATAACGATCTTTCTTGGCAAGTACATCTCGGTCGTCTTATACAGTGGAGGGTATATAGGTGGCAGACTCAAACAGACACTTAAAAGATTCTGTCCTGTATCTATATTTAAGCATTTTGCCTTCGTGACGAGGATGCCCAAATTACCTCTTATCACAATCTTTCCTTCAACAATCTTCGCATTCTATTGACATTTTATTTTTCCTTGGTGCAAACCTAAAGTGACCTGGTAGAACCAGACACATTTGCAGGGCAAGGCCACAGCTTACTCTTTTCTTGCCCTTATGTATCTAAAGTACCGGTAACTGACCGGAAATGGCCGGAAAATAGGTTTAAGTAGCGTTCCGACATACCGGTAACTGACCGGAAATGGCCGGAATACGAGAGTTGGTCGCCGGTGGTGAAACCGAAAAACTGGAGTTTAAGAGGAGCCTGGCAGAAAAGGAAGAAATATTAAGGACTATAGTTGCTTTTTCGAACGTTTCTGGAGGAACGATACTCGTCGGCGTAAGTGAAGAGGGCGAAGTTATCGGATTGACTCTTAATAAAGGAGATTTAGAAGACTTAGAGAATTCGATAAACCAGCTGATTGAGCCAAAGGTATACCCTGAACTTCAGCTCGTCCCCTACAACAACAAATTGATATTGAAGGCTAATGTAAATGAAGGCTTCAATAAACCCTATCTTTACAAGGGCGCATGCTATGTTCGAAGAGGAAACGTGACCAGAAGATTAGATAGAGATGGCGTTGTCGGCCTGCTCACACGCAAGGCGACCTTTGACTCAATTATCTTTGAGGGAGAATTTAAACCTGATATGGATTTAATTGAAGAATTCTTGAGGAGAGCCAAGGATAGGAGAAGAATGAAGATTGAATCTTCTAGTCCTGGATCCGTCTTAAGAAAAATGGGCTTAATCCATGAGGGGAAAACTAGAAATGGGGCGGCACTGCTATTTTCGTGGGATTGTTCGAGCTACTTTCCTCAGGCAATCATCAAAATAGGATACTTTGAAGGAGAAAAAGTGTTGGATGAAACCTTGATTGAGGGACCCTTGCAGGTTCAGGTTGAGAAAGCCACGGACTTTATCAAAGGATGTATGAGGAAAGGTTATACGATAAAAGGGTTGGAAAGGATTGAAAACTGGGAGTACCCTCTTGATGTTGTAAGGGAGGTTCTAGTAAACGCAGTATTGCATAGAGACTATTTTTCATACTCTCCTGTCACGGTGAAGATTGGCGAATTTGGAATCATCGTCGAAAATCCAGGGGAACTACCTCCTCCCCTTAAGATCGAGGACCTGCAAAGGGAGCACCCTTCAATACCGAGAAATCCGCTGATTTCTAGAGCTTTCTATTATATGGGCTATTTTGAAGAATGGGGTTCGGGTACACTTAGAATAATTAAATCTCTAAGAGAGGCAGGTCTTCCTGACCCAGAATTTATCCAAGAAAAGGGCTACTTTAGAGTCTGGATAAGGAGTCTTAGGTCTCTAGAAAGGTATTTGAATGAAAATGAGAAAAAACTTTTGGATTTCATTAGAGCTCGGAGATCGGTGAGCAGAAAAGACTGTGAGCTTTTCCTGAACCTCTCTGACAGAAGTATAAGAAGAACATTGTCCAAACTCGAGCAACTTGGTTTGACAAGAAAGGTTGAAAAGGGAAAGCGAACAAGATATGAAAGTACCGCCCTGTAGGACTTCTTTATGGCATCTACCTATTCAAATAGGCTCCAGCAGACTCTAAAATCGACGGCTATATTCCTGAATCCTTTATACATGGCCATGTAGGGATGTTTTCAGTTTCTCTTCAGCCGAAAACCGTTCTCCTAACAGTATCCACCATATTTTTTGACGGCTTCGAATGCAGCCAAAATGTTTTCGGGAGGAACGTTCGCCATTATGTTGTGTACCGTGGCGAAGACAAAGCCGCCATCTGGGGCGAAGACTTCCAAGTTCTTCCTCACGTCCTCTGTGACATCCATGGGGCTGCCTGATTGGAGAATCCGCTGCGTGTCCACTCCTCCACCCCAAAAGGACAGTTCTTGGCCGAACTCCTTTTTCAGTTTTGAAGGCTCCATGTCTCTTGCCGAAATCTGGACCGGATTTATAATGTCAACTCCGGCGTCTATGATGTCCGGTATAAGGCGGTATATTGAACCACATGAATGGTAGAATATGTGGAGGTTCGAATTCTTCTTCACATACTGGAACAGTTCCTTCTCATATGGCTGAATCATCTCACGGTAGAGCTTAGGCGAGATCAACGGCCCCTCTTGGCCACCTAAATCGTCGCCGAAGACTGCAACTTGTATGTAGCTGTTCACCGCATTCAGCCATAGAGCGAGATTCCTCCTATAGTACTCTAGAAGCTTCTCGTTGATGTGCACGATAAGCTCCTTACGTTTAACCAGATCAACCAGATAGTTCTTGAAGCCTCTCAAGTACTGGCCTGTCTCGAAGAAGTTGCCTCCGAAACTTCCCAATATCGCATATTTTGTGTTTTCATACAAGTACTTTGCTTTTGCTCGCAGTGACTCGGCATCCTTCTTGGACATGATCGGCGGAAAAGAGACTTTCGGGTCGTATGAGCCATCAAAGAAAGCATCAACCTCCTTCTTGGTCTCTGCTTTCTCAAGTGGATGATAGACATCGTCAAAGAACAGGCTACCCTTAGGCATGGCCAGCCTTACAAGGCTGCCTTCTTTCAGCAGCCACCCACCCTTGCCATCTGGTACCAGCTTAACCCGCCCCTCATATTCAGTTGCCGCCGAAACTGTTATGACTGTTGCCTCAGCTGAGAAGGCGGATGGAACCATAGAATCAGAGCCATCTGGTAGGTGCCATGGTGTCCATGATATCTTGGCTGGACCGGCAGGGGGAAGAGTTCTGGCCACGTCTATACAGTCAACCCCGAGAATTCTCAAGATCTTCTCTTCAGGTTCCGCTAGCTGCTGAGTGATATCATATATTCTTGTCTCGCCTTCAACGATTCCAAGATGTCTTTTCAGCTTATTGTAGGCTATACCCATTATGCCTGTAGAACGCATTCCCCCCAAGTCAACTGGCACCCTGTCAGGTTCCTTGTGGTGAAGAGATGAGAGAACACGTTCTCTAGAATTCATCATGGATTGTTCTCTTGTCAGACTGATAAATCTTTCCATAGGTAAGAGTGAATGTGCGCTTTCTGTCTTCTAGGGTGAGATGCCCACTTCCCCCTTCAACACCTTCAAGTAGTGATTGTAATTGCTGAAAGACACATCGTATGGAACCTTGTGGTCAACGCTTGCAATAAATCCACCTTCTTCCAGAAGTGGGTGAACTCTCCTCTTCACCTCTTCAACTATAGCGTCGCCGCCTTTTATCAGAGCCCTCTTGTCAACACCGCCTATGAGAGATAATCTGTTTCCGAACTCTTCCCTGAGTTTAACTGGATCCATGAATGATTGTATCTCCAATGGTGTTAGGCAGTCGACTCCGCCCTCTATCATCATTGGAATCAGCTTTCTGCAGTCACCATCACTGTCCACCATTACTATTTTCACACCATGCTCTTTCAGAAACCTGTTGACATTCTTGTAGTGTGGCAGCATATATTCTTCGAATAGCCTTGGAGATATTAGAGGGCCGTTAACGTAGCACATATCTTCCCAGATGTATGCATAGTCGACACTGATACGACTGACGGGCTCCCTAAGAGTTTCCACTAGGAACGACTCCCAAAAGTTGAGAACATCGTGGATCAAGCCCTTGTCCTTGAACATTAATGATACCATCCGCTCTAGGCCCATGAAGCTTCTGAGCTGCCCGAAGAACCCTGGAAAGGCGATGCCCAAAAGTGGATTGGTCTTTCTGATGAACTCGAAGAGCGCCTCATCCCAATTCTTTGGATATCTTCGAGAATCATGTGCATTATATCTCTCTCTTATCTCTTCAAAGTCTTCTCTTGACTTCAACGGGAAGTCAACCCAGCCTGGAATCGAAACGTCCACAAGCAAGGTCTTCTTTATTATTCCGGCTTCGTCTCGTTCAATTCTATATCTGTCAGTTTCTTCCAGCGTCTCCCTGATGAACCTTGGAAGAGGCCCGAAGTCTACGTCGAGAGCGCAGCCTGCGTGATAGCATCTGTCGAAGCCGAAGTACTCCGAGATCCCCTTGAAATAGGAAGAGGTGCCGACAGATACGGCGAAGTTGCTCATCTTTCCTTCACCGTCATTTCTTACAGTAAATGGCAGACCTTCCGAGTACCATTTGTTTACAGTCTCAGACCAGAATCCTAGGAATTCTGTGAAAACCGGCCTATCAGTCTTCTGAAACTTTAATGTCCTGAGGAAACGCTCTTTGTCATTCATATTGTTTCACATACGGCGCATCTTCGGCATATAAAGTTTGTCGACGCATGATCTTTAATGTATTTTGACCTTGGAAAAGAATTTATCTTCGAGTCTATGTGCTTAGGTATGGTGAAGCTGGCCTGAAACCACTTTTCAAGGTCACTGTAGACCGGCATGCCAAAGAGATAGAGGGAGACTTCGTCGCCGTCAAGAAGAGCAAGAGACACGTAGAGTTCGACCGAGGACTATATATGGCGACACTTGCGAAAGGCAAGGCGGAAGCCTTCGAACTTTGCCCAACAGATGGGCCTCTGATGGCTAAAGTATCTAGATCTCTGACAGAAACCCATCTAACCCAAGGTTACATCGTAGGCTACGACGGAATACTGAATGATATTACATGCGCTTTCTTCCTGACAAGGCATAAGCCTTCGCCAACATTCGGAAAAGCCTCGTTCAGAGGCGAGAACAAGGTAATAAGTATCTCAGGATTCTTTCTCTCGATGCCCAATCCTAGAAGTGGAGAATACACCTCGATCATCGTACCGCACCTTCACATCGTCTTCCAGAATGAGGAAAGCGGCAAAATATTCAGTGGGCACCTAGTTGACGCCCTCTCAGGGCGACTGAGGCTAGAAGCAGTACCGCTCACGGGAAAAATGCTTAGGAGAGAAACTGACCCGAACACTGGAGGAATGTATCTTAGGACTGACAAGAAAGAAGAACTTCACCCAACAAGAGGGGACAGTATCCTCTTCGCTCTTGGGCCAGAAGAAGACTTTCCAAACGAACCTCTCAAACGGCTTCTAGAAAAGGGGATTGCTGAGGCAAAGTTCTCTTTTGCTGTGGGAACACTTGAGCTGGCGCACTTGGAGAGTTCAGCTGGAGAGGAGATCGTGAAGCCTAAGGAGGGACTGGAGCTAGCCTACACGTCTGGGCATATCGTCTTTGGAGGGGGAAAATACTCGCATATGACAAGTGTTCATCTGACAGACCGGTATGGAAACCAATATGAAGGGCTTTTACAAAGCAGTAAGGTCAAGGATCTCGTGGAAGGCATACTTGAAATAATAGAGTAGGACACTTTGAGCGTGAATTTAGAATATGATCTTAGTTTGTAGGGTCTATAAGATGCGCTCAAGAAGCATCTGTATTCAGCAGTCAGGTTTCCAGCCTATCCGCAGGCTAAGCTATAATAGACTTCAACTCCTTGAGAGAACTGCAGGCATCTTCGAACTTCATTTCCAGGATCGTAGGCCCATCGAATGCTGTTGACTTTAGGAGGCAAAGGAGTTCTCTTACGCTGAGAAACCCTGAACCAAGTGGCAGATGATCTTTGACCATCGCCTTGGAACCTTTGACATTTCTGAGGACATCATGTACATGGACCTCCGCGATCCTACCTCTCGAGAGATAAAATGCTTCCCTAAGGCTCACGTCTCCAGAATAGCCGGCCAATATATGCCCGACATCGATGCATGTGGAGGTATCGAATTCATTCGCTAGAGCGAGTGAATGTCGGAAAGGAAACTTGACAGACTCCTACGCCAGCCTTCGAGAAGATATTCCTACACTGGTCAGATGGCCCACGAGCTCCTCAACCGTCAACCGAGAGTTTTCGGAGAAGATTTTCAAGCAGGCTTGCTTCTGCTCCTCTTTTATTCTTTGACTGTATATGTCAGCCGCCAATGCTTCAGTAGCATGCAGCACGTACGCCTTGGGCTCCAGTTCAACCGTTGAGTCAATCGATTCGGCAAGTGTCCTAGAAGATGCCTTCCTTATCGCTTGAATATGGGAGAGGGCGTCTACAGACCAAAAAGGTAGATGGACTGAATAGGTTAGATCATTTGCATCCCCAATCGTTTTGAGCCTTTCCTTCACACTCTTGTTCAGGCAGCCTGTACCATTGGGCAGAAGAATAGCACATATTCATTACCAATTCAACATGTTTGAAGCCGGCCTCCATGACGTCGGTGGTCAGTACAGAATAGTCGAAGCAACTGGTGCTCGATTTCAATTTAACAAGCTCTTTCAATACAGCATTGAACCAGAGAACAGGAACCCCGACTCTGACACCACGCAACTCGCTTCAACCCACCTCTTTCGATGATGCTCTCCCTAGCCAATGTGTGAAGTCTTAAAAAGTTTGCAAGCTAACCATGTTATTTCGGATAACTGAAGCCGACCTTCTACATAGCATCATACTAATGTGGACAGGCCTGAAATGAGAGAACATAGGTAGGTTTATATTCAGGCGAAAAGGACAAATGATCGGTGAGTTTGACACGCCTTTCTGCCCAAAGTGTGGAGCTGAAATCTCGCCTGACGCAGTCTTCTGCCCTAAATGTGGCGCCCAGATAGCAGCGGCACCAGCGCCGCCTCCAAGATACCGAGGAGAGAAGGAAGAAAAGTCTGAGAAGGGTGAGAAACTTGAGAAACATGAGAAGCATGAGCCAGGCGACAGGACAGCCCCTCTAGTTGGAGGTCTAATATTGATCTGGCTTGGAATAACCTTCTACATGGCCCAGGTTGGCTACATCATCTGGGCTGACTGGTGGGCTTACTTCCTTATAGGTATAGGTGTTATACTCCTGATTCAGGGAGCCATCAGATATGCTGTGTCAGCCTATAGAGCCTCTGCAACTGGAAGCTTAATAGGAGGCACGGTGGTCCTCATAGTTGGTTTGGCAGGCGCTGCTGGCATGAGGAACTGGTGGTGGATGATCTTCATAGCTTTGGGAATTGTCATAATTGTGTCTGGGATTACAGCAAGGAAGAGGACACCGAAACCCTAAATAAACCATCTAACGAAGGCGCGATAGATCAGGTGTTCGAGGATTGTCAGGTTCCGTGCTCGACCGAAGATTCTGAAATAGTTGCGTCCTAGACATTCTATCATGTCATTCATGTCATACCTCGGGAAAAGGGTGGAGGAGACAATCAGCCTACCCCATTCACCCCTTGTCATTTCATAGAGCATCTTGACGCCATTTCCCGTCACCACTTCAAAGAGATAAGTGTCGTAGTTTGGGGAAACATATGGGAGACTGTCCAACTGCTGCGCGAAAACGCCTTCCGTGGCCGTGTACATCTCGACTACGTCCACGCTACCGTAGAAGTACCTGAGGACCGGCGCATACTTCCAATGGATCTTAGGTACGCTGGTGCAGAAGATCGCTTTGACATTCCAGAAGTTCTTCGGCAGAACATTGTGGGTTCGTTTCAAGTATCGTGCGAAGCCCGTGATGACTGGAGCAACGCCTATACACATCCTCACATCTTCTCCTTTTGCAAGCTCGTATGTTCTCTCGAATCTTCTTTCCCAATCTCCTTGGGTAAGCCCGCCTCCCACTTCATCTATTTCTTCTTGACGAGGGACTAGTTCCAATCCTCCGAAGCTTGGATTAAGCCTTGCATACGTTCCCGAACTGTGCCCGTAGGCAGCCTCAACCCTTTGCCCTCGTATGTGCCCGATCCTTGATGGAAAGTTGAGGTTAAGAACCCTCCCACTAAGTATTTCGAACCTTTTCTTCTTCAACACATAGTTGAATATAGCTCGGGCACCACATAGTCTAACTTGAGATATATGCTTCCCGGTGACGGGAATAAACTTCGCAGGACCAGTTGAACCTCGAGTCATAGCCCACGCTATAGGAGGCTCAGAAAGCAACGTTTGATAGTTTCCTTGAGATACCTTATCTATCTTGGGAATCAACTCCCCGTACGTCAGACATTTGAAGTTCCTTCTGTACTCCTCTATCGAAAATGTGGACCTAGCGTTGTTAGATCGTCCATATTCTGTTTTACTATAGTCTTCCAAGAGCGCTTTCAAGGTATTCTCCTGCGCCACCTTAGGGTCTGATAGCGATTCATACCATGGCTTGAGGACAGAGTTCAGCAAGCCTTCCGAGGAATCGATCGAAGACATGTGGTATTCCATCAGGGTTGACTATTCGGATTTAATAGCTTGTCTCCGTATCATGCTTCGACCAATCCCCCCAACCAAGGTTGAAATACCCAACCCTATTATAAAATAGGCTATGAGAACCCCTATGTCGCCATGCTTCCTGATCGCGTCCAAGATGAGATAGTTGAAGACAATGAGGAAGATCCCTCCACACATGTCTCCAGGGGCACTCCAAGTTCCGAGCCTAAAGCTTATCCTCAGAGACGCCAAGACAATCAGCCATACGCCGAAAAGAAGACAGAATTCGGCGACTGGGCGGAGAATGTGTTCTGGCGCAGGCAGTGGGTAGCCGACTTCGCCAAAGCTCTTAAGATAGTCTATGAACTGCCCTGGTAGGTTAGGGTTGGCTAGTGCGATGACAGCCACTATGATGAGAAAGATTCCAAACGAGACCGGCCCCAATGGATCGTGTTCGCGGTAGACCCTTCTAGAGTATCGATTTGACTGCCTTATCATGAAATCTTCGACCTTTGACCGCACTCAACAGCATCCAACCTCCGTTCCGTCAGAACCGAAACAGTCGCTGTTCCACCACATATGGGACGAGACATCTTGCTCAGTGGCGAATAGCATCTACCAGAATAAATAACTTTCGCATA
>Ga0129301_1001087_pt1 | contig 13952 bp, 20 predicted proteins | sample ConPoolayeHmetaG_FD_94489 | JGI IMG/M metagenome (GOLD analysis project Ga0129301, IMG submission 94489) | Hot spring microbial mat communities from California, USA to study Microbial Dark Matter (Phase II) - Cone Pool mat layer H metaG ...
AACCATACCTGCAGGCGAAACAAGCGAGGGGCAGATTCCGGAAGACTTAGAAGTCACCAGAGGCTACGACTCGAAGACAAACCTCAACCACATTTGGCAAATGATTTTCGGCATAAAAGGACAAGCCTACATCTACATTCAGCTTCCAACAGACGTGAAGAGGCACGGCACAGCCAAGAAGCCATGGCACAGCAGAGAGAAGCGTGACGTAGCCCACTTTGAAGAGTGGATGAGCCCCTTCCACGAGCCAAGCTTCATAACGGAACATTGGCTGAAAAGGCCTGAAACATACCGCATAAGCTTCGACGCCTACAATCCAAACGACATAGCCCTAACAGACCTGAAGCTCAACTTCTTCATCAGCAAACTCGTCACCGAACGCATCGGAACAGAAGAGAAAGGCGAACTTGTGGCAACCCAGTCGAGGTTCGAGGACGTGCTTAGAAAGCTAAGCCAGAGACAGATACCCTGCAGACCAATATCCATAATGCCGGTAAGACTGCCCGCCGCAGCACTATCAGGAGAGTGATTAACAAATGACCGAGTTTACATTGCATAAGCTTAAGGACCTTGGCTTACAACGCGAGGTAATGGAAGCTCTTCCCTACGCCGTTGTTGGCGGCGCATGGGAAGGCTCATTTGAAACGCCACTAGGCAAAGACGAATACAAGACGGTCCTGAGCCACATCACCCCATCCGGTAAGCAGCTAAAACTGCTCTTTCTAAGAATCTGGACTCAGGAGAGCGGAGGCGCAAGGTTCAGCATTGTTCAGACGAATCCTACGGCTGCTAGTCAGACAGGCGCGGTTGAAGCCTACCCAGTTGTTGGAAGCGTCCCAAGCGGAGTGAGAGACTATCCGATGCTTGAAGCTGCAGGAGCAGAAGTCCTACGCGGAAGCCTCAAAGACCCAGTCCACGTCTTGGAAGGCAGCGTAGATTTCAGAATCTTAGGTCCAGTAACGCCGTCAGGCAATCGCTACGGCATAGTGTATTGGGGCGTCGAGAAAGAAGCAGAGTGATAGCTAATGCTTTACAGACATGGCACATGTAGAGGCTGGACAAAACACGCATCGAACAGAGTTCCACGATTGCGGCTGACGGAAGGCTGGATGCACCACACTTTCGTTGCACCACCATAACCCCCTTTTTTATCAAGTTTTTTCCATGCTATGGCTTCGTCGCTGAAAGTTATTCCCACTTTCATATCGTTAAAGCTGGTTTCGTAGCCTAAAGCTTCAAAGTCTTTCCAGTGCCATGTTGAATGGTAATAGTGGTAGGGGTTTCCGTCAATCCGAACTTTATAGTCTGGCGTTGGTCCGTGAACGTATGTTGCCGCTGAAACGATGACGAGCTTCTTCGCCAACTGCTCCGCGATACTGAGAAATTTGTAGCCGTCCTCTTTTTTAAGATGCTCAAGAAAGCCGAAGGCTTGAACCACATCCACGCTTTTAGGTTGAAAATGGTGAAGTAGTTTTAAAGCGTCAATGTTTAGCGGAGTCCACCTTTCAGGCAGAGGTTTAATTTTCCAAATGTCCACGCCGTAGCCTCTCTTAACGTGTTTAACTTCATCGTAATAGTGTCTTGCAACCACGCCCTTCAAGCCTGTGCCAACATCAATAACCGACTCAACATCCATGTTTCCAGTTTGCTCAATAACGTAGTCCTTCATATCCTTGAAGGTTGAATCCCACAAGGGATGCTTCCGCTTAAACGCTTTAATATGATGCTGCGAAACAAAAAGCGTGTGAAAGCCCTTTCCAACGAATAAATTTGGCGAGGGGAAAGCTTGAAATTTTTGGAAGGGGTTCTGCTTTTCGATTCGTTCCTGTTCCTGTCCTAAATGGGCGGTTATGTCAGACGTTGTTACGAACACCAAATTTCTGGACACTCTGTAAAGCTCATCCAAGAACCGTTCCTGCCTTTCTGGAGGAACATGCTCCAACGTTTCCGTTGACATAACAACATCAAAAGAACCATCTCTGAAGGGCAACGCACAGCCGTCCGCCTTCACTTTCAACCACGAATTAGGAATGTCCAGCCTAAAGTAAAAGATGTCCACGCAAGCTTTAAGCTCCAGATTTCTGCTTTCCCAAAACCAAAAATCAAACACTCCAGAATGACCAACTCCAACATCCAAAACGCTTCTTTCATCTCCAAATAGAACGTCATGCAGATAGGATTCAGGCGACCTCAAGCCTTTCCATCCTCAAATCGAATAGTGGCTGTTTACTGAGCCACAGCCTAAACAGTTCGTTGTCAACATAGAATTGTCCCTTAAGAGTTTCATTCAAGCATCTGCTGTAGTTTAGACATTTAGGGCAAATGTTACGTCTAATCCATTCACAGTCTTCCAGCGACAACTTCCAACTGTTAGCTCTAAACAAGCCTTTAACCTGCTCATACTGAATAAGCCCATAAGTACACTTGAAAGGTTCCGGAGACTTAACCACGCATGGCAAATGCTCATGCTCAATAACCCATAAGTCCTTATCTAAAAGCAACATGTTTTTATAGCCAGCCATGCTTAATCGCACTCCGAAGTTTTGGTCTTCTTGACCCTTTACCGGGTCGCATAATTCACTGAAACCGTTAATCTTTAAGGCTGCCTCAAGACTGAACGAACTGAAACCATAAAACCATTCTGGCGGCGCAATCATTCTACCATGCCTCTCAACTGTTGGCCATCTTGTATCTCTTATGGGATCACCTTCCTTGAAGAAGTTTAACAAAATGTCCCTTCGGCTTGCCGGCTCTCGGGCAATATCGTAGCCTTCGCGGCAGTATTCCTCATTAAAATATGCCTGCCTCCCACGTCTATATCGCGTATGCATGGCTAACGCGAAATACCCTTGTTGATAAGCATCCCAAAACTTCTGAAGGTAATTAACGTCTGGAATCTCCGACGCATCATCTATTCTAACTATTAACTCGCCTTCAGCATACAGCAGAGCCGTGTTAAGCATTCCAGCAACGTTCCATAAGCCTCTGTCAAGCCAGAAACGATGGTTAGGATGCGGCGGAACATACTTAATCGGAAAACTCCATTTCCGCTTTTCAATCCATTCTTTCTTAGCAGGATACAAAGCGTCCACAATGATAAGTTCAAAATCTCTGAAAGACTGCTTCTCAAGGCTGTGAAGCGTAGGCTCCAAAACGTAAACGTTGGAAAGCCCAACAATTGGGTAGCTGGACCTCGCTGTAGCCATTATCACGCTAACGCTAACCATAAAATCACCTAAATTTCGTGAAGATGGAAATGCTGAGGGAGGCTGGCGGGTCCCCTCCACTGTTTTCCTGGGAAAAATCTTTCAGCAGTATGCTTCATATACTCTGCTTCGTCTGGAGTTGGCGTGGGAGTGTGGCGCTTCAAAACGATAAGCCATTTTTCGGGGTGGCTTGCACATTTACATATGTAGAGCACACTGTCTTCATATTTCCATTCGGTTATACGCTCGGCTCTGCACAGAGGGCAACTCATTCCAACCTCTCCATTATAACGACTAAATTCTGTCTCCAATTCACTGTAACCTCGTCTGGGACAAGTGAGTAAAAATAATGCACCAAATCTCTGCGGGGAACCCAGTCTGGATGGTCAAGTCTGTCAAACCAAAAACTAGACGGTTGCACAGTGACATGCCCCGCTACCGCGCATCCCTCTAGTCCAATAGGAACAGGTTCTTCCCTTTTCAAGATGTAACCCTTATTGTCTTTACCCTGTAGTCCTCCACTTCCTGCAACTGCTATCTGAAGAAAAACCCATTTCTTCGCTACACGGTACATTTCATCAATAACCATGGGAATATCCTCTGAATATAAATGTTCAAAAAAGTCTAAAGCCACGCAAAGGTCAAACTGTTTATCCTTATAGGGCCATGGAATTTTAGTTGCATCCCAAACCCTAAACCACTCTCTTCTACAGCTTGGGCAAAGGTTGTTTATTGCGTACTCGCTGAAGTCGAATCCGTAGGCTTCTATCCCCTCATTCCTAGCAGCCAATGTGAAGACCCCGCGACCGCATCCAACATCCAACATATTTCTTGGATTAAACATGGTTTTCCAAGCTCTGGCGATGGGGACAGCTCCATCCCACCACCCTACAGGATTGAAGTACGACCATCGGGCTGTGCTTCCATTAGGTCGCCTAAACCGCTTCCCACCCTTTGAGCCAGCGAAGTACTCTTCATCATAAAAGGAAGCAGTGAACTCCTCGGGAATGTCGCTCATTGCTTCTCAATCCCTATTTCAGCTAACAAACCTACAAACTTGTAAGTCTCTCCCTTTTTCTCATAAACTGCAAATTTAACTTTGTCGCCGTTGGTTACTTTGAAGATGCGTGCTGTAAAATCGTCACCCGCAGGCTTAATTTCTATTTTTCTCATCATATTGGGCAACCCTACCTCACTCATCGCTTTTCACCTTCTTTTCCATTGGTTAATGCGACAGTTTAATGAATATTCGCAGACGGCTGTTGAATTTTCTAAAGGGCAACTATTAACATACATTGCATATTTCCAGCAATACCATGAAGAAACATAGGATATGCTTGTAGCACTAGACTTCAACGCTTTTTCACCACTCTGTTATGGGTTTTTCTCCCTCTTGGAACCACGATAACCCATACCTTGTCGGTTTTGAGGCAGAGCTCCCACAAAGGAAGGTCCACCGTTATTTTTCCATCCGAAATCTCCGCTCTTTCAAGCACAAAGCCCGAGCCTCCTCCACCCTCCAAACCCTCTAAAACGTCCAGTATCTCAGCAACACGCTTAATCTTGTCAGGCATCTCTATCTCAAGAAGGCTCCTCTCGTCGCTCATTTCCCGATTTCCATGAAACTCAAAACTCATCGCTTTTCACCGATAAATTTATTTATTAAATAAGTATATAAGTTTATTTGTTGGTCAGAAATGATGAAAACGGAAAAGTTGCCGCGGGAAATCCTTGAGAAGGCTGTTCAACTCCGCAACCACCACCGCACAATTTTCATAGCCCTATATAGCCATGGACCAGCAACAGCCCAGCAAATAGCTGACCTAGTCGGACATAAACGCGCCTACGTTCACATGCGCCTCATAGAACTCGTGGAACGTGGGCTCGCAAAAAGCTGGAGAGACGGAAAGACAGTAAAATTTGAGGTGGCTAAATGACTCTTAGGCTTTTGTGGAACAGCGACAAGATTTTGGGCAATAGTGGTTACTCTAGAGTTACTTTTGAAGTCTGCACTCGCTTGGCGAGAATGGGCTATAGCGTGGCGCATGTTCCTATGGGCAGAGCCAACCGTATGGGAAAATGGAGCTACCAAGGCGTTTTAATCTACCCAAGCGGACAAGAGCCCTTCAACGAGGACGTGATTCTAGACCATTATATTGACTGGAAGGCTGACATGCACATAATCCTAAAAGACGCATGGTGCATCCAGCAAGCTCATAGGCTAGCCATAAACAACGTGTTTTATGTGACTGTTGACCATTCACCCGTTTCGCCTATGATAACAAGCCGACTACATACAGCCTTTCGCGTGATTACTCCAAGCCGCTTCGGACAGAGGGAATTAAAGCAAGCTGGAATAGACTCAACCTACATTCCCCATGGCGTGGATACTCAAACCTTTCGCCCGTTGGAGAATAGGGCTGAATGTAAACGTTTATGGTTCATAAAGGATCCAGACGACTTCACCGTGTTGATAGTAGCCCGTAATCAAAGCCGCAAACAAATTCCACGCATGCTACGTGCATATAAGAGGTTCCTCGAAATGAACAGGGACATTAAGAGCCATCTTCTCTTGTGGACTGACGTTCAGCCTTTAGGCAGAGAAGCCTACGAGGGCGCTGTCAGCCTAGGCGTTGCAGACGTTGGCGTAAACCTCCTCCCAGAAATAATGGAGCTAGGATTAGGCGAAGTCGTGTTGTGGCCAGACGCAAGGCTTGTGCGGGAAGGCTTACCAGACTGGGCTGGACCAGAAGGACACAACATGGTTAAACTTTACAACGCCGCTGACGTGCTTCTAGGCACAACGGGGGGCGAAGGCTTCTTTTTGCCGGGGCTGGAAGCTCAAGCTTGCGGAGTGCCTATTGTGGTGACGGATTATGCGAGCGCTCCAGAAATTTGCGGGGCGGGCTTAACCATTCCACCTTCAGACTATGTCGTAATAAATTCTCCTGGGTCAAGGTATGCCTTATGCGACATAGATAAAACAGCCGAAGCTCTAACAAAGATCATGAACGCGGACAGGGAAAAAATTGCTAAAAAAGCAAGAGAATTTGCTCTACGGTATGAATGGGAGAGTATTATGAAGTCCTGTTGGCAACCATTCTTACAGCAGTGTGCAATGGAATTGTATCCGAAAATTTCGAAAACGGAGGTCACATCTTGGGCTTGAGCATTATCAAGATAAGACATGATAATGGTGGCAAGTTTGTTAGAAGAGATAACCAAGAAAGTTCTATTGCGCTAGGGAGGTATTGGACTGAAGACGAAGTAAAGTTTCTTCAAAAGAACTACGAAACTATGACTAAAGCCGAGATAGCAAGCGCATTGGGAAGAACGGAAGAATCCGTAAAGAAAAAAATGTTCGCTCTAAGACATAGGAAAGGGTTCTGGAAACATGCCAACCTTACGCTTACTGAAGTCCAAATCGGTTATTTGGCTGCTGCTATTGATGGTGAAGGGTCAGTTTCCATCAATAAAGGTAAAGGTTGCGTTTCTGTTGTCGAGGGTAGCCAACACAGGCTTGCGCCGAGGATCACAATCGGAAATACCGACTTGGCATTCATACAGAAAATCCGACGAATGGTGCCAGGATGCTTAGAGCGAGGATCACGAAAAAACCCTAAACATAAAATCTGCTATTACTTCATCATAAATGGAATCTCCAGGGTTTACCCAGTTCTCAAAGCTATAAGGAATGAATTAGTTGTGAAACGAAAACAAGCTGATTTAGTAATTGAATTTTGTGAAAGCCGTTTAAGAAGGAAGGAAGCAAGCTCACCTTATACCAAGAGAGAACTTGAAATTTACTATGCGACCAAGAAGCTTAACAGAAGGGGGATAAAACAATGAATGTGGCCATGATTACGCCTTGGGGCAAAAACGTCCGTTGTGGAATTCGAACTTACAGTGAAAGCTTAGTGAACGCCTTAGCAAAGTTAGGGGTTGACGTCTACATTGTGAGGTATCCCCGACTTGGCCAACGCACTCCAGAATTAATTGAAAGCATGGTTCTGGATAAGATTCCAGTAGATAAAGTAGACTGCCTGCACGTTCAACATGAATACGGCGTTTTCGCTCCAAACCTTGAAGGCGGATTTTACGCTTACCTGAAAAGGCTTGGAAAGCCTTGCATTACGACTATGCATGCTGTTGGGAATTTCGCCGTCGATAAAGTTGTTGGGGGTGTTTCAGATAAAGTTGTAGTGCACAACGAGTGGTGTGCCGGGCAGTTTCAAGGTGACAAGAGCAAAGTTGTGGTTATTCCGCATGGCTGCCTTGAACCCGTAGACTGTCCGCCTGCTGAAGAGTGTAAAAAGGCTTTAGGCATTGACCCAAGAGTGCCCATTGTTGGTTATCAAGGTTTCATCTCGCATCCGAAAGGTCTTGAAATACTCATAGAAGCCATGACGAAAGTTCCGAACGCAGCCTTACTCATCGGGGGAGGATGGCACGTTGAAGTGGAAACAGACTATATCAGACACCTTAAACAGTGGAGCCTTGAAGTGTTGAAAGGGCGCTGCATGTGGCTCGGCTACGTTCCAGATGAACGTTTAGCCACAGTCTATGGAGCAATGGATATTCTATGCTACCCTTCGATATATGCCAGCGAGTCGGGGGCGCTACTCACGGGTTTAAGCCATGGACGTGCAACATTAGCCTCGGCGGTTCCACCTTTCAAAGAGAAAGAGAAGCTTGGCGTCTTAATGACTTTTAGGGACGTGCCCGACTTGGCTGGGAAGATTAAGCGTCTGTTAAAGGATGAAGCGTTGAGGCATAGGCTTGAGGAAGGCGCCAGAAAATATTCAGAAAGCGTTAAATGGTATCCTAATATTGCTCAAGCTCACAAAAGCCTATACGAAAGCGTGGTTGAAAAACATAAATAATTCTATGTCGAATATACTGTCAGAGGCGATTTAGTTGAGCGAGAAAAAGAAGGAAATCATCATCGTAAAAGAGAGCGCAAGCGTAATTGACGTCAAGGAAAGCAACATGCCTGTGCGCGTTGAGAAGCGTAAGCCAAAGTAGGAGTGTGATTAAAATCCGAGTTCCAGAGCTGCTTTATCCTTTAGTTGCCAGAGGCGTGGTTAGAGAAGAGCAGATACTGACCTTCTGGCACGATACAATGTTGCTCATCTGCCCTCCCGGAGCTAGGGCGACCCTATTTTATAGGCCTCGCGAAGGCTATGTCTACCTCATATTCGGCATCACGTTCGGTAGACCGAGAGACTACGCTACAGGCGACGTTTTGACGACGGACGACTACGGTTTCTGGCACAGGCACTCACAAATCAGATGGCACTGGGACCCAGCATGCGAATCAATATACGAGGTGGAGTATCCAATCTGGAATGAATGCGCACGCGACGACCCGCATGAACTGGAGTTTTACAACAATACGGGTTTAACAGTGATTCAGGACTTCAGCATCTGGCTGTTCGAATGTGCTGAGGAACATTGGCCCATAGTTAAGCAGTACTTGAAGGGCCTGTTCAAAATGTTCTATGAGAAGGGGGCTGAATCAAAGTGACCACGTTTAGGACCACTAGGGGGGCTGTAGTTAACGTTGCAGCTCCAGAAATCTATGTTGCGCCGAGCGTTACGCCTAACGATGTTGTAAATCCGACTGAGCTGAGGGAGGTGCTTGCTGAGAAGCTAAGGGAGGAGCTTGAGCACAACACCTTCACTAGGGAGAAATTTGTGTATTACGGTTTAGACGCCTTCTTCGAGGCGGCTGTCATCAAAACGGATGGCACGAGGACGGACAGGGTTAAAATCAGCGATGTTTGGAAGCTTGACGACCCCGTCACCTTAGACGGGCATGTGGAGGTGCCTTCAGGCTACTACCTCGTCCACATAAACGCTAAGAAGGCTTACATGTACCCGCTCGTGTCTGTCGATACGGTGTTGCCTTCAAGCGGCCATGAGGTATACTTCGGTTTTGAAAGCGGGATAAACACGCATACGGGGCTTTTCGCCTTCAGGTATTTTCCGCCCTCGCCGGGGTCTGAAGACCTCTTGGCTTACATACTCACGTCTAATATGGATAAGCAGGTCAGCATCCTCAACCTCGCCCCGGCGAACAGGAACACGGCTAGGAACAGGTACATGATTCAGGTTACGAGGAACCTTGTGACTTGGTATATCAACGGGGTTCCCGTGTGCTTCGGGGTTATGACTGAGACTGGTGTTGAAATATCAAATATTTCAGGCCCACCTTACGCCATAATAGTCTTCAAGGCTCCCGTAGCGAGGACATTGATGCCGATGATAGAGGTGAACTTGAGTACTGCTTTAAGACCGACCGTCTTCAACCTCTCCCCAGCCGACAGGTTCAGCTTCATAGAGGGAGACCCCTGCCCCCCTAAAGCCTTCAACCTCTATCAGGCAAGCTCTTCAAGCCTTATGGCTGGGGCTTCTATAGGTAGCGGAAGCCTCTCAAGCCACCCCCTGCCTCTGCTCGGATGGAGCGGGAAGACCTTCTACTTTCAGGCAAGCCAGGGCGGCACGTTAACCATAGAGGTGCTTGACTTAAACGGGGTTTGGAGGACGTACGACAGTGTACCGATAGCGGCTGGCACGCTTAAACCTTATCCGATGGTTGGAGACGCTCTGCTCGGCAGGGTAACGTTCACACCCTCAACGTATCCAGCAACAGTCAACGTCGCAGAGCTATATGTCAGGTGATGAATGTGGGTGTTTTCGTCTCTCCAGAGCTAAGTCCGGTTCAGGGCTTAGTTAAACCCCTCTCTATGCCTCCAGAGCTTCCGCTGATACACGTAGACTTCGAGCATGGCTCTGACAGAGCGTGGTGGGAGGAGCTTTCAGGCACGTGGAGCGTCGTGGATGGGCTGTATGATGGGCTGGCTGTAGGTGCGGGTGGAAACTCCGTCTTCCTCAGCGATAGGATACGCAACTTCAGGCTTTCATTCAGATGCAGGGTTGTAAGCCCCCAGCCGAACCGCTACCTGCTAAGTCTGCTTGTAAGGTGGCGCGACTCTTCAAACTTCTACGTGGTAACCATGTACACGGCAAACGACCCCACTTTTCCGAACAGCGTAAGGATGTACAGGGTTTTAGCTGAGGTTGCCACGGATCTTGGTAGCGCCTCAGCCTCCATAGCGACTGGCAGTTTTTACTTGCTGAGGGTGGACGCATTAGGCTCTAGATTTAGCGTCTACCTAGACGGTGCTTTCCTCTTCTCCGTTACCGACGCCAACATTTCCTCAGGCAGGGTTGGGTGTAGAGCGTCCTCCAGCAGAGCCCAGTTCGACCGGTTCACGGTTACTAGGCTGTGATGTTGAGCTGGCTCTGGCACACTTATGGTGGCGGTGCTCCGCATAGGCAAAAGTTAAATTCCTCACATTAAACATATTATATGAGAGTGTGAAAAATGAGCGCTGAATACGACTTTCGGAATTGGACGAGCTTCCCAAGCAGCCTGAAGCTCATAGGGCAATACGACAACCCTGGAGCATATCGGCTGTTCGAGGAGAGGGCGGTGAGACCAGGTGCGGTCATAACATTGAGTTGCCAGGTTAAAGCGTTAGACCTTACATTCGACAAGGGGGAGAAGTGGCTCAGCAAAAGCTACTTCAGCGTGCACGGATACTATGAGGCTGGAAGGGAGTGGAAGCTTATGTGGGACCCCACGGTTCCGTTCGGCACCTACGGCTGGACTCCGTTCACGAGGAAGTTCACAATACCTTCCGGCGTGACGAAGATGAGGATAACAATCTACGGAGGCTGGGGGCCGAACAGAGGCCCAGCTGCAACGTGGTTTGACAGCCTCCGAATCCACATGGACGATGTGCTAATCTACAGCAACGACTTCACCAACTGGAGCCCCTACATAGGCGCGGGCTTAGGCGGAGCATGCGGAGCGTTAACAGGTTACCTCATAACCAGAAAACCATTATATGCCCTAGCTGGAATCCCAACGATGCTCATAGGCGCAGCCATCGGATACTACACAGCCAAACCCTAAAAGGTAAACTGTCATGGCTAAAGCGGACTGCGTGAACCTTGAGAAGTGCCTGCGCTACCTAGAAATGACGCTTGACCCAGAATCAGAAGTCCTCAGATGCGAAGACTGTCCAGCATACCAAAAGCTTGCCAACAGCCGACGTTAAATGCCTCTGTGGAGCTAACTTGAACGCAGACTATAATGGAGCAAAAAACATAATGAAACGAGCCTTAGGGCTTGTCTCTAAGGTAGGGGCGTTTGTGAACACGTCCAGAACCAACCCTACGGATAGCCTGAATCCAATGATGAGGTTGGAAGCCCCCTGCCGTAAGCGTGGGGTAGTTCACTGCTTAGCTGTCTAATATTCTTTCGGCGAAAGTTCCCTACTATCTATTACATTGTGTTTCTATTGGAAAACCTAAATAGAACCTTTTGCTAAGAATATCTGGGATAAAAATGAGGTTGGAAGTTGCAGGGAAGGGAACGCTGTTCGCCGCTGCAATTTCGCTGATAACAGCAGGCTCAAGCCTTATTGCAACAAACTTGTATGCTGGAATAACCCTTCTAGTTGTTGGATTAGGCTTGGTAACAGTCTGGGCGTTTCTAATAGACAAGCAGGTGCAAGAAGCAGGTGAGAAGGCTGCTGAAAAAGCCTTTGAAAAGCTTAAGCTTGAGCTGGAGAGGAAGAAGGCTAGGCGGGGAAAGCCATATATGAACCTTACAGGAACTTGAAAAGGAAGGGAAGCTGGATGGATGAACTTGAAGAAGCTGTGCTTAAATATTTAACGTCTAGGCCACCCGACTGGAAATGGGGAACTGCAACCCAAACGTTCAGCAAGGAGGAAACCATAGAACGCTTCAAAAAAGATAAAAAATTCCGCAAATTCATCATTGAACGAGCCCACATTTTAGCCATTGAACTTTTTTTGAAAGCTTCAAATGAAGGTTCGATGAAGAAATGAAAGTCTTGGCTGTTGCGCCGTGCTTTGACTCTGCCAGCGAATACAGTTTCAAATGGTTTGAAAGGCTTCGCGAAGCCATAAAAGGCAAGGTTGAGCTTCAGGAGCTGCTTAGAGAAACGGCTGTTAGAAGCGCTTTCGAGGCCAACGTTGAAACCTTCAAGCCTGACGCAATAGTTTATTACAATCACGGCGGGGAAGACTGTCTATGCGCCCAGGACGGAACAACGTGCGTGTTAGACAGCAAAAACGTGGATAAAGTTGCGGGCAAAATAATTTTTTCAATGGCATGTTTAAGCGCCAGAAAGCTTGGCGCTGAAGCGTGGAAGCGCGGCTGCATATACATAGGCTACGTTGAAACGTTCACGTTCACAGTGGCAGACGAGCAGTTATTCTGTCAGGCGGCAAACAGCGGGTTCATCGCTTACGTGGAGGGTGAAACAGACTGGGCTAAAATTAAAGCTTTAATGGTTGAAGCCTTCAACAAAGCAATGGAACAGACAAGCGACCCGTGGGCTAAAATGTGGCTTCAATGGGATCGCGACGCATTAAGGATATACTGTGAAGGCGTAGACACGCCTGAAACCAAGTGTATCTTCAGAAAAACGGCTATAGCTCTTTTAGGTCCAAAAGTTGGATGGAAAATAAGCAGAAGACACGCGTTAGGCTGGATATTTTATCTAGCTGGGTTTGGAATATCTCTACATGATTTCGCCCACGCCGTCTGGGAGCTTAAAGGCACAGCCTTAAGTTTAGAGGGCGGCTACATTGGCTTCGCTCTCAACTTCATAGGATTTATATTCCTCGTTTCAGACTATGTTAAATGGTTAAAGCGAAATGTCTAGGCGAAGCCAGAAACAACAGCTAACACCTTTACAAGCAGATGAATCCTATTGGCAAAAATTCATTTTCCATAGGTTTGGAAGCTTAGAAACTGTTGAGAAAGTCGCTGAGAAACGCAGGGAGCCGTCACTTGTTTCAGACGAGATGCGCATATTCGCTGAACGCCTCATATATGCCCTGTGCCCGCCGGAAAAAGCCTACGCACCAATCATAGTTAAAACAGTCAAAACCATTTACGACGTGCTAAACGGCACAAAAGACTTCGCTGAATGGTTCACAGAAGTCAAACAAGCCTTAAGCCTCAAAAACTACCAGCTTGCCAGCGTAATTTATCAATGTCTAGAAGGACTCCGCTCAAGAGAAGCCCGCGAACTCCAAGAGCAATGGCGAGGCTACATACAAGCAGAACTCAAAGGATACGGAGTCATCTAAAATGGAAACTTGCCCAGCCTGCGGAAAAGAAGTGTATTCAGGCATACGAGTTGGCGACAAACTATACCATTATGAATGCTTCTTCCATACAGAGAAAACCGAGAGCGTGAATGTGTGCACGCACCTTAAAGAAAAATTCATGACGCTTGTAGACGAGATTAAACGCGAGCCGGAAAGAGCTAAAAAAAGAATGGCTGAAACTGAAGAAAAAATAAGAAGATACCGGGATAGAATATTCGATGAACAAGGAAGACTCATAGACCCCGAAGGGCTGAAAAGAGCTTTAGAAAACCAAATCAAAATCTCAGAGGAAAACGCAAAGATTATCCTGACAAAAATAGGAACAATACTTGAAATCGCCGAAGAAATAAACTGTTCAAATGTTGCAGAAATGCGGAGAATACACGACCTAGAAGCATTCCCCATCTTAACATCGTGAGCGGGAAATCCCACGCCATTTATGGGTGGGATGAAAGCGAACAAAGTTTATATGTCCTTCTTTTCCATTCTGTATTTGCGTAGGGATGGGGCAGCCCGAAGTTACGCCTG
>Ga0129301_1001092_pt1 | contig 13915 bp, 18 predicted proteins | sample ConPoolayeHmetaG_FD_94489 | JGI IMG/M metagenome (GOLD analysis project Ga0129301, IMG submission 94489) | Hot spring microbial mat communities from California, USA to study Microbial Dark Matter (Phase II) - Cone Pool mat layer H metaG ...
GTATTAGATACACTCGCCATGGGGAAGTTCAAATGTATGTGTGTCGAAATTGCGGATATCATTTTTCATAGGGGAAACCTTGAGTCTCCCGCAAATTCCCTCTTTTTCTGTTTTTAGTTGTTTAATGCGTTAATTATGCATTTTTGGCTTGATTTTTAGGGATAGGCTTCGGTGTTCGCTTGCGTATATAAATGTTCTTTGTTAGCGAACACTATAAACTTAAGGTTTGCGTTATGTTTTTCATGAAGGTGCTTGTTCTTGTGTGGACATCTGCGTTGATGTCTGTGCCGACAAAGCGAGAAACTGATTGCACGCCATAGGAGTCCATTGTTCTGAAGGCTTGGTTTATCCTATTTAGGCTGAGGCTTATTGTTGCCTTTTCTTTTTTGGTCAGTTTTGTTTTTCGGATCTGGTTTATGTATGCTTTAGAGGCTTCTGTGGGGTTTCCGCCGTAGTGTCCTGTTATTGCGTAGATGTCGTAACTGTCTTTGTCGTTTAGGCGGGGCAGCGCGAGGCCTTTCATTGTTAAGGCTCCAACGATGTTTGCTGTGGCGATTGTAACTGATATTTTGCCGTTGTTTGGGAGGTTGGCTTCTATTTCGTTTTCACATTTGAATTTGAATACGATGCTTGAGCCTTCGATGAGACATGCTGTGAGGTCTTCTTGCACTTTTACGAATGGTAGGATCTGTTCTGCGGCTTCGGGTTCTGTTAGAAAGTCTACGTTTATAATGTATTTTTTCTTGTCGATTGGCGAGATTACTTTCTTTTCAAACCTAAAGGGGTTGGATGTTTCTTCGTATCCAAGATTCTTTATTATTTTTCTTATGCTTTCGTATCTTGTCATTATTGCTGGTTTGAGAACCAAGTCTATGTCTTTTGAGCCGCAGTGGTCAAAGTAATTTAGCGTTAAGAAGTATGGCGCCCATCCTCCTGCCAGGACAAAATCGTTTTTGTATATTGTTAGTGTGGAGCAGAGTTCGGCGAGAGCTGATTTTGATGCTTCAGTTAGGTTTCTGTCATACAATTTGTTCACCTATTATTGCTTTTCCCCATTTTTGTATTATGTACTGATACAGGTGCTCTGCTGCTTCTAATCCTCTTGAGGGGTAATTGTATAAGTCGACGTAGAGTTGGATGTTAGAAACCACGTTTACCTTGTTGGAGGCGTTTGAGAGTGAGATTTTGATGTGTTGTTGACCGTAGAATACTCCTTCGTCATATGGTATGACGAATTTTATGTTGCCGCTTTTGGGGATTGGTTGAAGGTTTAGGTTTTCAGCAAGTGTTTTGGCGTCTTTTTCGTTGTGTATGTATATGTGGATGTCGACTGGTCTGACGTGCGGTGCTATGAGGTATGCTCCTGCCAGAACTGTTAATGCGTAGTTTTGGTTTTTGAGTTGTGCAAGTTTTTGTATGAATTTGTCTATTTCGCGTTCAAAGGTGTAGTATTCGAGGAATTTGTTCATTTTGTCGTATTGGTGGTAGGCTGCCCATCTTTTTAGTAGGGTTGTTGGGTTTGTTATTTTTATTTTGTAGTTTGTTGTGCGTGTGACATAGCTGTATTGATTTAGTGTTGATAGTACTGCGTGAGCGTAGCCTGGTGAAATGTTTACTTCTGCTGCTAATCCTCGAATGGTCCATTCTTTTGCAGGGTTTGTAAGTAGTGCCCTCAGAACACGTGTTGCTTTGGTTTCGAAGATGTTGGATACTTGTCTCATAATTTGAAGATGTTCGCTATGGTATATAAATATTCGCTAATAGCGAACATAAAAAGACCATGCCCTTAGAGACAAGATCATAGAAAGAATGGGCTATCGCTTTTTGTTATTCTATCCATTCTTCTTCTATTGCGCGCAGGTCTTCTTCTTCGTTGTAGCAGTCCCAGCATAGAATCATTCCATCAAGTTCGTAGACTTCGTCTTCATTAAGTTCTATGCCGCAGTTTTTGCAGTGTTTTTTCTTTTTTGTTTTTGCTTTGCTTTCTGATTTAGTCATGTTTATCCCGCTAAATTAGCCATAGTCGTCTTCGTAGTCGAGTTCGTCTATTTCGTAACATTCTTCGCATAAGCCATTATATGTTTCGTATTCTTCTGTTATTGTTCTACCGCAACTTTCACAGCGATATTCTTTTATATTTTTGGTCATTTTGGGCTTTTTTCCTCTATTTGTGTTATCTGTTCAAAAATGTTTTTCAGACAGGTTTGTTTTTGGTCTACGTCACCTGCTTTAATACGTAACAGGCGAATGCAACGACGGCGGCAAACTCTTCCGAAAACGTAAATAACCATCAAAAACTTTACTTAACTGGTCGGGGTCAGGAAAAAGTCCATGAAAAACCGCCGGGGTAGCCTAGCCTGGTTTGGGCGCCAGACTCATAATCTGGAGAACAAAATGGGGCATAAGCGCCCAACTGTCCAGAGGTCGCGGGCTCGAATCCCGCCCCCGGCACCAAGAACTTTCTCTTTTCGGAAAGAGAACGTTCATTAAGAGAAAACGGCGTGTTTGGAGCTTGTTTTAGGGTTTGTTGCTGGTTTAAAGCTTGAATGACATTGATACAGGTTTGAAGCAGAAAAACTGCTTAACGATCTTCAAAGTCAGAACAAAACTAAGGCTATATTAATTCAATTCATGAAATGCTCTTCCTAATTCGCTATTCACCTTTAATGTCAATTATCTAACAATAGACGACGCACTTTTCATAAACATTAATTTTATCAACGAGAACAAGTTTATTGAAAATAAGGTGACAAAGATGTGGTCTACGCTGATAGAAATAACTTGGTTCACTTTACTGGTAATTACTGCAATAGTTCTAGGATATTATCTATATCCAATATTTCAGTTATGGTCGGTCATATTGGCATTAATTATCATCTTTATTGGAGCCATCATAGGATATAATTGGTTTGAAAAGGGAAATAGAATTCAAGATGTGATTAACTAACCTTATCTTATTTCAGACCAATATATTCCTTCTTCTTGCATTTGCTACATATTTTCCATAATTCTCCTTGTTCATCTCTCTCAAATATATGAATTGTCCGTTGTCCACATTCTGAACAATATTCCTTGGACTGTGAAGATTTGAGAAATTTCATTCAGTCTTTTTCCCCTTTGAAGGTAACGTATCCTCCAAAAACTTCAAACCAGCAAAACTAAAAGCTCCAGCGGATTCGAATGGAAGGATCACCATTTTTTCATTCGGAGAAACAGCAAATCTCTTTAGTGCTTCAATATTCTCATACCGAAGAATTATCTCAGCATTTCTCCCCAGCTCAGTTAGTTTTCTGTAATAAGTTTCCAATCCGTCAGCTTCCAATATCTTAGCTTCCTTGAATCCTTCCGCCTTTAGGATATTTGAGCGTTTTTCAGCTTCAGCCTTGATGATTTCAGCTTCTTTATTAGATTGGGCAGCTTCTTTTTTGGCTTGAGCGTCTAAGATCAGAGCTCTACTCTGGCCTTCAGTTCTTTCTATTATAGCTTTTCTATCTTCCATGGCTTTCTTTACTTCATCAGGAAGACTCAAATCGGCTATCTCTACTGTTGTAACATTCACTCCCCAACGTTCAGCTTCTTGAGATAGTCGCGTTTTCAACTGCTGAGCAATTTGCTCTCTTCGTGCAATCACGTCAGCGAGTATCATATCGCCAACTACAGCTCTCAAAGTGGTTCTTGCCAAATCCAGTATGGCCGATTCAGCGTCCACGATTGTTAGTACTGTTTTTGCTGGATCTATGATCTTGTATATAACAAGCGGCTGGATTTTGACAGGTACGTTGTCTTTTGTTATACAATCTTGTAATGGAACTGGATATGGTATCTCGCGCATGTCATAGGTTAATTGTATTATCTTACCAGTCCTATCAGTCCTATAAGGATGAACTTTCTCAAATGGTGACACCCAGACAAGTCCAGGACCCCGAGTAGCTTTGAACTTTCCGGAAATAGAGAAAATTATAAGCCTTTCATATTCCGATACAGATTTCAAACCTCTTATGACAAGTCCTACGATAATGACAATTATAATTACAAGTGCAATCGCAAAATACGAGATGGGATCCACGCCCTCTTTCTCCTTTTCTTGATAAACATAATTTTTATAGAACTTAAGAATTTAAGATTTTCGTAAGATAGTTCTATCGATAAAAAAGAGTGTGTACGGTAGTATCTCTACATCTTGCAGATTCAAATCTCTCGCTCATTTCTAAGAGAGACCGAACAGCTGCAGAACCGAAGCCTTTCTCTTGAGGTTCGTTAGATATTCTACGTATTTTGGGTAGTATTGTTTGGCTTGTCTTAGCAAAATTATGTAATGCTTAGCACCTATTGTCTTGGGAGCTCTTCCTTCTATGAAGTCTGCTACGCTTTCTGGTACTCCAAGCTCTATCACTTTGCCAAACGCAAGCTCAAACGTTCACAAGCCTGCAATCTGTAGAGGGTATATATAGGGGGGTTAAAAATTTCAGAAAGCCTGCACTCGAACCTTGCTCCCTGTGCGAGAATATTAGTTGATAATCGCTATTGTTGTAGCCTCTCTGGTTGATAATTCAAGCTGATCCTCAAAGCCCTTTCTAACGTAAGCATTCTTCACGGCAATTCTACTACCAACCTTCATATTGCTAAAGGCTTCTGCATGATTACGCCACGCTGAAAACCAGATCTTACCAGTTTCGTCCCTCAACTCGAAAACAGCCAACTTCACAACTTCTCCTCTAGACGTCTTCACATCCTGAACTAATGGTTTGGAAGCGACTTCTCCTTCAACATTAACTCCACTCAAGCCGTCTTTCAAATCAGCTATCTTCCAAAACCTCTCAACATGGCTAACTGGCTCCACATAGGTTCCGGAATCAACATGAACCTCAAGTTTGCTGTTCAACGCCTTCCTAACTTTAGCGTTCACTAAAACCAAAGCTAAACCTTCCCTCAACATGCTCTCAAGTTCATCTACCTTCTCATTCCAAACCACAACCGATACCTCACCAGTCTCATCAGCAAGCGCGAACCGCAAAACTTTTCCAGAACTCAAATCCCGTCTAGTAAAAGTGGATGAAGGAAAAACCGCCTTAACGAAACCAGACAGACAAACTTTCCTGTTTCCACCAACTCCGCTTATTTCACCAATTTTTTCCGTGAATTTCTCGATTGTCGGATAATCCTTCTCCCCAACATCAGACGGATTTACTTCAACTTCACTCTTCTCTCCAAGATGCACCTCAACCTTTCCGCTATAATCCTCTCTTGTATAGGCGTGAGAAAAACGTACTATTTGCCCAGTTTTTAAAAGTCCAGATTTTATCATGCTTGTTTTGCTATTCCAGAAAACCACACGAAAAACACCTTTCTCATCAACAACGAGCAGGCTTGCAACTTCTCCACTTCTAGCTTTTCCTTCAAAGTTTTTAGGCGGAAAAACTGCCACAACACGCCCAACAACAGTAACATCATTTAAGCCTGGGACCAAATCTGTAGAAGAAAGCGTGTGAACAGACATGTTGTTTGAAAAGTCAACACCGAACTCAGCTCCAACCATGCGTAGCAGAATCTCATCAGAGATCAAGCCATTGGTTTTGCTCTTTTCTTTCCTCAGCCTTTCTAATACTTCTTCTCTGGAAATTTCAGGACGCTTTGAAAGAATTTCTTGAATAACCTTTTCAACGCTCATTCTTCTTCGGCACAGCAAAAAAAGGATTAGGTTCGCGCTATAAAGCTTATTAAAAGCACTTAAACGATTCTGATGATGAAGAGGCATAGTGAACGATGGATTCAAGCACACTTTTCAGCGTGGGAATCGCATTAATATTCGTTGGAATGCTCATCGCGGCAGTTGCGTTTCTTCTTTTTCTCCTTTTTAACATTAAAGGCGAAGGTAGAGTTAAAGGTGGAGGAGCAATAATAGTAGGTCCAGTTCCAATTGTTTTCGGAACAGACAAAGAGTCGCTGAAGACAGTTCTGCTTCTCGCTATAGTGCTTACTATACTAACTGTGATGGTGCTGTTGATGTTTCATTTTGTTCTAAGGTGAGAAAAGGAATGGATTATCCGAGCGATAGTGAAGAACAAGGCAGAAATCGAAAACTCAAACTATTGCTTGCCATAGGCTTTATAATAATGCTTTTCGGCATATCAATCTTGATAGGTGCTACTATGCTTTCTGGAGACTCCGTAAATTTTGGAGGCGTTGTAATTATTGGACTTTTTCCCATAATTGTTGGCGCTGGAACAGATATTTCGTGGATTATTTTCCTCGCTATAATACTCTCAGTCTTAAATTTCATACTATTCATGATAATGCGTAAGGAAAAGAAGGACTAGAATGCTTCTTTCAGCTTTTCTTTTCATCCTTGCCAAAAAACACGTACAGAAATATTAGAAACAGAGCAAAAAAGGTTCCAGTCATAAGAATGTACTTGAACATTTCGAAGAATGCTCCAATATCCATGAAAGTCTGCTCCTTACCCATCATATTTTGAAAGAGTGCTATTTAAAGAGTTAGCTTGTTTTCCACTCATCCATAAGCGACTCATAAAGCTCATCACGCTCAGCTATCAGCTCGAACCATCCCAAAATGTTTGCTATTTTCTGCGCAATCAAATGATAACATAAGTGCACTTCCTTGTCTAAGACTCGAAAATAGAAATCGTCGCATGGGCAAAATTCGGCTTCAGGCATTATAAGATAATCTCGTTCTTTTCCAACAACAATCCACACGACTCTGCCGCTTGGCTTGAAAGTGTATTTTTTAACTCTGTTCTCTCTTAACGCCTCAAAAGCCTTGATAAAGCGCTGACCGAAAATCTCGTAAAGCCTTGTCAAATTTTTTCCTGTGATTTTGCCTTCCTTTTTTGCTTCCTTGCATATACTATTCAATGCGTCGCTTTCGGAATTGTCTGCCATAAGCATACAGCTTCATAATAGATTAACATAGAGAAAAAGAAAAAAAGATTATTCTATTTTTAATGGTTCGCCTTTCGGTTTGCGTTCTTCAGCCTTTGGCAACGTAACTTCCAAAACTCCGTTCTTGTATTGCGTTTTTGCTTCTCTAATATTCACTTTGACAGGCAAAGCCAGTTCTTTATGATATTTTCGTTGCGGAGTATCAACAGTTATGGTTAATGTTTGCTCTGTAGCGTGAAGCTTAATGTCGCTTTTTTCAACGCCAGGCAACTCTGCAACCACTCGAACTTCGCCGTTTGTTTCCATAATGTCAACAAGAGGCTCGCGTTCTTCTTTCACTTTTGGTCCTGTAAGGCTTGGTTTAACGTTTCCAAACTCTCTAATTTCTGGCTTACCATCAGGTCCTATTTTTACAGAATAGCCATAAACAAACGGTCCTAATTCGCGAACGGTTGAGCCGTCTGGAAGTTTACGCTCTCTAACATAATCCTTTGGCACTCTTGAGGCTAAGAATTTGAATTCTTCTTCCATCGTTTTTTCCATGTCGCGGAACATTCTATCAAAATCTTCAAAAAAGCCTCCTCTAAAGAATGGATGTCGTCTTCTTCTGAACCATTCTGGAAAATCGTCATCATTCGACATTTTTTCACCCTTTATTGTGTGAAGAAATTGGGTGTGTATAAATTTTATGCTAGGCAGAAAGTTTTAACTGTTTTAGATTTCCGAGAAACGTTCCGTCAAGAAGATATACCTCAGCATTTTCCAAATCCACTGCTTCTGTCCGCAAAATCGGTCCAACAGTCTTCTCACCATATCTCGCTTCGTTTAGCGGTTTTCCTCCAAGAAAATCGTTGAAAGAAGGCATTATGAAAAGCTGTAAAGTTTTCGACTTTACATCTTGATGCTTCTTAGCCTTTATCTTATGTTTTTGCAACAGAAAATTAGCTAATTGTGTATTGTTAACTGAAGCCTTTACCCAGATTTGCCGAGTTATCCTAAATCCGGCCGGGTCACGGAAAACCACGACCGGATGAATATGTGCCATTACAAGTGTTTTGCATTTTAAGAGTGATAGGGTAGGCCATTGATGACCATGAAAAAGTCCAATATCATTTATGGCTATGCCTGTTGCTGGTAGAATTTTCACTTTTTCTGGAAGTAGTGGATGAAGATTTCCGTCATGGTTTCCGCGGATTGCTAGAATTTCTTTTACGAGTGGGTTTATTTCTGTGAAGAAGTTTGGGATGTCTTGCCATTCGCCCATTGCTGCGGTTGCTACTGTGTGTTTTATGTCGCCTAGAATGAGTAATGTGTCAGGTTTATGCGTGGTTAGTAGGTTTTTTAGTCGTTGAAGAAGTTTTGAGGTTTGAGTTGGGACGTGTATGCCTCTTTCTGAAAGTGCTATTTCCCAGCCTATGTGCAAGTCGGCGATTACGAGTGTTTTGGTTTTTTGTGTTTTTATGAGTGCTGCTGGATGTGGTGTAAGTGGCGTTAGTGTTGTTGTCATTTTGATTCCTTTTTGATTAAGTTAAGAATTTTCGTGTGGATGTTAGGGTTTGCAGAGGCTATGAATGACACTTTTTCTTTTGGGTCAAGTTTTGTGTTTAGCGGTTTTCCTTCAGGCGTTGTTATTATCGAGTTTGACTCGTTTAGGATTAGCCAAGCGGCTGCAATGTCTGTGGTGCGGAATCTTCCGCGAATATCTATGAAAGCGTCAGTGGTGCCGTCTGCAACGTAGCATAATTCTAATGCGTTAGCGCCTATGTGGCGTAAGTGTTTGGTTTGTTGGATGAGGCTTGCAAGTTTTGAGATTACTTTTTTTGCCTCTTCTCTGTGTAGCTCAATGCCGATTACTGCTTCTTCGAGTGATGTTTCTTTTGAAGGGCTTATCTTTTTGTTGTTGCGGTAGGCTCCTTTTCCTTTCTGTGCAGTGTAGGTTATGCCATGTACCAAGTCTGCTACTAGTGCTGCGTGTATAGTGTTTAGTGTGGGTTTTGTGGATATGGCGATTGACGTTGCATAGAAAGGTATTCCTCTGCAAAAGTTTGTTGAGCCGTCAATTGGGTCTGCTGTAACGAAATGTTTGTTTGGGGTTTCGCCGTATTTTTTTATGCCTATTTCTTCGCTTATCAGCGTGAATGAAATGTTGTGGTGTTGCAGAGTGGCTATTATGGCGTTTTCAGCGATTAGATCCACTTGTTTTGTTTCATCTCCGCCTGCGCCTATTCCGTAGCTTTTCTTTGGTTGGCTAATTGTTTCTGGGAGGAGCTTGATTTGTTCTTGTATTGCGTTTTTGCATTGAGTGAGGATTTGGGGCCAGTTTATTTTTTGTGTCATTTGGTGTGTTTGCCTCAATTGTTTTGTGTTGATTTTGCTGATAAAGACATTGGTTTTGTCTTGAGCGTTGGATTGTTGAGAGCACAAAGCATATAAGATATGCTATGAGATATAGTCGTTATGCAGCAAGAAGAGGAAAAGCGAAAAAAGAAACTTGAAGAAATGATAGGCAAGAACGAATCAGCAAAAAGAACCACAATAATTTTGGATAAAGAAGAGCGAGAGTTTGTCGACTCCCTCATTCGTGAAGGAAAAGAGCCTGGAATCAAGCCTCTTATTTCAAAAATGCTTGACGTTTATAGAAGCATGATGGTTTATGATTGGCGCTTTCCAGGCGAATACTATTGCGGAATAAGCCGCGTAGCCTTCATAAACGTAGAATTGATAAATATATTCATGCAGTATGCTCCAAAAGAAAAATACCGTGAGATTGGAAAAAGAATGGGAGAAGCCTCAAAAGTTTCTATGGAAGCCACGCTTGGAATCCAAACCACGAACCACGAGAGGTGGCAAGATGTTTTCAAAAGGCTAAGAGTGCAGGGTTTTGGAGACTTTTTCATGAAGGACAAGTACATTCTGATTAAGGCGCCTTTTATTGCTGAGACAGAAATTTTGGCGGGTTTTTTGGAGAGTTTGCTTGGTGTGGAGCTTGATGTTAAGACTTTTGCAGCGCCTTTTGTTTTTGAGATTAAAGAGAAATTGAAGCAGAGTGGAAAAGAATAAGTCATATATTGTAAGCTTAACGCTTAACATCTGGAATTAGTCATTATTGGTGTGGAGGATGGTTGTGTCGTTGCATGAGGCTATGCTTTACGAGAGAATAAAGAACAATAAGGTTAAGTGTAATTTGTGCGGCAGAAGATGCCTCATAAATGATGGCGGCGCTGGATTTTGTCTGGTTAGGAAGAATGAGAAAGGTAAGCTTTTCAGCCTTGTTTATGCTAAAGCAATTTCTGCATGCATTGACCCGATTGAAAAGAAGCCTCTTTCCCATTTTAACCCAAGCGCATCTGTTTTGTCTATTGCTACTGTGGGCTGCAATTTTCGCTGTCAATTTTGCGATAATTGGATGATAAGCCAAGACAAAACCGTTAAAGGTAAGCATTTTTCGCCTGAAGAGGTTGTTAAGGCAGCGATGAGTAATGGCTGTGTGGGCATAAGCTACACTTACACTGAACCTACAATATTTTTTGAATATGCCTATGACACAGCAAAGCTTGCTCATCAAGTTGGCTTCTTTAACACGTTTGTTACAAATGGTTATATGACGCCTGAAGCAGTGAAGACAATTGCACCGTTTTTAGATGCAGCCACTGTTGACTTCAAAGGCGGTGCTGATCCTGATTTTTATAAGGTGTTTTCTGCTGTTCCGTCTGTTGAGCCGATTTTTGAGGCTTTGAAAGAAATGCGAAGGAATGATATTCACATTGAGATTACGAATTTGGTTGTGCCTAAGAGTGGCGATTCGATTGAGCGGATTACGGCGCTTGCAGAGTGGATTAGGGATGCTTTGGGCAGGGATACTCCATTTCATTTGCTGCGTTTTCATCCTGATTATCAGTTGACTACTATTCCTTCAACATCTACTGAGAGTTTGGAGAGGGCTTATGCTGCTGCGAAGGCTGCTGGCTTGAATTATGTTTATATTGGGAATGTTCCTGGGCATCCTGCTGAGAACACTTATTGTCCTGGATGTAATGAGTTGTTGATTAAGCGTTATAGTTTTGAGATTACGAGGTGGAATTTGACGAGGGATATGCGTTGTCCGGTTTGTGGGAGGGAGATTCCTATTAAGGGTAAGCTTCATCCTAGCGGTCATGCTTATCCGTTTGCGTTGTTTTAGAGGTTGTTCGGTTTTTCTGAGTGATTCTTTCGGCATCCAACTTTTTTTAGGTTGAATGTGTGTTTTTGAGTTTTCTTTTGCTGACTACAGCGGTTGCGAGGTCATGGTGGTTTATGAAGTTGAGTGTCTCTTTTTCTTTGGTTACTGTTGCGTTGTTCTGTTGCTCTAAGAGCAGTTTTTAACCCCCCTATAAATAGATGTTGAAGCCTTCTTTTGTGGCTGTAAAGAATGAGGGGCTTTCTGAGGAGATGTAGATTAGGTTGTTTGTAAGAGTTGTAGGGAAGTGGGTGTAGGTTTTTGTGGAAAGTTTTATGTTGTGTTGGGTGTTAGTGGTTTGTGAGTGGTTGGTGAGGTTGGGTTGAGGGTGGATTGGCGTGGTGTGGTTTTGGTTGTTGTTGCTGGCGTGTGTTTGGGTTTGGTTACGGGTTTATTTGAGAACAGTTTGTTTAGTGGTGTTGTGATTCCTGAGAAGCGGTTTTATGGGTTTCCGCTTGCGTGGAGGAGTTTTGACCCGTTTGTTGGAGAAAGCTACTACTATGTGGAGTTGTATTTTGATGTGGTGTTCTGGGTTGTGGTTGTTTTGGCTGCGGCTCTGCTGGTGAGGAAACTGCTTAAGCCGAGGCTGAAGCATTAAGTAAATTACTTCTATAAGTGTTGTGTGGTGAATCTCGTCGGCGATTTAGTTCGAGTTTTATGGTTATGTTTTTAGCTTCCTTAACCTAATCTTCGTAAACTAACGTAGTATCTACTGTTCTGAATCGTGTACAAACGTGTTCGAAAACGTAGAATAATATCTTGCTTTGAGGAACGTTTTGTTTGGAGGGATAAGAGTGACTAAAAGGAGGTTTGGAAGAACTTTTCTGAAGAAGCGGCTAACTCTTATAGCATTAGCTATTTTCTTGGTGACTCTGTACACACCATGGATCATCGAAATCCATGAATATTTTGGTTCTCTTTGCTCATTTTATTGGACTTATATGGTTCACACTGAAGGAACATTATATCGTCATGTTGAACCAAGGGTTTATCTCTATGATAAATGGTCTTTCTTTGAAATTTTTTGGTTTACAAGTTGGCGGGATGCTGTAGGATGGCACTTCTATCCTTGTTATAGAAGCGTAGTTGAGTATCCGTTTCTTCCATGGCTGTTCATATACTGTTGCCAAATCGCGACATTAATTTTAGGAATAAGCTATCTTGTCAAGCCGTCCCGGTTTATGGAAAGAACTGGCAGTCTCTTGATAGTTTTTCTTCCGTTGATTTCGGTTACTCTGTGCGCTCTCCTTCCATACCTTTGGCAAGGTAGATGGCGCTATCCAAGTGCAGAGCCTATTGTTGGCATTTATCCTTACTGGGGTTTCTTGTTAGCTCTTATTTCTGTTGCGCTTCTACGAGTCTCTTTCAGAAAATCATTGGAGTGCAGATCGCTTAACAGGTTCAAAGGAAACGCCTTCATGGAATTCTGTCTGATTTGCTTGTTGGGATTTTACGTCGCTAGAGAATTGGATTTCAGAACATGGGTTGCCAAGCTGATGATAGCTGATAAAAGATCAAATCTTTGATTCGTCTTGTTATTTTTGTGCCTTTTTTCTTTCTGTGTGCATGTTTAGGTAGCCTTTCCCATATGGGAAGCTCCATTCGTAATACTTTTTGCATGGAAACTCTTCACAGTCCCGCATACAATACGCAACTCCACGCTTCACCGCACAATCCAAAACCAAACACAGAACACCCCTACCACCCCATCTACTGTTAACCTTCTCCTTAGCTATCTCCTCAACTCCAGAACTGCAAACACACCCCAAACCCCTATGAAGACCACAAACATCACAACAAATCCCACAAGCAGCAACATGCTCCATAACAGCAATCACCTACCTCAACATAGGCATCTTCACACCCTTCTCCTTCGCAATTCGCTGAGCCTTCTCGTAACCAGCATCCGCATGCCTAACCACCGCTGTTCCCGGGTCTGTTGTCAACACTGTTACTATCCGCTTTTCTGCTTCTTTCGTTCCATCAGCCACCAAGCACATCCCCGCATGAACACTATAGCCTATCCCAACTCCTCCGCCATGATGCACACTCACCCACGAAGCTCCACCAACAGCATTAACAAGCGCATTCAAAATCGGCCAATCCGCAACCGCATCACTCCCATCCCTCATACCCTCTGTTTCGCGATTAGGAGAAGCAACACTCCCCCCATCCAAATGATCCCTGCCGATCCAAACAGGACCACTAAGCTCTCCGCTTGCAACCATATCATTGATAATTTTGCCAAATCTCGCTCTCTCGCCATAACCAAGCCAACAGACCCTAGCTGGCAAACCTTGAAACTTCACCTTCTCCTTCGCCTTGCGAATCCATCTGCACAAGCCTTTATCATACGCAAATTCTTTCAGAATCACATCGTCAAGCCTGTAAATATCTTCTTTACTTCCAACCAAACTAGCCCAACGGAACGGACCCTTACCCTCACAGAAAAGCGGTCTAACATACGCCTGCACAAACCCAGGATACGCAAAAGCCTCCTTGAAGCCAGCATCAAACGCCTGCTGACGCAGATTATTCCCATAATCAAACACTATTGCGCCTTTTTTCATGAAACCAACCATAGCCTCAACATGTTTTCGCATGCTCTCCATACTATGCTTTACATACTTCTTCGGATCGTACTCTCTAAGCTTATCCGCCTCTTCCTTGCTAAACCCAGCAGGATAATAACCAACCAGCGGATCATGCGCACTAGTCTGATCCGTAACCACATCAGGAACCACTCCTCTCCTCAGCAGTTCAGGAAACACCTCTGCAGCGTTGCCGAGTAACCCAACAC